>Ga0255338_1000882_pt1 | contig 71221 bp, 48 predicted proteins | sample MeOH1_35cm_T4_19_FD_203715 | JGI IMG/M metagenome (GOLD analysis project Ga0255338, IMG submission 203715) | Sandy soil microbial communities from University of British Columbia, Vancouver, Canada - MeOH1_35cm_T4_195 | ecosystem: Engineered > Artificial ecosystem > Sand microcosm > Unclassified ... | reverse complement strand
CCTCGCGCCATCGTGACGCTCCCGGTGGGCGTGCTGCGCGCCCGTCCTCCCGAGCCCGGTGCCGTGCGCTTCATCCCGCGCCTCCCCGAGAAGGAACGCGCGTGGAACCGCCTTGAGATGGGGCCGCTGGTGAAGGTGCTCCTGCGCTTCCGCTCGCCGTTCTGGCAGGCCCGGGCGGACACGCGCCCCTTTGGCTTCTTCCATGCGCCCGAGTCCCCCATTCCCACCTGGTGGACCCTGGAGCCCCTCCGGTCGCGGCACCTCGTGGGTTGGGCCGGTGGCCCCGGGGCCCTAACGCTCTCGGCGCTGCCGGAGGAAGCCGTGCTCGAGCAGGCGCTGGAGACCCTCTCCCGCATCTTCGGCCTGCGGATGCCCGCGCTTCGGGCGGAGCTCGAGGCCTGGCAGCTCGTGAACTGGCAGCGCGAGCCCTTCACCCGCGGGGGCTATTGCGTCATCCCCGCCGGAGCCCTGGAGGACCTGGAGAGGCTCGCCGAGCCCGTGGACGGCACCCTCTTCTTCGCCGGTGAGGCGACGAACACCGAGGGCGAGGAGGGCACCGTGCACGGCGCGCTGGAGACAGGGTTGCGCGCAGCCCGCATGATTCTGGAGTACGCACGCGCCTGAGTGACGCCAGGGAAGCCTCGACCTGCACCGACGCTCTGCCTAGGCTGATCGCTTTCTTGCACAAAGGGGAGCCCCATGCTGCCGCCTCGAACCGCCACGCTGTTGATTGCATGGATGGTGGTCGCGTGCAGTAGCCCCCCGAGAATGGTCCGTGTAGACACCGGAGCGCCGGGGGAAACCACCGTCTATTTCCCTCGCGCCGCCGAATCCCAGCCTGTCCATGTGGAGGAAGAGGAGGCTCACCAAGCCATCCGGCACCTTGCGCACAAGGTGCGGCTGGCTGGGACAGCGCGCCAAATGGCGAACAAGACGTTCCAGCTCGACCCGGACAGCGGCAACTACCTCTACGTGCTCGAAGACAAGAGGCTGGTACCGGTAGAGCCAGGCGAGCCCCTGGAAGGGACGTTGACTCGAGAGGATCTGGAGACGGCGGAGCACTACCGGGGCTGGTGCCAACAAGAGCACCACTTTTACGGCGACTGCCTGGGCGGCGCGCTGGTGGGTGGGCGCTACCTGGACATGCGGGGCCGCTACCTCTGGGCCATGGCCATGAGCAAGAGCCCGGTGCTGGACGAGCTGAAGAAGGCTCTGGGCGGCATGGTGGAGTTCCGCGCCCTCTTCAATGCGGCCCTGTGGGCGGGCGGTTCCATGCTGATGATTTGCGCACTCAACCCGGTGGCGCCAGGGCTGGTGGCAGTCATGGGCCTGGGGCTGGTGCTCTATGTTGGCTACGCCCCGCTCTACAGCCTCGTCTCCGGGTGGTTTCAGCTGATGGGGGAGGTGCGGTACGCCACCACCTTCGAGGAGATCCGCGCGGCGGGAGAACGCTTCGGCAAGGTGATCGGGGTGGAGGCGGCGCGGGTGTTCGCCCTGTTGGTGATGGCAGCCATCGGCCGGACGGCGCAGGAGTTCGCGGCGACGCTGCCGACGCTGCCCGGCTCGGCTCAAGTGGCCGTACAGACCGAGGCACAAGCAGGATTCTCGCTCCCCGCGTTGGCGACGGCTCAGGAGATAGCGGTCACGGCTGAAGGATTGACCGTGATGCTGCCTCCCAACGCGGTGGCGATGGCGGCGCGGGCCAGCAGCGCTGAAGGGCCTTGCATCGAGACGCACCACATCGCCACCATCTGCAACGACACGTCCACCCTGCGCGGTGGCCCGTGGACCCCCAGGTTCCGGGAGATCTTTGCCAAAGCGGGGATGAAGCTGGACGACCCGGCGAACAGGATGCCGCTCGAGGGGCACCAAGGTCCGCATCCCGAGCGGTATCACCAGGTCGTCATGAAGGCACTGAGCGATGCGACGAGGACCTGTCGAACCATGGAGATCTGCCGAGAGAGGCTGACTCACGCACTCCGAGCGCTGGCCAAGGACATTGCCACACCGGGAACGGAATTGAACCAACTCGTCACCCGCGGGCAGCCGCACTAAGAGATGGAGCCCATGCCCAAGCGCTTCTTCGCGCTGTCCGACGACGTTGACTTCCCGCACCGCTGGCACCTGGCGATGCCCACGGACAGGGAGGGCCGTAAGGTGGATGACGGTGATTTCTGGTCAGGAACACCCGTGCGCCAGGAGGGACGATTGAGGATCCCCATCGAGGCTGCGGGCACGCCGCTCGACTTCACCGAGGCGGGCATCAATATCCCGGTTGTCCACGTCAGGGTCGCATCCATGCTCGCGGAGTTGGCCCCTGATGACGTGCAGCTCATCCCTGTTGACGTTGAGGGCCAGCCTGACCAGTACCTCATCCTTGTTGCGACACGCCTCATCCGCTGTATCGACGAAAAGGCGTCCCGGATCCGGGTCTGGACGCATGAGGACGGGCTCCCGGACATGGTCGGCCGGTACCTCTACGTGACCGCCTTGCGCATCGACAGAACGCAAGTGGGGGACGCCCAGGTGTTCCGCCCCGAGGGGTGGCCGGGCTCGCTCATCGTCTCCGAGGAGATCAAGAGCGCCTTGGAGCACATGGGCGCCACGGGTACGAAGTTCGAGGAGGTGTAACGCGCCTCACAAGGGACGCCCGTGGCACAGTGTGAAGCGCGAGGCCCCCCCGAGGGCAGCGGTAGGATAGAGGCGCACCTGCAGCCCCGCGCCAACCTCGGGCGCTGACCCACCTACCTTTCATTATATGAGAAAAAAATCAGGGCCTGGGACGGACTCGGGGAAACCCCCGATAAGGAGTGAAGTCCCTCACTGTCTTCCCGGAGCTCCCTCGCATGGCCACGGACGTCCGCAATACCGGTAACTCGAACGCCGCCGCTGAAGCCGCTGCGCGCCGCGCCGCAGAGGCCGCAGAGGCCGCACGCCGTGCCGCCATCGAGGCCGCCAAGCGTGCAGAGCAGGCCCGTCAGCAGGCGGAGCAGGCCCGACTGGCGCAGGAGAAGGCCGCCAAGGCCGCCGAGAGTGCCGCCAAGGACGTGGGGAATGCCCGCAAGGATCTGGTGAACGGCCAGCAGCAGCTGGACAACGCCCGCCCCGAGCAGCGCGAGGCCGCCAAGAAGAACGTGGACCGGCTCAAGGGCGACGTGGACTCCTCCCGCGAGAAGCTGAAGACGGCCAACCGCGACCTGCTCGACGCCGACACCAAGCTGCAGAAAGCCCAGGAGGCGGTCGCGCGCGAGTCCAAGAGCGCCGAAGAGGCCATGCTCAAGGCCAACACCGCCGCGAAGAAGGATCCGCTCAACGCGATCAACCCCTTCAAGTCCGACGAGCCCTTCAGCAAGGAGGACATCTCCAAGGCCGGCCCGAAGGCCACCGAGCTCAAGGACGCCTTCGATGGCGCCGATGGGGCCGAGCGTGACGCGCTGTCCAAGAAGCTGGGCGTCGAGGCCTCCAACGACCCGAAGGAGATCCAGGCCAACCTGGACGCCAACCGCGACTTCGCGCAGCTGAAGCAGGACCCCGCCAAGGCCAAGACGCTCGACGAGCTGAACATCCGCGACGGCAATGAGCTGCGCGGCTTCGGCAAGAAGCTGGCGAGCCAGGCCGAGGGTGGCTCGGACAAGAACGCCCTGAACCTCAAGGGCGTGACGGACAAGGAGTCCCTGAAGTCCATCGTCCAGAGCTCCGCCAACACCCTGGAGGGCAAGGCGAAGGAGACCCTCAAGGACGAGCTGTTCGCCAAGCAGGTGGCCAGCGGCCAGGATCCGCAGAAGGCCGCCAACCTCAAGGGCACGGACCTCGCGGTCGCCTCCTACAACAACGAGCTGAAGGATGTGGTGAGCAAGCCGGTCAAGGACTGGACCGAGGCGGACGCCAACAAGTACTCCGCCGCGCTCGCCGATCAGGTGGAGAAGTACAAGGGCGATCCCGAGGCGGTCGAGTCGCTGATGACGCTGTCGGGCGAGCAGCTCCACCGCAGCGCCGAGCTCGTCGGCCAGGGCACCGAGCACAAGGGCAGCAAGGAGGAGATGGCGGGGCTGACGGCCAACCTCAGCCGCATCGGCAACGCCGCTCCCCAGCGCGCCGCCGCGCAGCTGGCCATGGGCATCGCCAAGGAGATCCCCGAGGACAGCGAGCAGAACTACGTCGATGACGGGTTCAGCAAGTTCGTCGACGAGGGCGGCTCCGCGCAGTTCCGCGACACCATCGCCGCGGCCCTCAAGCAGGACGGCAAAGAGGACGCGGCCGAGGAGCTCATCGAGAAGGGCGGCGGCAGCGGCCTGGACGACATCGCCGGCGACGTGTGGGACAGCGTCAAGGACGCGGGCTCGTTCCTCGCCGACAAGGCGGGCGACGCGGCCAAGGGGGCCTACAACTTCGTCTCCGATCAGGTCATCGGCCGGCTGGGCGACTCCATCCGCAACGCGGCCGCCAACGCGCTCAACATCGACGATCAGATCAACAAGCTGAAGTCCACGGGCGACAGCTTCACCGTGAAGGGCGGCGTGGAGGGCACCCTCTTCGGCGCGGATCTGGGCGCTGGCGTGGAGATGAAGGTCACCAAGACGGACACCGGCTACTCCATGGAGCTGCAGGGCAATGCCACCGCGGGCATCGCCTCCAAGCTGAAGCTGCCGGGCCTGACGGACGCGGAGCTGTCGGCCACCGGGACGGCCTCGGCCACCGTGAAGTTCGAGTTCAAGGACGCCAAGGAGGTGGAGAAGGCCGCGGAGACCGTGGCGGGCGTGGCCATTGGCGCGGCGGCCACCGCCGGACCGCTGGCTCCCGTGGGCGCGGCGATGCTGGCCTCGGCGGGCAGCGAGCTGGGCTTCATCGGCGACCACTACAAGTCCACCACCCTGAAGCTCGAGGGCAAGGGCGAGATCTCCGGCGAGGCTGGCAACTCCCTCGGCCTGCCCGGAGCGAAGCTGGGCGGCTCGGTGTCCAATGCGACGGCCATCGAGATCCCCAAGTCCGGCCCCCCCAACCTCATCCTCACGCAGAAGGTGGGCGTGGAGGGCAACCTGGACGTGGCCGACGGCGTGGGCCTGCCCAGCGGCGGCACGCTCAGCCCCGGCAAGGTGGACGGCAAGGCGGAGATCTCGCTCGAGACGAAGGTGCCGATCGACCTCAGCCCTGGCGAGCTCATCTCCGATCCGGTGGGCGCGCTGAAGCAGGCGGGCAAGACCGCGGTGGACAAGTCCACCACCAAGCTGTCCGCCAACGTGGAGTTCTCCGCGGGCGCGGAGATCGAGGGCGGCCCGGTGAAGCTCAACGGCAGACAGGGGCTCCAGGTCCAGCTGTCCGCCGAGGCCAAGACGAAGGACATCGTCGACTCGCTGGGCAAGGCGATCTCCGGAGACCTCGGCGGGGCGCTCCGCTCGCTGGACCAGGGGACGAAGGTGGAAGGCAAGGTGCGCGCCTACACCGACGACAAGGTCGGCTTCGAGGAGGAGGGCGTGAGCGTCGGCGTCGCCTCCATCGACGTGACCGCCGAGGCGAAGACCCGCAGCTCCGAGATCCTCACGGACTTCAAGGGCACGCCCTCGGAGCTGCTCCAGAAGTTCGGCAGCGTGGTCAACGGGGTGGCCTTCAAGCAGGTGGCCTGAGCCAGCGCTCGCCCAGGGGACACAGGCGCGGGCGCTCGGCCGCCCGCCCCCGTGTCACATCGTCCGAACGTGAACAGCTTTCTGGGCGATGACTCCCTGGCTCGCACTCTCTCTCGGCCTGTGGCTCGGGCAGACGCCCGGGCTCACCCCTTCCCTTCCCCCTGACGCCGACACCCAGGATCCCGCGGCCCTCGAGTTCCGGGATGCCTGGGAGCGGGCGATCCAGAACGCGGAGGCCACCGACGAAGGCCAGGACTTCACGGACGGCACCGTCCAGATGCCCGTCCTCGACGTCGGCGGCTCGACCGGGGCCGACCGCTCCGTCTCCGCCACGAGCAGCGCGGCGGCGCAGCCAGCGGCGGACACGGGGACTGGAGGCGCGGGCACGGAGGGGACCTCGGATAACGCGCAGGCCCAGGGCACCGCGCCTGCCGCTGGGAGCGACGCCCGCGCCACCGGCAACCTGCAGCTCCAGGTGGACGAGCTGCGCGCCCAGGTCCAGACGCTCCAGGCCCAGGTCGCCGCCCAGCAGCAGCAGGACGCCGTCCGCGCCGAGGCCCTCCAGCAGCAGCTCGCCGACATGCGGCAGCGCGCCGAGACGCTGGAGGACCAGCGCCAGCAGCGGCTGGAGGAGCTCGAGCGCGCCGAGCAGTGGCTGGTCGCCGCCGACAAAGCGCTCGAGGCCGGGGAGCTGGACATCGGGGATGCGCTGCGGGAGGCGGACGCGGCGCTCGCGCAGGTGGCCCAGAGCGCCACGGAGGCAGGGAGTGGGCAGACCGTCGTCCTCGTCGAAGACGCGCGCGGATCCATCGCCCAGGCGCTCTCCTCGACGGGGCACCGGGACAGCGCCTCGGCCCGTTGGGATCTCTTCGACGCCGCCCTGCGCCTGCGCGAGGCCCGCCGGCACAACCTCGACGAGGCCAGCGCCACCACCGTCACACGGTGAAGGAGGGCGGCAGCCCCACTGGGGGCCTCGGCGGGCTCAGGGGTTCTCGCGGAGGATGACGAGCCCGCGGGACGTCTCCGCCGCGTAGATGTAACCGTCCCCTGGGACGGCCACATCCGTGATTCCCTCGAAGAAGGACGCCCCGCGATCCTTGTCCGTCTCGCGCCACGTGTTGAAGTAGCCCACCGGGTGCGGCTCGTTGGGGTTGGAGACGTCCAGCACGCGCAGGCCGTCCTGGTGGTGCGCCACGTAGAGCCTCGTGCCCGCCAGCGCCAGCGAGCGGATGGACACCTCCGGGCGCAGCTGGAACTCCGACGCCTGGGTGATGATGACGTCCGGCGCGCTGACATCCAGCACCCGCAGGTGCGCGCCCCAGGCCTCCCCGGCCTCGAAGGCCACCGTGCGGCTGCCGAAGGTGCCCACCGCCACCGTGCGGGTGGTGGCGTCCGCGTACACATAGTTCCCCAGCCGCTTGGGCTGGCGCGGGTTGGTCACGTCCGACACCGCCAGCCCATACGACCAGTGGCTCACGTACAGCCGGCCGTCGCGGGCCAGCACGTCGTAGGGCCGCTGCCCCGCCGCCGGGTTCGTCTCCTCCACGTAGTAGCGCTTGGCCACCACCAGCTCCTGGGGGTTGGTGGCGTCGAAGATGAGGACCTCCGCGTTCGGGAAGGGAGAGGCCGCGTAGAGCCAGTTCCCGTCCATCGTCACCGCGCGCACGTCCACGGCCTTGTCCGTGGGGAACGACTTCACCGGGCGCGGCGCCCTCGGGTTCGTCACGTCATAGACGAGCACCCCGCGCTTGGTGCTGGCGATGTACATCGTCTGGCCCTTCACCCAGACCTGGTGCCACACGTCGGCCTCCGCCGCGGAGAGCGTCAGCGACACCGCCAGGCTGGGCACCGCGGGATTCGAGACGTCGATGATGAAGAGGCCCTTGTCCAGCGCCGCGACGTAGGCGAAGCCTCCCGCCACGACGATGTCCTGGGCCCGGACGCCCTCCGGCAGCGCCAGCTCCGAGACGAACTCGATCCCAGAGCCCTCGGCCTCTCCCGCCAGCCGCTGGATGCGCCTGGCCTGGAAGGTGCCCGTCAGATCCTGGGTGCCATTGAAGCAGCGGCGGAACACGCCCTCCACCTGCGTGGGCGCGGACGAGCGGCAGCCGGCGAACAGGAACTGGAAGTTGCCACTCCCGTCCTGGGCAGGCACGTCGCTGGCCACCACGAACACGTCCGGCTCGACGCGCTTGCTGGTGATGGGCAGCCCGGAGATCTGCGGCTCGCCGACGTACTTGAGGACGCCAGCGGACTTCTCCCCGTCATCGAAGGTGAGGTCCATGTTCCAGATGCCCTCGGTCTGGAGGGCGCCGAGGCCCGACCTGTCACACGCGGACAGGTCCAGCTTCTCGAACACACAGTCATTCCGGGCGGCTGGCGCGTTGGCTTTCCCACACCCCACCGCGAGCAGCAGGGCACCCAGGGACACTGAAAGGAGGCGGATCATAGCCCCTGCATACCGGGCGGCACGGCGGGACGAAAGCCCTACCCGCCCCAGGACATCAGGAAGCAAGGAAGTGCAGAGCTGAGCAAAAGCTCACGTTAGACTTGTGCCTCCCACTCCCCAGAGGGAGCCTTCAGACCTACGTACGCTCTGTCGCTCGACCCCCAGCAGGCCCCGAGGTTGTACCTGTGAACAGACGCCCCACCGCCGCCGCCATGCTCCTGCTGCTGTTGCCCGGCATGGCGCTCGCCCAGGTCTTCGTCTATCCCCGTCGCGCCGACCGGAGCCAGGTCACCACCTTCGACTTCGAGTGGAGGCACGTCGACATCCTGGTAGGCCCCGCCGCCAAGGGAGAGGCCGCCGCGCCGGCCAAGGTCGATCCGCTGCCCCCCGGTGTTCCGGGAGGCCCCATCCCCTCGGCGCCCACCCTGCCTCCGGACGTCGGCGCCAGCCCGCGCCCTCCCGACGCGCCTCCCCCGGAGACCGCGCACGTCATCTCCAGCCCCCCCACGGGCGGCGCGGAGGTGGCCATGGCGGGAGCCCCGGACGGTGGCACCCCAGCGGATGGCGGGGTGGTGGCCGAGGCGCCCCCGCCCGCGAACGCGGCGATGTGGGCCATGGCCGGGGCCGACGGCGGCACCGCGGCGGATGGCGGCGTGAAGTACGCCACCTCGCTGGGCGCGGCCACCGGCGGCGTGCGCTTCTACTTCTACGAGCGTGAGCGCCAGGTGGCCGAGCGCGCCGCCCCGCTCATCGAGGACTCGTACCGCTACCTCGTGGACCAGTTCCACTACGTGCCCACCGAGACGTTCCCCTACATCCTCTACAACAGCTACCAGGAGTTCCTGCAGACGAACGTCTTCGCCGTCTCCGAGGGCACCCTGGGCGTCACCAGCACCGAGGATCTGAAGCTCTCGCTGCCGTACCTGGGAGACCACCGGCTCTTCCACGAGATCAGCACCCACGAGCTGGCGCACCAGTTCACCATCCAGAAGGTCCGCACCATCGCCAACACGAAGAAGACGTTCGGCGATCCGCTGCAGTCCATTCCACTGTGGTTCATCGAAGGCCTGGCCGAGTTCTACGCGAAGAACGGCCTGGACCCCGAGGCGGAGATGCTGGTGAGGGATCTGATGGCGAACCCGGACGTGGTGAAGGGCTACGCCTTCCTCGACTTCTTCTCGCCCGGGCCGTACGGCTACCTGTGGATCTACAAGGCGGGCCAGGCGCGGGTGACGTTCCTGGAGGAGGAGTACGGCAAGGGCTTCATCCAGCGGGTGCTGGAGGAGTCCCCCAAGCTGATCTCGGGCGGCAAGGACGCGCCCTCCGTGAAGTTCGAGGAGCTGCTGGAGCGGCTCACCGGAGACGATCCCAAGAAGATCTCCGCGCGCTTCGAGAACTGGATGAAGCGGCGCGCCTTCAAGGACTACCTCAGCTCCGAGCAGTCGGCGCCCGCGTTCGAGGAGATGGAGGAGCGCTCCGGCATCACCACCGCGATGAACAGCTCGCCGGACGGCAAGGTGATCCTCTACCGGACCATCATCCCGGACACGGGCGAGAGCCGGCTGTACCTGGTGGATCCCAAGGTGCCCGACAGCGCCATCAAGGTGGCCAATGACGGGGTGCCGGGCTCCGAGTCCCTCCACCCCATCTTCGGACGCAACTTCGCGCTGGCGAAGGACCAGTTCGCGTTCGTGGCGGAGTCCAACGGACGGGACATCATCTACGTGCAGGGCTACACGTACACCTCCGAGCAGAAGGCCAAGGACGAGCTGGTGCGCCGCGGCGCCATGCGCACCGGCTACCAGCGCCAGACGAGCTTCTCGGTGGATCTGGATACGGGGGACCGCGTGGCGTACCGCGTGGGTGAGCACGGGCTGCTCGGGATCCCCGCCGTGGCCTTCTCGCCGGATGGCAAGTGGCTGGCGTTCATCGGCATCAACGACGCGGGCATCCGGGACGTGTACGTGCTCGCGCTGCAGGACGGTGAGAGCGCCAAGCCCCGGAAGCTCACGGATGATCTCTATGCCGAGCGGCAGATCACCTGGGGCCCGAGCGGCATCATCTACACCTCGGACGCGACGTCACACCGCTTCTACAACCTGTTCCGCGTGAAGCCGGACGCGCCGGGCCAGGCCGAGCGCCTCACCACCCAGCCGCAGGACGAGGCGGACCCGGTGGCCCTGGACGACGGCCGCATCTTCTTCGTGGCCTGGCGCCACAGCAGCTCGGATCTGCACGAGCTGAGGCCGGACGGCTCGATCGTGCGGCGCACGGACGTCACCACCGGCGTCTTCGAGCCGGGCCCGGGCCCCGAGGGCGGCCTGTGGATGCTGTTCCACCAGTCCGGCGAGCGCCGGCCCTCGCTGCTGCGCTCGTCGAAGATGCTGAGCCTGCCCACGGAGGCCTCTCCGCCGGCCGAGCCGCCCACGCCGCTGGCCTTCACGCCCCTGACAGGAGCGGAGAACTACCGCCCGTTCGCCCGGCAGAACATCGAGGTGGGGCCCATCTTCGGCTTCGCCGGCGCGGGCAGCGGAGGCTTCTACGGCCAGGTGTTCGCCATGGCGAGCGACCGGATGAAGAACCACGCCATGCTGCTCAACATGGCCATCTACGGCTCGTTCAAGCTGAGCGATGGCGTGCTGCTCTACGTGAACCAGGAGAAGCGCACGGTGTGGGGCGTGGGCCTGTTCCAGTCCCTGCGCTTCCGGCTGGATGAGAGCTTCGGGGAGTTCGGCACCTCGTTCTTCTCGGGGGAGCGCTACTACGGCGTGATCGGCAGCGTGCGCTACCCGCTCAGCACCTTCCTCTACCTGCAGGGAGAGCTGACGGCGGGCGGCACCTCCTACTTCATCGACTCCTATACGGCCTTCCGCCTGGAGAACCCCTCGTTCAACCCCGCCGGGCAGAACCTGTACCGGCCCTGGCTCGACGCCAACGACAGGGCGCGCTTCCAGACGGAGCTGACGGGGCAGATCGGCTACAACACCATCCGCTACCACTACGCCACGGGGCCGCTCTCGGGCAGCTCGGCGCTCCTGGAGGGCTCCGTGGGGGCGCAGCCGTTCGATGATCAGGCCTACAGCAACCTCCGGCTGGATCTGGAGCGCTACTTCCCCATCTACGGGCGCAGCAACATCTTCATCCGCGCCGCGGGTGGCACCACGTTCGGCGGCCGGTATGCCCGCTCGTACTTCCTGTCCAGCTTCGACACCCTGCGAGGGGTGAACTTCGGAGACGAGGACTGGCTGCTGGGCCGCCACTTCGCCTACTCCACGATGGAGCTGCAGGTGCCGCTCAATGATCTCATCCGAGTCGCCTTCCTGAGCGACCTGGAGGCCATCGCCGGTGTGGACGTGGGCGGCGTGGGCAACTCGTCCCGGCGGATGTGGGATCGGCGGACGCTGGACTTCGCCCTGGGCTTCAACCTCTCGCTGGGGCCTCTGCTGATGCGCCTGCACTTCGCGCGGCCGGTGGACATCGGCGCGGAGGCCGGCAAGCCGGATCCGGGCTGGGTGACGAACTTCTCGATCGGCATTGCCGGCCTCAACGGCTTCTTCGATCGGAAGGGAGAGGGCGACGTGCGGCCTTCGCCTGGCCTCCCGCCCGGGGCCGGTGTGGGCCGGATAGGGATGCCCATGCAGTAGGGTCCAGCTCAAGCCCTGACGCGGCCCGGCGCTCCGCCGCGCCCACCTGAGCCCCCACTCAGGACTGCGCGGCCACGAGCGCCGCGTTGGCCCGCGCCAGGGGCCCCCCATCGTGCCTGGGGATCCGCTCGAAGTCGCCGCGCAGCGCCTTGAGGGCGAACTTCTCCAGATCGATCTCCCTGCGCGTGCGGACGCCGCCCACGGCGCGCACCAGCTCGGCCAGGGGCCCGAAGCCCAGCAGCCCGTGCTGGAGCATCAGCCCCGCAGCCACCCCACCGAGGATGCGCCAGCGGCCGCCATCCTGCCGGGCCAGCCACAGTCCCAGCACCGCGACCAGCGAGCCCGCCACCATCACCGCCCGGTTGAGATCCCACTCCCCCTCGAGCTTGTCGAGGTAGCGGGAGATCTCCGATCGATCCTGCTGCGCCATGTGCCGCACGCAGCGCTCCACCCGCTCATCAATGCGCTTGTTGACCTCTTCGGGCGCGTGCGAGCGCACCGCGTCGGTCGCTGTCTGGTTCCAGGACTCCATGACCAGCTCCCTCACTGTCGCAGTCAGATCCTTTCTCCAAAGGTAGGGGTGGGACCGGGCCGCTGCCGCCGCCGCTCCCCCTCGGGCCCCGACGTCCTCTCCGCCGAGGAGCAGGCGAGCAAGCCTCCGAAGTCGCTACAAGGCCCACCCGGTTCCCCACTCCTTTCCCCGAGCAGGCCTCAGAGCCCACGAGTGGCAGGGCACACCCCTTGCTGGCCCTCGACTCGATGCGACTCGCCCGCCTGTCCCTTGCCGCATTCCTGACGCTCCTATGTACCTGCCGGGCCAGGAGCCCAGACGACCCCGCACCTCCCTTCGAGGACGAGCTGCCGCCCCTGGTGGAGGCGCCCAGGCCCACGGTGGATCCTCCCCGGAGCCCGCCTCCCGCCGTGCCCCCGGAGACACCTCACTCTCCACCTCCCTCCCCGCCTCCCACGCCACCGGAGCCGCCGAAGCCCCCCGAGGTGCCCGAGGCCCAGCGGCCCTTCGTGCTGCCGCCGGTGCAGACCTCGGTCCCGGAGTACGCGCTGAGCATGCCGGACGCGGTGCTGCAGCAGTTCCTCGCCGAGCCGCGAACCCCAGAGCAGGACGCCGTCTTCACCGCCCAGGGAGTCTCCTACAACGTGAAGGTGCGCCTGCGGGGGGCGTCGGCACGGTCCTTCCCCAAGAAGAGCTGGAACGTGAGCTTCCCCAAGGGCGTCCGCTTCGAGGGCCGCAGCTCGCTCAACCTCGTGGCCGAGTACGCGGACGCCACGCTGCTGGCAGAGAAGCTCTCCTATGACTTGCTGGCCGCCATGCGCGTGCCCGCTCCGCGCACGAAGTTCGTCCGGGTGACGGTGAACGGCGTGTACCAGGGCCCGTTCCTGGATATCGAGCAGGTGAACAAGTCCTTCCTGGAGGCCCACGCGTTCGCCGACGAGGACGCGACGATCTACCGGTGCGGCTGGAAGGATGGCGAGTTCAAGACGTGGAAGGTCCCCTACCAGGGCGCGTGGAAGAAGAAGACGAACGAGCGGGAGCCAGACACCGCGCTCCACGAGGTGCTGACCGTCATCAACCACACCCCGGAGCCCCAGCTCGCGAGCACCCTGGAACAGCACGTGGAGGTGGAGGCGTTCCTGCGCTCCATGGTCATGGATGCGCTGATGGCCAACCACTACGTGGAGGACTCGGAGAGCTACTTCATCCACGACGCGGTGACGGGCCGCTGGGCGTACGTGCCGTGGGATCTCAACAACGTGGACGCGCGCTGGTGGTACCCGCTGCCCGCCAGCGGGGCTCAGCCGCTCGTGAACCACCCCCTCTTCCCCTTCACGCTCACCGACGGGTGGACGCAGAAGATGTATGACCGGCGGAAGCTCGAGACGGAGGCCTACCCGGGCTACCTGCCGGTGTTCTCCAACCTGGGCACCCGCGTGGTGCTGAACCCGGAGCTGCGCGCGCGGCTCGAGGCCTCCCTCCGCAAGGCCCTGGACGAGCTCTTCACGCCGGAGGTGATGCACCCGTACATCGACGCGCTCCACGCGGTGGTGGAGCCGCACATGCGCGACGATCCTTATATGGACTTCGAGAAGTTCCGCGCGGGCCGTGCCTTCATGCGGGACTTCGTCACCCGGCGCCGCCAGTTCGTCCTGTCCGAGCTGAGCCGGCTCGCCGCTCAGAGGCCCGGCCTCGTCCTCGAGCAGTTCGATCCGCGCGAGGGCTTCCTCGTGCTGGGCAACCGGGGCAGCCGGCCGGTGGCGCTGGGGAGCAAGACGTTGACCACGAACCTGCGCGTGAGCCTGAGCAGCCTGGTGAGCCACCCCACGGGGACGGTGCTCCCGGACGTGACGCTCGCGCCGGGGGAGACTCGCCGCTTCACGGCCTCGGAGTTGGGGCTGACGTTCCCTGAGCGGGGGGAGCTCGGCATCTTCGATGGCGTGTCCGTGGTGGGCTTCTTCGACGTGCTCTTCTACGGACCGTTGCCGGAGGGCCAGCGTTACGTGCACGGCACCCAGGGCTGGCAGACCCAGTGATCACTCTCTCGACTTGAGACTTGAGACTGTCTGAGACGCTCCACCTGAGCCCGCAAGACAGGCTTCCTGCTTTCTACAGCCTGACAGATTAGACACGCATGGCCTGTTTTTTCCGAAATCGCGCCTCACCTTGATTTTCGGCTCTCGCTGAAAACCCCAAGGAGGATGCCATGCGGAGACTCCATCACCCCCTCGCCGTGCTGCTGTTCACCACCATTTTGGGGGGCTGCGGCCCTGAAGAGCTGGAGGAGCAGCGGGGGGTGGAACCGGGCGAGCTCAGCCTCTCCAAGCAGGAGCTGTCCTACTCCACCGGCGGCTCCTGGGCCTCGCCCAACGCTGCCACGCCCCTGGCGCCCACGTCGGACCGGACCTGCTTCTTCACGCGCATGGGAGGGGCCTTCGACAGCAGCGGCGACTCCATCCGCATTGCGGCGTTGAGGGAGCGCTGGCACGTCGACGGGACCGGCTCGACGAGAGCCAGCGCTGGGTGCGCCACGCTGCCCGGCGACACTGACTACTCCACGGCCTATGACTGGACGGAGGGGCAGCCGCAGCCGACGAACCTGGGCTCGACCCACGGCCGGGTGTGCTTCCTGACGCGCGTGGGCGGAAGCTTCAACCACGCGACGGATTGGATCGGCGTCTATCAGAGCGGTGGTGCGTGGTTCCTGTCGGGAGCCTCGCAGGCTCGGAATGGCTCCGCGCGGGCGCGGTGTGTCACGGTGGGCGCCTACAGCGGGGAGTACTCCTGGCACCAGGACCATCCCAACGCCACGTATCTGGGGCGTGTTGGGAACAGGGTCTGTGCCCTCACGTACATGGCGGGGCAGTTCGACGGCTCCAGTGAGTTCGTCCAGGTCTCCAAGGCGGCGGGGCATTGGTACCTCAGCGGCGGCTCCGCGCGCTCGGGCGTTGCCGCCAAGGTCCGCTGCTTCTAAAGCCACCGTTCGCCCTGCTCCATAGCCCTCACGTCACAGCGCAGCGCCATATCCGTGCTCAGCGGCCCGAACTCGCCGCGCTGCTGAGTGCCTCTACCCCTCACATCCTTCAGAAGGCCACGCCGTTCCTTCATCGTTGAGCACACGCCTCGAACGGGGAGAGACGGATGCCGCTCATGACAGGTTGCCAGCCCAGGCATCCGGGAGGACCTGGGCTCCGATCGCTGACGCTCCTGCTGTTGAGGCTGCAACCCTGGTGCAGGCCCTCCGCAGCCTGAACCCTTCTGCCGTCCACGCGATGGCGCGCAACCTCTCCGTGGAAGTCCAGGCCGCCCTCGGCGACTGCGACTCCGCCGTCATCGGCGTCATTCAGTCCGTGGCGGAGATCGCCAGCAACTGCGCACGGGGAGACGTGGAGAGCGCCACCGTTGCCCTCAGTCACATGAGCACGTCCGTCGGGACGGCGGAGGCGGTGTTCCTTCGGGCCTGCAAGCGGCACGACGTTGCGCCGGATGACGTGGTTGACGCGCTGGCGGCCATGAGAGGCCTCCTCCAGTTCCTCGCAGAATGCGGAGCCGCGACGCGGCCCGGATGACGCGCGGCACCTCGGCGCACCTCGCAGACGGCAAGGATACCCTCCCGACAATGCGCTACCTGTCCCTGCTCCTCCTGTTCGCCTCTGGCTGCTCCAGCCCCTCGCACCACAGCTACTCCCAGGCCGCGCCAGGGCCCGGCTTCCCTGCTCCTCCCATGACGCCTGTTGGCCGCGGGGCCCCCGTTGTGGGCCAACCCGGACACCAGGCACCGGAGTACCCTCGGAGCCCGCATCGCCGCGTCCTTCCTCCTGCCAACGAGCCGGGCCTCTGGGCTGCGGACGTCCCTCGAGCGGCACGGGCCGGTGGGTACTCGCCCACGGTGCTCGACATACCCATTCCTCTGGCGTCGGACGCCTCGCTCGAGGACATGCTGCCAACGACGGAGTGCGCAGCAGGCATGGACAGGGCGGCCCGGCGAGTGGTGGCAAAGGATGCCCTCTCGCGGATGGCTCTCACCGTCCGCCAGTGCCTCGCCGCACGCCTGGTCCATCGGTGTACGAGCAGCTTCATGCAATCGCTGGAGGCCGGCCGCATGGATGGCCACTACGACGCTGAGGTGTTCCGACGCTGGAGGGCCGCCAATGCTACGGCCGAGGCCTTCAAGTCCGCATCCTGCGAAGGCGTCCCGGTTGACCCAGCCCTAGAGAAGAGCATCATTCACGCATGGCAAGCGGACCTGTGGCGGGGGGACGAATGAGCGAGCTCGTATCTCAGGCCGCGGCGGACGCGGAGCAGGAACGAAGCATCCGGGAGTGGCTCGACGGCATGACGCCTGACCAGCGCCGGGCGCTCATCGACGCATCCAACCGGCGACTTGCGCAACTCAAGGCCAAAATCCTGGCCGAGATTCACGCCGAGGGCATCACCGAGCAGGAGTGGATTGCTCGCCAGCACGCCGCATACGCCGTGGCTCAGGCTGGGCTGAAGGGTCCGGACAACAACGCTCCGCAGGCCTCAATCGACGAATCCTCCAAGGAGTAGCCCTGCAGCGGCCCTTGTCTGGGTGGGCAGACCACCTCGAGCAGGGCCGCCCGGACCTCGGCGCGCAGCACCTGGTTGAGCGGAAGGGCCTGCCCGGACCTGGGCCGGCAGCAGCACCTCGGCCAGGGCCCGCCCGGATCTGGGGCGGGCAGCACTTGGTGGGCGAGGACATGCCCACGAATTGAGGACCTGCCCGGAGTGCCGCGGGGCAGGTCCTCGACTTGGCGCGTAGCACCACCTTCGGCTACTCCTTCGTCTTGGTCTCGCGCAGGAGGTGAACGGAGGCCCTGCCTCGGTCGCTCTGGCGGGAGGCGAGAACCTGTCCGGATCCCGACGCGCAGCGACCGCCTCCAGCCAGAACAGGTGCTGCCGTACCTCGCGGAGGGCGACCGCGAGATGGCGGCACCTGGTCGGCGAGGACCGGCCCGGCGACCCAGCGGTCAGCGCCACTTCGGCGCGCAGCATCACCTCACCGGATCTCGGGCTCCTGCGCAAACGGTGGAGCGCGAGCTGAAGGTGATGCTGGTGACTCTGACGGGGACCCAGGTTCTCCGAGGAGTCTTCTCGCGGGTGGTTCGGACAGCTGCGGAGCAGTTCGACTATAACGGCCGCCGCTACCACGTCGAATACGACACACCCGCGTCGGGCCGTGGCTCAGGGCACCAGTCGCGCCTCACCTCCAATGACCCGGACGCGGAGATCATCCTGCTGATGATCCCCTGAGGGACAAGGCTCGCCTGATGAGTGAAGAGATGAAGGGGCTGCTCCTCGATGACCGCTGGGCGCCTCTCACTTCAGAGATGGGTTTCTTGGAAACCCGCGCGGAGCACGCGGCTCGTACCTTCGCGGCGTGGCACACCGAGCTGTCGACGCCCCGTGGCATCACCGTGGAGTTGCACCCTGTCTCTGGCACCTTGGAGCAGACCCTCTCGGCATTGCTCCCCGTGACCGGTCCAGAGGTGCAGCGCTACCTCTTCCTACCGACTCGTAGTCCCTGGTCGGCGTACGTCGAAAATGGGTGGGGAACCGATGCTGCGAGCGCCATGCGCGTCATGGCCCGGAGAGTGGGCTGCCGGGGCCTGCGCGTGGTCGCGGTACCTCACACCTACCGCAAGGGCCAGGGCCGCTATGGTGGCGTCATGCTGGAGATGTACGGCCCACACCCCATGCCTTGGATTAGCAACACCTTGCGCGCCTTGGGTGCTTCCAATGATGGAGGCCGCTGGGTCTTCGACGAGTTCGGGGAGCCCTTCCCGTTCGAAAGACTGGAGCAGTACCAGGCGCGCAGGGTGAGGGATCGGTTCACCTTCGACATGCTCAAGGACTACCTGCGCCACCTGGGGCTGTCTCCCTTCGAGGAGGACTTCTACCTGCCGGAGGGCGCTCCCGCATGGCTGGTGCAGAAGACAGGGACATTCACCCCCAAACAGCGGGATTACACCCTGGAAGAAGTCCGCGCCAAGGTGTTGTAAAGCACCTCACTGGCTGCCCTAAGGCGCACCGCACGCGTCCGTGGGCCGGAAAGGCAAGGCCCACAGCTCCCGGCCGGCGCCGTCTTCCGCGGTGAAGAAGACGTCCCAGCCCGAGCGCAGGAAGCCGCGCGGCGAAGACGAGGCCGCGCCAGGGTTCAGCTCCTCCAGCGGCACGGTGCCCGCGGCAGTCCCGTCGCTCACCCACAGCTCGCGCCCACGGCCCGCCGTCTCCGCGCTGAAGAAGAGCGTGCCTTGAATGGCGGTGAGCCCCTCGGGCGAGGACGAGCCAGCGCCGGGCTCCAGGTCCTTGAGGAGGACAGTGCCCGCGGCCGTGCCGTCCGTCACCCACAGCTCGCGCCCCGCGCCCCCGCCGCTGTCCGCCGCGAAGAAGACGCGTCCGTCCATCACCGCGAGCGAAGCTGGCGCCGAGCTGTCCGGTCCTGGGCGGAGGTCCTTGAGAAGCGTCGTGCCCATCACGGTGCCGTCGCTGACCCACAGCTCCTCGCCCTCGGGCTCGCCGCCGAAGTCCCCGCCCCCGAAGTTCCCGCCCGCGCTGAAGACGAGGCGGCTGCCGAGCGCGACGAGATCATGCGGGTACTCGCCATGGAAGAAGCGCAGACGGAGCGTGCTGGCCGCCGTGCCATCCGTCTTCCAGAGGCTGGCCTCGCCCTCGTCGTTGTCCACGAGGAAGAAGAGGCGCGACTTCACCGGCGTTGGCCTGAAGATGAAGTTGTCCTCCACCCGCTCCAGCACGGAGACGGCGCCGGGCACACCCGTGCTGCGCCACAGGTGGACGTCAAAGTCCCTGCTGCCCACGAAGTAGAAGGCGCTGCCGGCCCGGGAGAAGCGGCGCGGGAAGGTGCTCGCCGGTCCCGGGGCGAGCTCCTCCACCATATACGTCCCGGCGGCCGTGCCATCGCTGCGCCACAGCTCGGACCCGTGCATGCCGTCATTCGCGCCGAAGTAGAGGACCCCGCCAAACTCCAGGAAGCGGCGCTCGCCCGGCCGCACGAAGATATCGATGGCACTGGCCGCGCCAGGGCGGATGTCCTTCACCAGGTGCGTGCCCGCAGCGCTGCCGTCGCTCACCCACAGCTCGCGCCCGTGCACTCCGTCGTCGGCCGAGAAGAAGAGCCGGCCTCCCACCATCGTGAGATCCCTCGGGTCCGCGCCCGCCGCTCCGGGCTGGATGTCCTCCACCAGGAAGGTGCCGGGCCCCTCCGTGCCGCTGCTGAGCCACAGCTCGCGGCCGTGGGTGCCATCCTCCGCTGTGAAGAAGAGGACCCGGTCTCCGTGCACCAGCTCCATCGGCTCGGAGCTGGCAGGGCCGGGGTAGAGGTCCGCCAGCCGCTCGGCCGTGGTGCCACACGGCTCCCAGGAACGAAGGGGCTCCGCGGCCTCTGCAGCCGATGAAGTGCCGGTACTCCAAGGGGTGGTCAGGCCGGGGGTCATCAGGGCCAACAGCAGCGGGAGCAATTGCCAGGATCTCACGGGGCGCCTCCTTCACGAGCAACGCGGCCAGGCCACGTTGAACGACCAATGTGGGGTCAGCGCCCCCGCCCCTGTATGGCTCACCAGTGCCAGGGCACAGACGCCGAGATGACAGCGAAGCCGTGCCAGACCCGGTGCGGAGGACACGTGCTGAACACGCCCCCTCCCCTCAGGAGCGCCGCGACCGGGTGTCCCAGCCGCACCTGCCCGCGAGTGAATGCCCTGGGAGCAAGGGATCGCCTCGCGGCACGAAGAGCGCCTCCCCGCAAGTCACAACCGGAGGACCCCACCTCCGTCGGAGTGACGACGCAAGGCGAGACAGCGCGCCTCGCGTTCTCCTGGAGGCGTGACATGAATCGAGATGGCGTGCGTGGACGCGGTGCCTGGCGGGTCCTCTTTGTCGCCTTGCTGCTGGGGGCCTCCGTGGCCTCGGCGCAGTCCGATCCCTCTATCCGGGACTGGGGTAGTCCTCCCGGCTCGCCGCCTCCCTGGACGACCACGGACATCTACGTCGACAACGACGGCAACGGGATCGGCAACGAACCTGGCGAGCCCTCCAAGGGCCTGACCAACAGGCTCTTCGCGCGCGTCCGGAACCTGGGCACCACCCCCGCCAACAATGTGACGGTCCGGTTCCACTACTCACCGTATGGGCTGTGGTCCCCCGCCTCCTGGGGCAACTTCAAGGAGATCGTCGTGGTGACGGGCGTCAACCTGGCCCCTGGCGCCGAGCAGCTCATCGAAGTCCCCTGGGACCTGAGCAACCTCTCCGAGAACAACGGCGGCGCCTGGGGAGGCCACACCCTGGGCGAGTTCGACCACTTCTGTGTGCTGGTGCGAATCGAGATGGAGGGGGATGCGAACCCCGCCAACAACCACGCCCAGAACAACTTCGCCAACGTCCAGACCGTCTTTGGCGAGCCCATGATGCTCAAGTTCATGGTCGCCAACCCGCGGCGGAGCGAGGCCCGGGGCGAGCTGCTGCTCCGAGGCATCCCCGAGGACTGGAAGCTCCGGTTCGAGGGGATCCAGGATCCCAAGGAGTTCACGCTGAGAGGTGGGGAGCTCCGGCTCGTCACGATGACGCTCACCCCGCCCCCTGCGAGGAGCCCGGAGGACAAGCCCCTCCAGCAGCACGTGGACGTGGCCTTGCGCCTGGGTGGAGAGCTTCAGGGAGGACTCTCCTTCGACGTCACCGTGGACCACGCGAGACCGCTGCTGTTCCCACCCTCGGGGGGCGTGCTGGGCCCGTACATCGTGGGGACGTGGGACCAGCGCCAGGGCCGCTCCACCGTCCTGCAGCTCGTCAATCCCACCGGCCGCTATGTCTTCGTGTGGGTGGCCCTCTTCAACGAGGACGAGAAGCCGCTCAAGTGCCTGCGCGAGAGGCTCAGCCCCAATGATCTGCTGGAGGTCGACGTCCGCCGCGTGCTGCAGACGGGCTACGGGGTGATCAAGGTCGTCGCCTTCGGCGATGACGACTTCCAGCGGCCCGTGGCCGGTGTCGTGGGGTACCAGCGCCAGTTCTCCCGGGCCGGCTTCTCCGAGGCCCCGCTGCACCCCATCCCCGTGGAGATCCTGAAGGGGGACCTGCGGCTCATCCAGGCCGCGTGCAGGTAGAGCGGGCGTCACCACCGGAAAGCGAGAACCCACCATGGCTACGTTCAACATCCAGGGCAGCACTGTCAGCAGGAGCACAGGAGCCGGAGTCCCCTTCGCCAGCGTGAGGGCCTACCAGCAGGGAGTCGCCGTGCCGCTGGCCTCCGCCACCACCGATGCCGCCGGGAAGTTCAACCTCACCTTCTCCTGGCCGCACGACGTGAGCATCCCGACCAACCGCCCCGACGTGCACTTCAAGGTCACCCAGCGAGTGGATGGCACCGAGCGCATCATCTACAACGAGAACCCCGCCACGCAGACCCGGCGGAACATCGGCGACGTGCTCTCCGTCACGCTCAGGGTCTCCGAGGGCGTGTCCGCCATGCCGGCGCCCCTCACGGCCCGGCCCACGGACTCCCTGTTCGTCTTCACCCGGGTGGGGAACATCGGGGTGAACCAGATCGACACCTCGGGCCCGGCCGCGAGCGGCTACGCCCACCCTGACACCAGCCCCGCTGCCCCCAACAGCAGCGACGCGAACGCTCCCTTCGGCTCCACGCTCGATCTCGCAGGGTGGTTCGGCCAGCTCGCGGATGTGTACCGGTACAAGCTCCAGTACTCGTCCGATGGGGTGAGCTGGAACGACATCTCGGATCCGCTGTCGAACACGTACTACGAGTTCGCGCTCGGGGGCGGGACGTGGCGGACCATCGCCATGGGCCCGTTCACCCAGGGCGGACAGGCCAACGTCTACACGCTGCCGTACGTGGAGCAGCCCGCCGTCCCCTGGATCTTCCCGGACCTGATCGCCCGCTGGGACACCAGCAAGGTCGCCAACGGCCTGTACACGCTGCGGATCCAGGGGTTCAAGGTGGACCCCACGGGGACGCTGCTGGTGCCCTCCACCTCCCTGATCATCGATCCGGCGTTCGGCCAGCTGAAGCTGCGGATCGACAACTCCCCGCCCGAGGTGGCGCTGGGCAACATCACCCACTTCCCCCCGAGCGGACCGCCCCGGGTGGTGCAGGTCTGCGACATCGTCTCGTTCACCACCGGCAGGCTGGAGGTGAGGTTCACGGCCCGCGACACCCAGGGCCACCTCCGGGGCTACTCGCTCACCACCCTGTTCGGCCACAACCAGGCGACCCCGGTTCCCCCGGGCGGACAGGGTGACTACTCGACCCACATCGACGCGACACGCCACTGGGCCGGCGGCGTGTTCTCGGTCAGCTACGACGGTGGGGCGGCCTTCAACGCCGCGGTCATGCCGACCTGCGCCTATGAGTTCCGGCTTCGCGTCTCCAAGCGCACCACGAATGGCTACGTGCTCATCTACGACGGCCTGGAAGACACGAAGCACCTCACCCTCCAGCGCTGAGGCTGGGCAGGCTCGGGTCAGCTCCTGCGAGAGGGGCTGGCCCTGCCTGCGGTGGGAGTGGGGAGCAGCTCCGGTGTCAGGGCCCCTTCGAACTCGAGGAGCCACTTCTTGGTGGGGAGGCCGCCGCCGAAGCCGGTGAGCGCTCCGTTCGAGCCGATCACGCGATGGCACGGCACGATGATCGGCAGAGGGTTCTGTCCATTGGCGAGGCCGACCGCGCGCACGGCTGTCGGCCGCCCGATCCGGCTCGCGATGTGGCCGTAGGTGACGGTCCGGCCGAAGGGGATGCGGCTCAAGGCCTGCCACACCTGCTGCTGGAACTCCGTGCCGCTGGGCGCCAGCTTCACGCCTTCGAACGTCGTCCGCCGGCCCGCGAAGTACTCCTCGAGCGCCGTGCACGCCTCCGCGAGCTGAGCACGGGCGCGCGCCGTTCCCTGGGCCGTCGGCAGCTCCTGCGCGTCGATGGGGAAGAGCACGGCGACGAGGCCCTCCTCGCTCGCCGCGAGCCTCAGCTCTCCGATGGGCGTCTTGAGGCGCTTCGTGGCCAGCTCGTCTGTCATGTGGATCTTCATGGGTGGGTGTCCTCCGAGATCAGGCAGCGGAGCTCGAGGCCTGCTCGAGCATCGGTTCCGTCCAAAGCAGCAGCGCCGCGTAGCCGCGCCAGGGCCGCCACGCCTCCGCCATCCGCTCGAGCACTCGAGGCGCAAGAGGCACGCCCCCGCCCGCCACCTTGCGCAGGCCGAGATCGGCAGCGGGAAAGGCATCAGGTTCGCCCAGGGCGCGCAGGGCCACATAGTGCGCGGTCCACTCGCCGATCCCCGGAAGCGTGACGAGCCGCGCGACGCTCTCTTCGAGGCTCACGCCCGGCTTCAGCTCGCAGGCGCCCGAGGCACAGGCTGCCGCCAGGCTCTTCAGGGCCTGGCTACGCCCGGTGGTGAGCCCCAGCCCTGACAGGTCCGCACGGGCCAGCTCCTCCGGGGCTGGGAAGAGATGGGTGAGTCCGTTCCGCGCGGCGGGGAGTGGCGTGCCGCTGCGCTGGACCACGCGCCCCGCCAACGTCGTGGCCCCCTTCACGGAGACCTGCTGGCCCAGCACGGCTCGGATCGCCAGCTCGAAGGGATCGAATGTGCCAGGGACACGCAGCCCGCGCGCTTGCGCGAGGCGAGGCCCGACGATCGGGTCATCCCCGAGTGCCGCGGAGATCGCCGCGGGATCCGCGTCCAGGTCGAACAGCCTGCGCACGCGCGCCACGATCTGCCGCACGGGCAGCGCGCCTCCTCCATCGATCCGAACCGACAGCGCACACCGGGCGGGCTGGTGAGTGACCTCGATCGTCCCTGTGCTGCCACCGAGCCGATAGGTCCGGCGGTAGGTCTCCGCATCCACCTCCTCGACGCCCGGAATCGCCCGACCGCCCAGGTAGGCGAGGACGCGGCTCCAATCGAAGGGCGGGCGGTAGCCGAGCCGCAGCGAGATGGCCGCGGACGCCGGGGCCCCGCTGGCCTTGGAGCCGCGACGGAGCTCGCTCGGATTGCGGCGGTAGACGGTCCGTACGGCGTCATTGAAGCGGCGGAGGCTCTGGAAGCCCGCGGCGGAGGCGACCTCGCTGAAGGGCAGCTCCGTCTCGGTGATGAGCTGCTTGGCCACGAGCAGCCGCCGGTTGCTGGCAACCGCCTGCGGGCTCGCGCCGAGGTGCCGCACGAACAGCCGGTGGAGCTGCCGGGCGCCGATGCCGAGCCGTGCGGCGAGCAGCTCGACCGAGCCCTCGTCGAGCGCTCCCTCCTCGATCATCCTCAGGGCCCGTGCCACGCTTGCCTCGGTTCCAGCCCAGGCGGGAGTGCCAGGGGCCGTCTCCGGGCGGCAGCGCAAGCAGGAGCGATAACCCAGGTCCTCGGCCGCGGCCGCGCTCGGAACGAAGAAGCAGTTCTCCCGCTTCGGCGTTCGAGCAGGACACACGGGACGGCAGTAGATCCGGGTCGTCTTGACGCAGACGAAGAAGCGCCCGTCGAAGCGCGCGTCCCGCCCTTTGAGCGCGCGGTAACACAGGTCCTGATCGAGGAGGTCGTCGGCTGCCATGAGGTGCAGATACCCCTTCCCTTCTCCGGGCGCTCGCCAGAATCGGACGTGACCGTACAGGTGGGATCCTGGTGACAGCACACATCAGCCTGGGACAGCTGTCACCAGTTCCGCGAGCGGCCATCGCTCCGGCGCCTCCCTTGGCTGCCGCCGCGAACGCCTAACCCCTTGTCACCACAACAGGTCCCCGTGCAGCCCCCTCGCCGCCCCGTCTGGCACGGAAGGCGCAATGGGATGGGAAGTCCGCAGCACCCACTTCCGGAGACAGACCTATGAAGGGCTTCAAGATCGGTGGTTCCAAGAGCTTCTCCCCTCCCTCGGTGGGAAAGCCCGACGCGCCTCGCCCCAGCTCGCCGACTTCCCCGGTGACAAAACCCACCACCCGGCCGAACTCCTTCAAGGATGCGTTCGACACGCAGTCGGCGCGGGGAGTGTCGGGAAAGCCGACGCAGCAGCCTGGCAAGGACGTCACGCCGGCGTTCACCTCCAACCCCCTGAACTTCACGGGCCACAACGTCCTGAACGCGTACAACATGTTCCCGGGCAGCAGTCCGCAGGGCGTGGCGCTGCCGACTCCCTCGAAGCCCTTCGTCCCCGCGAATCAATCCGTCGTGAGCCTGAACGTCCACCAGCACCAGGGCAATGCGAACCTCTCGGTCACGCCCCCTGGAGGGCCTGGGGCACAGGCCCACTACCTGCACTACCTCTCGTCGGGTGCGGGACGGTTCGCGGGCATCGAGGGCGTCCCTCTCCGTCCCAGGCCCGGGGATCCGTCGATGATCGTGACGGGGCCACTCAACGGCTGCGCCGTCCACGCCCTGCACAACACGAGCAACAACACCCTGTCCTTCGTCCACCACGCGGACTTCTCGAAGAACGGGGTGGCGGAGCTCAAGAACTTCCTGGCCGAGAACCCTTCGCTTCGCCTCGTGGGCGGCTTCAAGCCCAGCGACTACTCGCACGCCACGGGCGTGGGTCGCATCGAGACGGGCGCCACGCCCTTCATCCACTACAACGCCCACCAGGGCCAGTGGACGATGGTCGGTCAGCTCAACGACTGGAAGAACGGGGGCGGCTCGGGTTCACGGCCCGAGCTCATCCGCCCGCAGACCGTCTCCGCACCGTGGATCCACACGCTCCCCATTGACCCGCATCAGCCGGTGGATCTCTCGACCTATCGCTGACCGGAGTGGGCGCCGAGCTCAGGGGGTATACAGCTCGGCCGTTTTCGTGGCTCCCCCCGTGCTGAGCCCTCCCACGGCGAGCACCCTGCCGTCACTCAGCAGCGTCGCCGTGTGCCCACTGCGCTCCTTTTTCAGGGAGGCCGAGGGAGACCACGCGTTCGTCGCGGGGTTGTACGCCTCGGTGCTCGAGAGGTTGAACCCGGCAGTGCCTCCCCCGGAGACCAGGACGTTGCCATCTTCCAACAAGGTCGCCGCATGGCCACTGCGGCCCTCGCGCATGGAACCGGCGGGCGACCACGTGCCAGTGCCCGGGTCATACACCTCGGCCGTCACGAGGGCGTTGAGGGACAGGAACCCTCCCACGACCAGCACCTGGCCGTTCTTCAGCCGGGTCTCCGTGTGCCTGGAGCGGGCCTGGGCCAGGGAGCCTGCCGGCTTCCAGGTGTTGGCCGCCGGGTCATATAGCTCGGCCGTGGCCAGGGCGTTGGTGCCGTCAGACCCGCCTGCGACGAGCACCTGGCCGTCGTTCAGCAGCGTCGCCGTGTGCCCGCTGCGGGCCTGGGCCATGGGGCTCACGGCCGACCAGGCATGGGTCGCTGGATCGTACAGCTCGGCTGTCGCGAGACGACCCTCCACGCTGCTTCCCCCGATGACGAGCACCTTGCCGTTGTTCAACAGCGTCGCCGTGTGTCCAAGGCGCTGGTGCGCCATGTCTCCCGTCGGCTCCCAGGTGCCATTCGCCGGGATGTAGAGCTCCGCCGTCGCGAGGTTGGTGGTGCCATCAAACCCACCTGTGACGAGCACCCGGCCGTCGCTCAGCAAGGTGGCCGTGTGGAGGTCGCGCCCCCAGGCCATGTTGCCGGTGGAGGTCCACGTGCAGGTCGCGGGATCGTACAGCTCTGTCCGGGGAAAGAAGCCATCGGAGGGCCCGCCCGCGACCAGTATCCAGTTGCTGCGCAGCAACGTCGCGGTGTGCCAGTAGCGCGCCTGGGTCGTGGAGCCCGCCGCGCTCCACACGTAGAGAGGGTCTCCATTCGCCTGCCCATCACAGTCTTCATCCGCCGGGCTGGCGCAGCTCTCCGGCTGCGGCATCACCTGCCCCTGGCAGCCACCCCATGCCACGCCCCTGGCCGCACAGGTCTGCGTACCCGCATGGCACGCGCCCACGCCCTCGGTGCCTGCCGGCCCCTCGTAGCATGGGCGCGTCTGGCCCTCCTCGCACAGCGGCTCCCCGGAAGGGAGCGGAGGCGGCGAAGCTTCTCGGCACGCCATCAGACTGAGCGTCACCCACAAGGCCAGCCACCTGGACGGTGAGAGGCGCTCGCGACCATCGGTAAGAGCCACCGGGGGTGAGGAGCCGATCATGGGTTTGACTCCGGAAGCTCAGCTCCAGGGCCGCAGGATCAGCAGGTAGATCGGAAGCGCGGCCTCGAGGGCATAGGTCGACAGCGCGCCCGGAACCTGGATGGCGGACGTCCCCTTGAACAAGCCCACCGCGTGGAGGATGCGCGACACGACCAGCGCCCCACCGAAGATATGGAGCACGGTCGAGGAGCCGCCACACAGCTCGGCCGCCAGCAGCAGGGTCACAATCAGGGGGACGTGCTCCACGCTGTTGCCATGCGCGCGGATCGCGCTCGCCAGCTCGGCATGGCCTCCATCACCGCGAAACACGTTGTACTTGCCGCGCAGCCGGCTCACGTTGAGCCCCAGCGCCAGGATGAACAGGGCACTGACTGCTCCGTAAAGCGCCGTCACCGGGACCGCCACCAGCGCTGTACCAAGAATCGGATTGGCCATCGTCTCCACCTCTTCAAAGGAGTAAGGGCCTCACCATAGACGCATCCCGTGCGTTGGGCATCACCAAGGCAGTGAGAAGAGGCTCACCTCCTTCACGGGCCCTGCCAGCGTCGGCCCGGGCAACAGCATCGCGCCGTCCGCCGTCAGCAGCAGCGTGCCGCCCTGGACCGCCACCACGTCATTCACATCCCGCGTGGGCAGGTGCACCGCCCGCTTGCTCCCGTCCGCCCCCACCCGCACCGAGGGCATGCCCAGGCCGCCCACCCACACCGCGTCTCCCACCGGCTTCAGCGCGCGCAGCGGCACCCACTGGCCCTCCAGCCCCTGCACTCTCGACGCCCGGCCCTCCCTCACCGCGTACACCCCGCTGGAGTACGTGCCCACCCACACCGCGTCTCCGTGCGTCAGCAGCGCCGTCACCCAGCCGCCCCGGTACCCCTCCGCCGCGCCGAGCTGCTCACCCCGCCCCTCCTCGAAGCGGTACAGCCCATCCATTCCCCCGGCCCACAACGCCCCCTCCTGCCACGCCACCGCGAAGAACTTGCCCGCATCCACCCCGGACTGCAGGTCCACCCGCCGCACCTGCCCGCCCTCCGACACCACCAGCAGCCCCCGGCTCGTCGCCACCGCCAGGCCCTCCGGCCCCGCCGCGAGATCGTGCACGCTCGCCTCGTGGAGGCGCTCCACGCGCAGCCCCTTGCCCGAGCGGCTCAGGCGCAGCAGCCCGGCCTCCGTGCCCACCCAGAGCGCCCCGTCATACGAGGCCAGCGCGTTCACCTGCGCCTCGCGCACCCCGAGCTCCAGCGCCACCGGCTCGGCCCTGTCCCCCACCCACCGCCACAGCCCCGAGTCGAACCCGCCCAGGTACACCTCTCCCTCGAAGCGCGCCGCCGCCATCATCGCCCCCGAGCCCGTGGGCAGGGACAGCTGCGACAGCGCCACGTACCGATCCCGCCCCTTCTGCAGGAAGCGCCCGCCCCCGCTCGCCACCTCCACCCCACCCGCCACCGCCGAGAGCGAGAGCACGTGCGAGTGAGGGAACCGCGTGCGCACCGCCCGTCCGCCCGTCACCCGCCAGAGCCCGTTGTAGGCCGTGCCCACCAGCACGTCGCGCCCGTCGGACACCAACCCCGTCACGTACACGCTGCCCACGTCCAGCTTGCTCCGCTCCAGCCTCTCCCCGCGCAGCTCCTTCAGCCCCTCGCCCAGCACGCCCACCAGCACCGCGCCCTCTGGGAGCTTCACCAGCCCCGTCACCGGGTGGCTCGGGAACGAGCCCACCGCGCGCGCCGTGCAGCGCCCCGTGTCCCCCGGGCAGGACAGGTGGACGAGCTCGCCCCCCTGCGTGCCGAAGAGCACCGCTCCGCCATCCAGCGGCAGCACCGCCGACAACGTCAGCGAGGTGAGCGGCGCCTCGGCGTGAGCGAAGCGAAGCTCCCTCCCCGCCGCCGTGAGCCGCACCTCCTCGCCCGCCAGCCGCAGGCCCTGCCCCTCCACCGACAGCGCCGGCACCTCTCGCGGGAGCGACGAGCGGGAGGCCGCCACCACCGCCGCGTCCTCCACCATCGCGTTCAGGGTGTTGTTCCCCCAGGAGAAGGCCAGGTGCACCGTGTTGCCCGCGCGATCCCGCGCCACCACCGTGAAGGCCGGCGGCAGCTCCACGAGCGGCATCAGCCACTCGCCCGAGAGCGCGCTCAGCGTCCGCGCCCACGCGTTGGCTCCCTCCAGCCGCACGCCGCCCAGCTCCTGCCCCGCCTCCGCCGAGGTGATCCGCAGCACCCCACGCTCGGTGTCCGCCTCCACCGCCACCGCCGGGCCCGCGTCATCCAGCCGGTACCACGCCCGCTCCTGCCGGACCCGGCCATCCGTGTAGCGCTTGAACACCTCCACCGCGTACAGCCGGTCCGTCCACCCCCGCGGCACCAGGAAGCGATCCACGAACACGCCCTCCCGCGCGTCGTACACCAGACGCCGGGCCTCGCCGAACGGGTACCAGGCCGTCACCTCCTCCAGCCCAGGCTCCACCCGAGCGGTGAGCAGCGGATCCCCCGGCTTGATCGCATCCAGGCTCAGCTCGGGCGAGGACACCTGCAGCGCCGTGAAGGCCGTGGGGATCCCCTCCTTCAGGCTCGTCTCGATGATCCGCTGCTTCAGCTCCGCGTCCGGAGACCGCTTGTACGCCGCCATCCACGTCGCCAGCTGCCGCTCGAAGTAGCCGCGACGCACCGCACGGCCCTCGGGAGACTCCGGGCTGCGCAGCGTCACCGGCACCTGCCGCCCCACCTGCCGATCCTCGATGTGCGCCGCCACCTCCAGCGGGGCCTCGGAGGTGCTCTGGAAGAAGAGGCGCAGCAGGCCTCCCTCGGCCACCCGCCGGCTCGCGCTGCCCATGGGCTCCACGCCGTGCCCATCCTGGGTCAGCGCCGTCACCTCCAGCACCGGGAGCACCAGCTCGTCGGCCAAGGCGCGCAGCTTCGCCGTCGCCTCCACCTCGGGATCGAACACCCGGGCGGACAGCGGCGCCTGGCCCTCCATGTAGGCGCGCTCGTGTGCATCCGCGAGGAAGAGGAAGGAGGGCAGCAGCGGGAGGAGCTGATCGAAGCCCGCGAGCTGGAGATCCGTCACGCCCACGCAGCGCACCGCCGGCGTACCGCACTGCGAGGCCTCCATGGCCCGGGCGAAGGAGGCGCCGTGCGTGGTGTGCCCCGCCGTCCCGTCCAGGAGCGCCTTCACCACCGCCGCCGAGTCCCCCGTCACCCGCTGCTCGCGGACCGTGTCTCCCACCGCGAACACCCGCACCGGCGCCGCGGACTGGTCCTGCAGGCGATCCACCAGCGCCTCGAGTGCCGCCCGCCGCCGGCGCATGGAGAAGGACGCGTCCACGTACAGGCGCAGCTCCTTATAAGGAGGGCGCCACGCCCCAGCATCGTTCAGGGCCACCCGGAACCCCACCGCGTAGCTGCCGTCCTCCAGCTTCACCGCATCCGCGCCGTAGGACAGCGGCGCGCCCCGCTCGCTCCACCACACCTCCACCGGCTTGTCCGCGGAGAAGACCAGCCGCGCGCCCCGCTCGGAGCGGCCGAACCGCGCGAACCGCGCCCCCTCCACGCCCACGTCCGCCAACGGCTCCTCGGTCTGAATGTCCACCACCACCGAGGAGGCGGCACGCCCCTGCCCCAGGAAGCGATCCACCGCCAGCGCCACCTGGCTGCGTCCCATCTCCCGCGCCACCGTAACCCGCAGCGTCACCTCCACCCGCTGCAGGGCGCCTGCCTTCACCGGGTACACGGAGAAGCGCTGCACGCCCGAGTCCGTCTTCAGGATGGCCGTGGCCCGGCCCTCGGCCGCCGCCTTCTCGTGCGCCGCCTCCGCCTCGCCCTTCTCCTTCAGCGCGGCGGCCAGGAAGCGCTCTCCCTGCCAGAAACCGAAGGACACCACCGTCGCGCCCTCGGGCAGGTGGAGCTGGTAGTCCGCCTGGCCCAGCTCCGGGCCCTCGTTGTGGAACACCTGGACGAGGCGCACCTCCGCGTCCTCTCCCCGCGCGTCCACGTACAGGGACTGGCTCACCAGCGGCAGCTGGCGCGCCTGTGTGAAGAGGCCCGCCTTCTGATCGTCCTGCGCACGGGCGGGCAGCGTGAGGAGGAGGAGTGAGGCGAGGAAGCAGCAACGAGCGGTGGTCATGGCAGGGGCTCGGTGAGGAAGAAGAGAACGGGGGCGGACTTCAGAAGGAGGCCCGCAGGGGCAGGTTGGCCGCAGCGCACTCGGAGAGCGCATAGCGCTGCGTGCCCCCCGGTCCCTGGGTGAGCGAGAGCTGGAGGTGGAGCGCGTCCTCTCCCCGGCGCACCACCGGCGCCTGCGAGAGCGCCAGGCCCTGTGGCAGCTCCACCTCGAGGCCACAGCGCTCGGAGGCGCCGCTCCCCTCGCGGAAGGGCACCACCTGGAGCCCGCCCTGGGTGAGGCGCTCGCCGGCGCCCAGGGACGTCACGCCCAGCAGAGGGAAGCGAGAGGGATCCTCGCTCTTCGCCGGCGCCAGGGCCGTCAACATCGCGCGGGCCAGCCCCTCTCCAGCCCGGACCCGGCCGATGTGCTGGTAGCTGCCCTCGGTGGCGTAGGCGAGCTTCCGGAAGATCTCCACGCCGTCACTGCCCAGCGAGCGGCAGCCGATGGCGTTGACGACGATGCGCTTGCCCACCGCCTCCTCGACGAGGGCCTCCGGCTTCGGCCGGTCCGGGTAGTCCAGGTGGGGCGGCGCGTCCGCGATGATGAACACCTGACGCTCAGTGTCCGGGCCCAGATCCCACTTCAGCTCCCGCAGCGCCGCGGTGAGGCCCGCGAGCACATCCTCGGGCGTGTCCCCGCCCCCATCCGCCGTGAGCGTGGCGAGAAACCGGTAGCTCACCTCCACGTCCTCGCTCAGCGGGGACACCTGCTTCAGGTAGGAGTCCCCCTTGTCCTTGTAGGCCACCACGCCCACGCGGACCCGCTCATTGGGGCGCGCCGTGCGCAGCGCCTCCGTCAACTCGCGGACACGCTCCTTGGCTTCGCGGATCTCCCCGGACATGGAGCCGGTGGTGTCGAGGAGGAAGACGAGATCGAGGTGCGCCCGGGCCGTCACCGGCCAGAGCGCGAGGAGGAAGAGGGACAGGATGACTTGAGGGCGCATGGACACGGAGGGGGTAGGTGTCCGGGTGCTACAGCAGGAAACGGACCAGCCTCCCGGCCCTCGGGAGCGCCAGGCTCGTGGGCCCCGGCCCACACGCTCCGTGTCGGCACGACCACAGGTCGAGGACCCAGGGCCTGCCTTTGGGCCTCAGCCCCGCTTGACAGTGTGGATCCCCCGACCTGACCATCCGAGACACCCATGTCCGCGACCCCCCAGAGCGAGCCCGTCGTCTTCAGTCAGCTGTTCGAGGCCCTGGTCATGCATGCCATGCGGGGCAGGCTCGATCCCGACGCCGTGCGCCGCATCGAGGCCGCGGGGCTCGACCTGAGCCGTCCGCTGCTCGTCGCCTACCCGCTCACCGTCTGGTACGACGTCGTGTGGGTCTGCGCGCAGCTGCTCTTCCCGCACCTGGCCCGCAACGATGCCATGCACGCCACCGGGAAGAAGGTCGCCGAGGGCTACAGCCACACCACCATGGGCAAGGCGCTCTTCGACGGCCTGCGCAAGCTGGGCTGGCAGCGGGCGCTCAGCCAGCTGGCGCGCTCGCTGAAGACGGGCGGCAACTTCCTGGCGGCGCACTCCCACGAGCTGCCGGGCGGGGACCTGGAGATCACCCTGGAGATCCTCCCCGAGTTCGTCCCCGCACTGGCCTCGCACCCGGGCATTGACGCCAGCTTCATGCGCGGCTTCCTGGATGCGTCCGCGGAGCTCGTCCGCGGCCCGGCCTCTCCGCGCTTCGCGCTCACGGCGACGGATCCCACCGCCCGCCGCGCCACCTTCCTGCTGCGCGAGAAGCCCTGAGGCTCACAGGCGCTCGCGGACGACGAGCAGCCTGCGAGAGGAGAGGCCACGGTCGTCGGTGACAAGGATCTCGTGGGTGCCCACGGCGGGCGTCCACCACAGGCGCTCGTTTAACTAACAAAACATAATAGATTTTGCCGACCAGTTCAGCCCATGTGAATAGAGCTAAACTGCCGCCTTCTCACATCTAGCACACCTCAGCCAGAGAACGACTGAATCATTATGCTAAGCGTTCTTGCATGAACGTCTGGATGATTACGCCCCATTTCGATTGCAGCGCGCAACTGTGGCTTCGGAACAAGTCGTAACACAGGCGAAATTGCTGCCAACATTTGGGCGGTGTCTACTCTCCTGGAAGATTGCTGATCGCTGAAACTAAACACCACTCCACGCCAAAAAACATTTGCGCTCTCTATCGAAACTGTCCCCATCAGCGTCCAGTACAGAACCGGGTACAACAAACAAGCCAGCAATGGTCCCTCCAGCCCTGAATTCGATCGCCAGGAATACCCAGCAAGCACTCTGATAGAGCGCTCAAGGGCAGCAGCGACTCGCCCTCTCTCCGCTTCAAGCAACTGCAATCCCGGGATTTCCACGAGAATCTCAATAAAGTCCTCAAGGTCCCCCCAACGCGTTGACGCATACGCCTCTATAACAGTGCCCATCAACGCAACATCAAACTCCCCCGTGAGCCGATATAGCGAGACGGCTGCTGAACACCGATCAACATCCTTATCTTGCTCGCCCAATGCCTGCTTCAGCGCATCTACAGTCTGACGCTTAAATTCCTCGTCCTGTCTAAGCGCGGTCCGGACGGAGATCCTAAAAATTCTCCGAAGACGTTCCAAGCAGTGAGCAGATTTATCCCCCTCATCAATTTCGTGAAAGCGGAGAAATCGAGCAATATATTCGATTTTGGGTCTCCCCCTCCTACAGAACAAGATAGCATTCGCGATGAGCGTCCCCACCTGCCCGTTCCGCGCTAATCCATCCAGCCAACCATCGTTTATCTGCGACCCATACAATACGTTCTCGATAGCGCTGCATGTACGCGGATGCATGGAATCTGCTTGAAGAGCATACTCACCAAGCAATCGCTCGTCTTCTTTTTCATGGCCAGTCTCTTCAGTTTGCTCCATAAAGGTAGGCCGCTCAGAAAAAGAGGGCCTGCGTGTACCAAAGCCAGCAGACACGTACCCCAATCGAGCAATCAATCCATTAGCAGCGCTGCCCATTATCGAGTTACCTGCCAACAGCACTGCCTCGATTTCCTCTTTAGGAAGTCCGGCGAACTCATGAGCAAGCAATGCCAGCCATTGTTTGCGTTCGACATGACGGGGTTCCAACAATCTTTGATCATGAATCATGCTTCGCGCAACTTCGCCAACTCGCCGCGCAGTTTTCTCTCCATCAGGGAAGAGCTTGGCATGAGTAAGAAGCCATGCACCCGCATCCTCAGAGTCAGCGGAAAGCCCCCCAACTCCACATACAAGCCCCCATACAATCTCTTTCCATGCCGCAGCATCTTCAGTTACCGCGGAGCGCAGGCTCTCCAGGAGCGGTTTGTTACCGCCTTGCTCCATCAACGATTGGCTCACTCGGTGCACCAATTCGCTGTAATTTGCATCTTCATGAAGGCGTTGCGCCTGCCGAACCAACCCATCAAACAACCACGATCTGTTTGTCAAATCCAAAACATTACAGCGAGCCTCAACCTCCGGCGAAATACTCCCTGCATGAAACTTCAACAACAAGCCTGCTGCGACTTGAGGAGTTTCACCACTGCCCGTAAAAAGCATTTTTTCTAGACTGACAACCGACGCAGGTTCTGCGAGCACATTTCTTCTAGTCTCGTTGATGTAGAGATAATGCCAACGACTCCCAACAATTCCTGCAACCAACTGCTCCTTCTCGTCCGCCGACAAAGCAAAATCATTACGATACAATATAGCGAGCGCAAAAACTCGCGATTCCTGAACAAACGAATCCAGCCGCGCCTTAAGAAATCCCAGCACCGACGGACTAAACGGGAGATTAAGACAATACTCCTCCCATTCCCATTGATTACCAAAGCGGTGAACAGGCTTTGAAACAATGAGCGTCTCAAGCGCTTTGGGTTCGCCTGATGGGTCAATAGTCACCAAAATTCTTGCCGCTCCCAAACGAATTTCGGGGCTAAAATCGTCTAAACATTCGCGCAAAACACTGAGATATTCATGACCTACTGGGCCTAAAAGCAGATCATGAAATGCCTGCCTGACCTCAGGATAACGCGGCAACAGAATATCCTTCACTCCTGCAACAGCTTGTCTGAGCAAAGGCTTGCCACTTCCACCAAGCTGAGGAAGCACTTTCAAGAAAATCCGCCACCAGCCAGAATGAGCTCCATGGTAGTCGGCCTCAGCAATCGCCGCTCCAATCCACCCTCCCCCCATCTCAACATCTTGAAAAACCAGTTCGGCAAGAACAGGCTCAGCGTCTTTTATGTAACCTCCATCATGAAGCGCGCCAAGAAGCGTTCTCCCTAGAAGCTCTAGTTCTCGCTCTCCATTCTCATAAAGCAAAAGCGCAGCCCCAGCTGCCAACCGCTCAGCGCCTTCAAGCATATACCAACGCACCAACCCCAACCATACTGAATCACCCAGCCGCTCTTGGCAAAGACCCATTAACTTACCATGGTGACTTCCATAGCGATAAGCGGCTCTAGCTCGGACTGCAGTCTTAACCACATCCCGAGGAGGCATTGTGTCCGGATTTAACTCACTCCATAAATGAGCGCAGGCAAAGGATGTTTCATATCCCTCGCGCATTCTCGCCAAGAGTATGCGGTTTACCTGCTCTTGAAGCCCCCCTATAAAGGCAGCTTTGAGATCGTTCACCGCCCATCGCGAGAACAAATTATGATCCAACCAGCCAGAAACATACCAAAGCCTAGAAACAGCTTCGAATGCTTCTGGCACCAGCAGGGCAAGTACTTCCAAAAAGTTATGAGTTCCTAGCGTTGGGCAAGCGATGAGCGGGGCTACCATGTGCGTCAGCTTGGCCCGCTCACCTGGCGTCAGCTGACCAGCAATCAAGTAGGCCCACTGCTCAAAGATCATCTGAATGGTTCTACTACCAGCATTGACCAGCGGATACCTCGAATCGAGATACTCGCTATACAGCCATTCAAAACCCACGCTTCCAGCCAACTTAAGTGTCCGAGCAATTGACTGCGCAGACTGCTGAAGTTCATCGCGTAGCAAGGTAAGTGGTCGTGGCTCTAACTCTCTCAACCCTTCGACATAATACTGAGCTAACTTGCCAGAGCCTGACTCATCCACAATGTAGCTAGCAACTACGGCCCCACCAGCATGCTTCTGAAGCTGCCGAATGTAGTTTCCAAGATCGCTTACGACCCGTTCAAGGATACCCATTCGTCTCAGCACTGTGCTAGCGAAAGAAACAACTCGCCACTGTTCTTGTTTTGCACTAGCAAACGCGGTTCGGCCTTCACTGACGGCATGCGCAAGGCTGAACCCAGCGACCACCTCAAGCATCGGTTGGCTGGGAAACTCTACCGACGTCCCGAGAGAAATTAGTCCAACTCTGCTATAGAATATAAGCGCCTCGTCCACAAGGCGACTAGAGCGTGGCAATCCGGCAGTGTTTAGATACACGCCTAGCTGATAGCGCGCTGCTTCAATGGAAATCCTCCGAGATCCGAGTGCTCCGAGCGCGATCACGCCAAGAAGTTGCGCCCTAGCATCTTCATTTGGAATCTCTCGCTCAAAGTTCGGAGCTACAGAATCCTTCCCATCTTTTGTATTCCAACCGCCGAGCCGTTCCCGAGCCAATTCAACAAGCAAGTCACCTAATGTATATTCTTTGTCAGACGTTGCCTGGGCAAGTCTTGAGTAAAGGAGACGAACAGCAAGAGGGGTACTAGCAAGCGACACTAATTGTGGAGAATTCTTTAGCCGCTCCCAAGAGTGTGACGCTTCGTCTCCGGCTTGCTCAGGAGTTACCCCATTGGCAAGTGCCTCTAGCCTGAACAGATCGAGAATCTCGCTATCGTTCAGCGGCACCGTTGTAATGACCCTCCAGGAACTGAAATCGACACCACGAAGTTCCGCAGGGCGCGCAGTAACAAGAATTTTAATGTTTGGCCAATGACTCACAATGCGTTCGAACGCCCGAAGCAATCGTGTACCACCTACTGCATCAATCTCATCCAGACCATCAACTGCCACTGCTATCTCAGTCCCATCGTTGAGCAACTTCTTCAATTCAACCGTGGGAAGCGTGGGGACGACATTCTGGTTAATGTACTGCGAAGCAGCAACTAAGCACTCGTCGACAGTCAGCCTCGCTGAATCAGCAAAAACGTTTGCCGGGATCAAGAATCCCAAGAACTGAGAACTCTCATCAATAAAATTTGTAATGAACTGAGCTGCCAGCGTACTCTTTCCTGAGCCGAGATCCCCTAACAATAGAAATCGACGCCCGCTTTTCAGGGCGTCTCCTATGGGGATCGCCACTGCTTGTTTCTCACGTCGGGAGTCGAGCCAATTTCCACGAGAAGACCTACGCTCCTCATCATCCCGTGTGAGGCTGCCAGGGAATAACGAGACTCTTAGTTCTACTACGGCAGGCAGCTCACCCCAGGGCTTCAGGGAACGGGATTTCTGCTCTACAATTTTTTGCGCATCTGCTCGAGCATTATCGCGCCAACGATTTAAACCAGACTGCGGCAAAACCGCGTCAACTTCTCCACTAGTCTGTCCGCCTCTGTAGAAGTAACCTCCGTGCATCTTCCTTTTGCGACCACTTATTTTCAGCAGATCGCGGATCAAACTCGAATGACTGGTAGACGAAGCTGTCAGCGTCTACTCGAACCAGTCGATAAGAGTTAAATTGGGCTGCGCCAGCGTATGACGCCCCGCCACTGAGATGAAATGCCCCACCTGCCAGTTGATCTGCAGCCCTCACCTCCCCATGGGTGTGGCCACTTAATAACAGGTGACAACGCTTCACGAGATAGTCGAAGGTATTCGGCCTATTAGGCATCTCGCTAGCTCGCAGTTCCGCTTCAGCAAGCCATTCCCGCGGGTGGTGAATCAGGGCTATTGTTGGCTTGTGGCTTCGAAGCCGACTGGGCTGAGGGAGCTGCTCATTAGCCTCAAGGCTTTTTAGCAATGGCAGGCCGATCCACAACCTCCCATGATCCTCATCGTCTTGACAAAACCATGCAGAATTGCAGACTACAAAGCTTATTCCTCCAGTTTCTCTTTGTCCTACCAAATACGAATCATACTTACCAACGGACACAGGAACAATGCCTACATCGCGGCAAAACTTCTCGTAAGCAGTAAACGCCTGTTTTAGGTAGTCTGGAATGGGCACAGCGAGGATATTGTCTGCTCCCGTTGGAGCCGTTGGCCGCGCGTATCGCTGAGATACCTCACGATTCACGTCATGATTTCCAGGGCACACGATCACAGAATCGCGAGCAATCCCGGTGCGCTTGAACAACTCTTCAAACCATCTTGCAGCCGACTCATAATCACCTTCTTTACCACGCCAGCCGATATCTCCGGAAACGCATAGGAGTGTTGGCTTCCAGCTATCCTCCAGTCGCTCGATACTCTCCAAAAGGCCATTCAAAGCGAGCCTCCGATCAGCCTCTTCTGCTTCGCGACCACCCCAGCCAAAATGAAGATCGGACAAATGGAGAATTACATTTTGCTTAGACATGGCCCCTCATATTAAAGAACTGTCCTCAGAAAAGCAGCAAGCTTGGCCTGAGTTGGCTAGCGACCCTATAATTCGCCAATTCGCCGAGTTAAGAACGCATTATTACAGGAGTTCTTTGGCCACTTCTCAGTTTTGGTGAAGGCCCGTGTTTTTAAGGGTTTACGTCCTTAGTTACTTCAACAGGCATTCTCCCATTTACGGACGCTCGCGGACGACGAGCAGCCTGCGAGAGGAGAGGCCACGGTCGTCGGTGACGAGGATCTCGTGGGTGCCCACGGCGGGCGTCCACCACAGGCGCTCGTCTGCCTTCGCCCGGCCGAGGAACTTCCCGTTCACGAACCAGGTCAGCTCCCGGTCGTGCGCGGTCTCGGCCTCCAGAGGCACCTCCTGCTGATCCGGAGAGACACCGGGAATGAGGAGCGCCACCTGACCCTCGGCGGGTGAGAGGATCTCCGGCGCGTGCTCGGCGCCACCGGGCTCGCACCCGGGCGCGTACGCGGGAGGCGTGGGCAGGCTGCGGTGCTGCTCGGTGAGCCAGCGGCGGATGCTCGCCGGCCACGTGAGGTACACGCGGGATTCGACCTCACGGCCCGCGCGGCACGCCGGGCTCACGGCCAGCCCCGTCTTCGCGTCCACCTCCACCCGCTGGTGGTAGGGACAGGGCTGGGTGGGCACCGCGGAGCGCCGCGCGTAGACCTGCTTGCGCTCCTTGCACGCGTCCGTGGGCAGGTGCCCGGAGTAGGCACACACCTCGACGGACGTGAGATCCGGAGGGGCCACCGGCTCCTCCTTCACCGAGGCGCGTCCGCGAGGACCCACCGCCTCCAACAGCTCGAAGAGCAGCGGCCCGGCGGCGTCCGCGCCCACCAGGTGCACGCTGGGGGTGTTGTCGAAGTTGCCGAGCCACACCACCGCCGTGTGCCGGGGCCCCGAGCCGGCCGCCCACGCGTCACGGTGGCCGAAGCTGGTGCCCGTCTTCCAATGCACCTGGGCGGGCAGTCCGGTGAGCTGGCGACGCGCGGGGAAGTCCGGCCGATCCCGGAGGGACAGCGAGCGCCGGGTGAGCCAGGCCGCGCCCGGGGAGAACAGCTCCCGGGGCTCGGAGCGGGGCTTGCCCTCCTCCAGCAACAGGAGGGGGCGCGAGCGGCCCTCCTGCGCGAGCGCCACGTACAGCCCCGCCAGCTCCAGCGGCGTCACCTCCAGGCCTCCCACCGCCGCGGACAGGCCGTAGTAGCCGGGATCGGGCCGCAGGCTGTCCACCCCGCCCAGCCGCAGCGTGCCCAGGAAGCGCTCCACCCCGAGCGCCCGCAGCAGGTTCACGAACGGGAGGTTGAGGGACTGGGACAGGGCGTACTCCATGCGCACCACGCCCATGAAGCGCCCGTCGTAGTTGTGCGGCTCGTAGCCGCCGTAGGACTCGGGGATGTCCGCCACCAGGTGCTCGGGCAGCACAATCCCGCGATCGATGCCCATGGCGTAGAGCAGCGGCTTGAGCGCCGAGCCGGGCGAGCGCGGCGTGTCGAAGCCGGTGATCTGCCCACCGTGCCGGGTGTCGAAGAAGTCGAAGCTGCCCACCAGCGCGAGCACCTCGGCGCGCTCGTGGTCCACCACCACCGCCACGCCGTTGTGGATGCCCTTCGTGGCCAGCTCTCCCGCCGCGTCGCGCATGAGCCGCTCGGCCAGCCGCTGCGTGCCCGCCTCCAGCGTGGTGCGCAGCCGCGAGAGGTCCCCCCGCTGCGCCCTCAGCCACATGGCCGCGTGCGGGGCCTCCCGGGGGAAGGGCGTCAGCTCGCGCGGCACGGGCGTGTTGCGCACCTCGGCGAGCACGGCCTCGGAGGAGGCCTTCGCCTCGGCGGGCCCCAGCGGCAGCGCCAGCTCCTCCAGCAGCCGCCGCGCCACCTCATCCCTCGCCGCCTTCAGCCGCGCGGCGTTCTCCGACGTGGGGAAGCGCCGGTTCGGGTTCTGTGGCACCGCCAGCAGCGTGGCGATCTCCGCGGGGCTCAGGTGCGCGGAGCTGTGCCCGAAGTAGGCCAGGGACGCGGCCTCCACGCCCTCCACGTTGCGCCCATAGGGGACGAACTGGAGATAGGCCGCGAGGATGTCGTCCTTGGGCAGGCGCAGCTCGAGCTGCACGGCCCGGAAGGACTCGATGATCTTCGACAGCAGGGTGCGCGGCCGGGGCTCCAGCACGCGCACCAGCTGCATGGTGAGCGTCGAGGCCCCGGACACGCGGCGCCCCTTCGTCACGTTGGACACCACCGCGCGCCCCACCGCCAGGGGATCCACGCCCGGGTGCCAGGAGAAGCGCTTGTCCTCCAACGCGAGCAGCGCCCGGAGGTAGGCCGGATCGATGGCCTGGGGCCGGAGGGAGATGCGCCAGCGCTCATCCGGCGCGAGGAAGACGTGCGCCGGAGTGCCGTCCCGGTACTCGATGACGACGGAGTGCGGAGCCGACAGCCGCTCCGGCAACGGCACCCACCACGCCGCCGCTCCCCCTGCCCCGATCAGGGCGAGGAGGAGCAGCAGCCCGGCGGCGAGCCTTCTCCTGGTGACGCGAGGCAGCCGCATGGTGGGTTACAGCAGGAAGTCCTTCCAGGGGCCGGAGACCTCCACCTGCTCGCCGGCCTCGCGCGCCCAGATGCGGGGGTCGTACATGGCCTCCGCCTCCACCGGCGGCAGCGTGAACTTGCCCGCCGTCACCGCGCGCACCGCATAGACCACCTTCTTCGCCTCGCCCGCCTGCAGGCTGCCGAAGACCTCCATCCGATCATCCCGGATGTTGACGTAGTCCGCGGTCCAGAGCTGCTCAGGGTCCAGCCACTCCACGGCGCCGCCTCGGCCCAGCCGGGCGTTCTCGATCTCCCAGCCCGCCGGCAGCCGATCCACCAGGGCGATGTTCTGGATGCGCTCGCCGGTGGTGTTCTTGAGCTCCACCTCCACGTAGAGCAGGTCCGCCAGGCTCACGGCATCGCCCGGGCTGACAGTGGAGCCGTCGAGCTTCTTGTACGTGCGGTTGATCGCCAGCCCCTGCCCGCCCGACTTGACGTCGCTGTTGGAGCGCACGCCGTCGCTGTTGATGATGAGGTAGAGCTTGCCCTCGCTCTTGTCCTTCAAGTCCAGCGAGACGCCCTTGCGCTCGCTGGCGCGGACCAGCGCCCACGTCCTGTCCGAGGCGCGCGTCGTCTTGCCGCCCTCGTTCGTCTTCGGCGCCACCTCCTTGCCGTCCGCCACCAGCGTGGGGGGCGTGAAGTTGGAGGCCGCGCCGGAGATGCGCTTGCCCAGGCCGGTGATGCTCCAGACCAGCTCCTGCGTGGTGTACCAGTAGCTGGAGTGGCCAATGAGCGACTGGGCCACCTGCTGCGCCAGCGGCTCGCCCGCGGGATCGTTGCCGAACAGATCCTGGAAGGTGCTGAGCATGAGCCCGCGGCGGCGGCGATCCGAGTAGAAGGACCAGGAGTTGCGCCGCTCGTCGGTGACGGGCGTGAGGTCCGGGTTCTTCAGATCCTTCTCGTAGCGCCGATCCCCGGCCATGTAGAGCGCGGCCTTGAGGAGGTGCTCCTCCTCGAGCGCCTCGCCGTTGAGCGTCTTCTTCTGGGCCAGCTCGTCCACGAGCTTCTGGACGCGCGCCTTGCGGCCCTTGCCGGCCATGGAGAGCACGTAGTGCATGTAGGCCTCGGCGGACTGGCCGTAGTGGTCATCCCGGCCCACGTTGCCCTCCTTGCGGTTGAGCTCCGTGCCGAGCCAGGACACGGCGTCGTCGAGGCGGTCCTGCGGGACGGGGTACTTGAGCTTCTGGGCATCCAGGAGCATGTGCGTGGCGTAGGCGGTGCCCCAGGCCACGGGCTCGGTGCCGCCGGGCCAGTAGGCGAAGCCGCCCGAGGGCGTCTGCATGGAGAGCACGCGGTTGATGCCCGCCAGCACCATGTCCTCCACCTTCTTGTCACCGGTGAGCGTCGGGTCCACGTTGTCGATCAGCTGCGAGACGAAGAGCAGCGGGCGCGTGGAGGACGTCGTCTGCTCGATGCAGCCGTACGGGTAGCGGACGAGGTAGCTCAGGTGCTGGAGGGACTCGGCGTACGGGTTGGTGGTGACCCAGAACGTGGAGCGCTCGGTGGTGGGCACCCAGCCCTGGAGGTACTGCGCCAGGTCCACCTTGCCGGCCTCCAGGGGGATGCGCTGCACCAGGCGCTCGCGCGGGCCCGCGGGCAGCAGGGGCACGTCGAGCTGCTCGAAGGCCGTGAAGCCACCGGCCTCTGCTGTCACCTTCAGGCGCGCGGCGCCCACGGACATGATGGCCTTGGCCTGGAAGACGAGCGTGGCCGCCTTCCCGTTCTCCAGCCGCGTGCGGCCCTCGTTCTTGCCCAGCATCTGCAGCGGCGAGCCCAGGGAGGCCGCCGGCATGGCCATGCCCGGCACCGGCAGGTTCTCCGCGGTGAGCGTCACCTTCACCTCCTGAGGACCGCCGGAGAGGTTGGTGAGGAACACGGGGATCTGGATCTCGTCGTTCTGCGTGAGGAAGCGCGGCAGCGTCGTCTGGAGCACCAGCGGATCGCGCACCAGCACCTGGGCGTCCGCGCGGCCCACCCGCTGGGGGCCGGTGGTGACGGCCATGACCCGCACCGCGCCGCGGTACATGGGGAGCTGGAAGGGGATGCTCAGCTTGCCGTTGGCGGGCACGGGGAGCACGCCGCTCCACAGCGCCACCGGCTTCACCGGCTGCACCCGGCCGCTCGCGCCGCTCTCGTCACCGCCCGTGGAGCGCGAGTTGCCGCCCGGGGGCACCAGCAGCGTCCAGCCGATCGTCTCGTACGTCTCCACGCCCAGGGCGCGCTTGGCGAACAGCTCCTTGAGCGGATCCGGGCTCTTGAAGCGCGTGAGCGAGAGGATGCCCTCGTCCACCACGGCCACGGTGGCGAAGGTGGGGCCCTCCTGCGGGCCCAGCTCCAGGTTCACCGTGAGGGTGCTGTTGGAGCGGACCTCCGTGGGCACGCCCAGCTTCACCGTCTGCGTGTAGTCCGTGGGCTCCAGGGCGACGTTGCCCACGCCGAAGGCCCGGTCCGGCATGAAGGCCTCGGCGGACTCCAGGTGCGGATCCTTCACCAGGAAGGCGCTCACGTAGACGTTGGGCGCGTAGGACTTGGGCGTGAAGGCCCAGCTCACCTCGCCCGCCTCCACGGCCTTCCACTCGGAGGCGATGACTTGATCCGTCTCCGCGGTGAGCAGCACCCGGCCGCGGTACGGCACCTTGAACTTCACGGGGATGGACTCGTTCAGCTTGCCCTGCTTGGGCAGCTCCAGGGCGATGGAGGCGGGCTTGAGCGGGCGCGGCGTCTGATCCACGCGCGCCTCGCCGTCGCCGTACCAGTAGTAGCGGCCGTTGCCCTCGAGGTACAGGTCCGTCTGCGCCGCGCCGGAGCGCACGCGGACGATGAAGCCCGCGGCATCCTGGGTGGGCGTCACCGTGAGCTGGAACTTGCCGCCCTCCACCTTCGCGGCGCCGCGGCCCTCGCGCACGGGGCGCAGGTAGCGCTGGTAGCGCTCATAGCCCTCGTCCTCGTCGTAGTAGTAGCCGTACTCCTCGTCCAGCCGGAGGTACTCCACCTCGAGCGGCTTGACGCTCTTGGCGTCGGCGACGAGCTTGCCCTCCCAGTCCACCACCACGCCGGTGACGGTGAAGGGCTTGCCCGCGTTCACCTTCTGCACGCCGGACTGGAGGCCCACGTAGTAGGCCTCGGGGTGCATGGGCACCACGGCCTCGCCGAGCGTGGAGCGGCCGCTGCCCGCCTCGAAGACGCTGGCCTGCGCCACCAGCTTCGCCGGGCCCTTGAAGCCGCCCGCCGTCTCGCGCGCGGGGCACTCGGCGAGCGCCTGCCCCTTCTCGTTCACCTGGCCCTTCACCTGGCCCAGGGTGACGGCCTTGGCCTCGGTGGCCTTCTGCCGCCACACGCCGTAGGTGAAGTTCGCGTTCTCCTTGGGCTTGAAGTCGGAGGGCTCCAGGCGGCACGTCAGCTCCAGCGGGCTGCCCTCGGCGGAGCCGCCGAAGAGGTACGCCGCCTCCACCTTCACCGGCACCACCGCGCCCTGCAGGTAGCCGGGCTTGTCCACGGAGGCCGTCACCTTCATGCGCTCGGGGACGAACTCCTCCACCTGGAGGCCGTAGGTGGCCACCTCGCGGTCCGCCACGCGCAGCGCCACGCGGTAGCTGCCCGTGTCCTGGAAGGCTTCGAAGGACAGCTCCAGCGCCACCAGGCCGGCCTCGTTCGTCTTGAGCGCCACCTTCTTGAACTCGCGCTCACGCGGATCGACGACGCGCAGCTCCACGGGCATGCCCGCCGGAGGCGCCTTGTTGTCCTGGCCGCGCAGCACCGCCGTCACGTGGGCGGTGTCTCCCGGGCGGTACACGCCGCGGTCCGAGTAGATCGACGCGCGGTACGCCGCCTCGGCGCGGTACGGCTCGCCCTGCACGTCCGAGTTGGCGATCTCCGTCTTCAGCTCGCTGTACTTCAGGTAGGTCAGCTCGTCGCCCTTGCGAGCGACGAGGGCGAAGGGAGCGGCGGTGTCCACGCCCTGGGCGGGCACCTGGAGCTTGCAGCCGTCCGCGCCGCTGGTGGTGCAGCGGGCCACGGCCTGGCCGCTCTTCTTCACCAGGGACACCTCCACGCCGGACAGCGGCTCGGTGGACTCCATGCCGAGCGCCCACACGAGGACCTCCGCCTGCCCGTTGGCCGCGCCGGTGCCCCCGCGCTTGGCCACGAGGCTCAGATCCGTGAGGAGGATGCGTGCGGCGGCCTGGGCCTCGTCCTGCTTGACGGAGACCTCCACCACGCCCCGGGTGGAGGACGGCACCATGCTGCCGACGTCCAGGTACGTGGTGGTGAGGACATCCGGAGCGCCCTTGAGGGGGATCTTCTTGGTGACGAGGACGTTGGAGGTGCGCTCATCGGCGGCCTCCTTCTCGTCGTTGCTCATCCAGAAGACGAGGTTCTCGGGCGGCACGTGGCGGATGGAGAGCTCCACGGACTCCACGTTGAGGTGGTTGAGGGGCAGGTTGCGCCAGGCGCTGCGAGGCAGGTAGCGGCCCTGGGAGGTGAAGGCCACCTGCGGCTTGCGCGCGCGGATGGAGTAGCGGTTCTCGAACTTGGACAGCAGCCGGCCGCCGCCCACCGAGAGCGTGCCCGCGTCGATCTTCAGCGTGTACGTGCCGCGCTTGTAGTCCCCGAAGATGCGGAAGCCGCGGCGCGACGGGGAGAGGGTGAACTTCACCGGCGGGGAGAAGTGGATGGCATCGGCGGCGACGCTGTCATCGAGCACGCAGCCCAGGTTCTCGTTCTCATAGTAGTAGGGATCCCACTCGCCCTCGTCCGGGGGAGGAGGCGCGTTCATGGCCGAGTCGCGGCAGCTGACCTCCAGGTAGAAGCCGCTGTTGCCCTCGGCGACGGTGACGCGGGTGATGTCCAGGCGCTTGCCGCCCTGCAGCTCGAAGGTGTCCTCGGCCCCGGGCGCGGTGCCGCCGCCTTTGGGAGAGGTCAGCCCCGGCTTGAGGGCGAAGCGCACGGTGGCGCCCGGCCGGAGCTGGGGGCTGGAGAGCTGCGCGATGATGACGTGGTGCTGGGTGGCGTGGGTGCTCAGCTTCACGTCGGACAGGGGCTTGCCGTCGACCTGGAAGCTGGCGTACCGGCGCAGCGCGTTGGCCTCCACCGGGCCGGAGAAGAGGAGCTCCACGGTGACCTGGCCCTTGGCGGCGTCGATCTGCGCCGGGGCCATGCGGAAGAAGGAGAGCTTGGGGGTGGTGAAGCTGTAGCTCCAGGCGCCCTCGGAGGGGGCCTTCACCACGCCGGAGGGCGTCTCCACGGACTCGAGGGTGACGGTGTACGTCGTCCCGAGCGCGAAGCCGTTGGCGGGGGTGAAGGCGATCGCGGAGCTGGTGCCGTAGAGCTCCAGGTTGCCGCCCACCTCGGGCGAGAACCGGACCACGGTCTTCTTCCCGTCGTTCTCGGGGTAGGAGACGCTGCGGGGGAACTCGAAGATGACCTTGTCCGGGACGACGCCCTCGGCGGGGCCCAGCTCCTTGATGACAGGGGCGTAGGACTCGGGCTTGAGGGGCTCCTGGCTGGCCTGGGGCTGCGAGCCCTGGCTCTGGCCGGGGCTGGACGGGGTGGCGCCCGGGATGGGGGTGGCCGGGGTGGGCCCGGACGGCTCTTCCTTACAGGCGGCGAGCGTGGTGCCCAGCAGCAGGACCGCTACCAGCCACCGCAGGCGGGTGGAGCGAAGCGGACTCGGCGTCACGACAGACTGCGGACCCATGTTTCCTCCGAAGGACGGCATCGACTTACACGGCGCGTGCCGGGCGCCCGGCACCGCGAAAGAGGGGAAGTGTGGTCGCCTGCCCACGGCCCGACGGCGCCCCCCGCGCGTCTCGGGGCCCACATGGTGTCTCGGGAGCCACGGAAGCTCCCACACCGCGAGGACAGCGATCGGCGGCGGACGCTAGGCGTCACGCTGTCGGCGGTCAACGGGGCGTGCCAGGTAGGCGCTAAGGTGTGGGACCCATGGTGCTCCCCATCCGCTTCGTCTTGATGCGTCCGCGCAACGCGGAGAACCTCGGCGCCGCCGCGCGGGCCCTGAAGAACTGTGGCCTGTCCGAGTGGACCTGGGTGCGGCCCGAGGCGGAGGACCTGGAGCCGGCCCGGCGGCTGGCGGTCCACGCCGAGGACGTCCTGGCCGGGGCCCGGCGCGCGGACACGTTGGAGGAGGCGGTGGCCGACTGCGTGTGGGTGGTGGGGACGAGCTCCCGAAAGGTGGAGGGCAAGCGGCGCCTCTCGCCTCGGGCGGTGGGCGAGGAGCTGGTGGCCCGGGCTGCCCAGGGGGCAGTGGCGGTGGTCTTCGGGGATGAGCGCAGCGGACTGAGGAACGCGGAGGTGGAGCGCTGTCACGATCTGTCCGCTGTGCCGACGGATCCCTCGCAGCCGTCCATCAACCTGGCCCAGGCGGTGCTGCTGTACGCCTACGAGGTGCGGATGGCCTCGCTGGCGGCGGCGCCTCCCCCACCCGCTCCGCTGCCCGTGGCGGCCTCGGATGCGGAGCTGGCGCGCGTGGAGGAGACGCTGCAGGAGACGCTCCAGGCTGGGGGCTTCCTGGTCGACGAGCAACCCGGCCGCACGGGGCTGAGGGATCTCTTCGCCCCGCTGCGCCGCTCACGGCTCACGCGCAACGAGGCGCGGCTCTGGCTCGCGGCGCTCCACACCCTCCGCAAGCGCCTGACCTCGGGTTGATGGAGGGGGCGCGCTGTCGGACGCGGTTTGTCCGAACCGGTCTACTTGTCAGACAGGTTTGAGCCAGGCGCTGCCGACAGGGGCCCCACCGGCGCCTACTTCTTCCCTGCGCTCCCCGCCCCCGTCAGCCGCGCCATCAGCTTCGGATCATCCGGCAGCAGGCCGGCCTTGGGCAGCCGGGTGAGCAGCTCGCGCCAGCGCGGGTCCATCTTGAAGGTCTTCTGGAAGAGCGGGATGGCCTCGTCCACCCGGTTCACGCTGACGAGCGAGACGGCGTGCCAGAACACCATCTCCGCGTTGCCGGGAGCCAGGGCCTCGGCGCCGGAGTAGGCCTCCAGGGCGGCCTTCGTATCGTTGCGCTCGATGGCGAGGTCTCCCTCGTTCATCAGGTTGTAGGCGCGCTGGAGCGTGAGCAACCGCTTCAGCTCCTCCAGCGGCTTCGGGTGGTCATCCACGCGGACGTCGAACTTGCGATCCACCCAGGGCTTCCCCGTGGGCTTTCCCGAGACAACGATCAACGCCGCGGCCTGCCGGCCCCGGATGTCACCACCGGCAGCCTCGGCGGCCTCGAGCGCGGCCATCATGCGCGCGGCCAGATCGCCCTTCGTCTCGCGGAAGGCCTTGGCCATGGCGGGCCAGACGGTGTCCTTCTCCATCATGTTGGCCTGCACGGAGAAGTTCTCTCCGACGAAGTGCCCCGCGGCGACGATGCACCTCTCGCCCGTGTGGGCGGCCACGCGGCCCTGGGCGTCGATCATGCCCACCTGCCGCACGGCGCTCCCACTGTCGGCGGCCAGCAGGCCCTTGAGCGCATCCGGGGCGGAGCGGCCCGCGCGCATCAGATCCAACCCGAGCTTCCCGTAGGACGGATCCACGAAGGACTGGGTGGCCACGGCGCCGACCCCCGCCTCGGCCCAGGCAACGAGGGGACCCACGGAGAACCAGTGGGACTGGACAGCCACCCCCAGCTCGCCCGTCGCGGGATCGCGCGCGACGATGGAGTAGGTGTGAACAGGGCGCAGGGGCATGGGGGGCTCGGCCGCCAGGGCGGAGGTGGCGAGCAGGATGAGGAAGGGAATGAGGCGCGGCATGGGTCCTCCCGGGAGAGCAGGGGCCCGGAGGGTGATCGACCCGCACCACCTCCGCAAGCCCCTTGTTCCGCCATCGGCGCTCTGCCCCCCACTGAGATACGCGCACCGCGCACCGCAGCAGGTACAGTGCCGCCTTCCATGGCCCGCAAACCCCCTCCCCGCAGATCCCCGGCCTCCCCAGACAAGCCCCCGAGCCGAAGCCGCTGGGAGGGCAAGGAGAAGCCGGACTGGCTGTCGCGGGCGCTCGCCCGGGCCGGGGCCTTCCCTCTCGCGGAGGCAGAGGAAGCCATCCGTGCCGGACGCGTCACCGTCAACGGGCACGGGGTGAAACAGCCGCTCGCCCCGGTGCCGGAGGGGGCTGTCATCCGGGTGGACGGAGCCGAGATCCGGCGCGAGGTGGAGACGCGAGTGCTGGCCTTCCACAAACCAGCGGACCTGCTCACCTCCACCGTGAGACAGCACCGCACGGGCACGGTGTACGAGGTGCTCCTGCCTCAGCTCCCCGACGAGCTCTCCCGCTACACCTGGCACGCCATCGGCCGGCTGGATCGGGGCACCACGGGGCTGCTGCTCTTCACCAATGACGAGAAGCTCGTGGCGCACGCCACGTCCCCGGAGACGCACCTGCCCAAGCGCTACGTGGCCACGGTGCAGGGCACGGCGGACGAGGAGAAGCTCGAGCCCCTGCGCCACGGCGTGATGCTGGAGGACGGCCCGACGCGGCCCGCGAAGGTGAAGCTGCGCGACGCCCACACGGTGGAGGTCACCGTCACCGAGGGCCGCCACCACCAGGTCAAGCGCATGCTGGGCGCCGTGGGGCTGCCCGTGCGCGCGCTGCACCGCGAGGCCGTGGGGGGCGTGGAGCTGGACGTGGCCGAGGGCACCTTCCGCCTGCTCACCCCCGAGGAGCTCTCCGAGGGCCTGCGCTACACGAGGTAAGGGGGCGAAATAGCGACGCGAGCAGCCATCAAAGCCGCGCGGCTGCCTGGGCAATGCCGCTGCTGCTTCAAAGCCCGGCGCTCCTCGCATACCTTCCACCTGCAAAGTGGAGGAGAGGGACGGGCATGGCTGATGACTTCGATCTGGTGGTGATTGGCTCGGGCCCCGCGGGCGAGCAGGGCGCCGTGCATGCCGCGCGCCTCGGCAAGCGCGTGGTGGTGGTGGAGCGCGAGCCCGTCCTCGGCGGCACCGCGGCCAACACCGGCACCCTGCCCTCCAAGACGCTGCGCGAGACGGCGCTCTACCTCTCCGGCTACCGCGCCCGTGGCCTCTTCGGCGTGGAGACCACCCTGAAGCGAGAGGCCACGGTCTCCGACTTCCTCTACCGCGAGCGGCAGGTGAAGGTGACCGAGCGCGCGCGCATCGGCCGGAACCTCGAGTTCCACGGCGTGGAGCTGGTGCAGGGCCAGGGCTCGCTCGTGGACGCGCACACCGTCCTGGTCCGCCGCGAGGGCACCCCTGAGCGACGGCTCTCGGCGGGCTCCATCCTCATCGCCACCGGCTCCTCGCCCTACCGCCCGCCGCTCTACCCCTTCGGCGATCCCCGCGTGCACGACTCGGACGAGCTCCTCGATCTGGCCGCGCTGCCCCGCGCCATGGTGGTGGTAGGCGCCGGCGTGGTCGGCTGCGAGTACGCGTGCATGTTCGCCGCCCTGGGCATCCCGGTGACGCTGGTGGACCTGAAGCCCGAGCTGCTGTCCTTCCTGGACACCGAGTTCTCCGGGCTCCTGCGCGAGCGCATGGAGGCACTCGGCGTGCGGATGCGCCTGGGGCACTCGGTGGAGTCCATCCACGTGCCGGAGCAGAGCGCCGAGCCCATCCGGCTGACGCTCTCCGGCGGAGAGCTGCTCGAGGTGGATCAGGTGCTGGTGGCCGCGGGCCGCTCCGCCAACACCGCCGGGCTCGGGCTGGAGGCGGTGGGCGTCAAGCTGGGCAAGCGTGGCCAGGTGGAGGTGGGCCCCTCGTACCAGACGGCCGTGCCCCACATCTACGCGGTGGGGGACGTGATCGGCTTCCCGGCGCTGGCCTCCACCGCCATGGAGCAGGCGCGCGTGGCGGTGCTGCACGCGTTCGGGAAGGAGCAGGCGTTCGCGCCGGTGCTGCCCTACGGCATCTACACCATCCCCGAGGTCTCCACGGCCGGAGAGACGGAGCAGGCCCTGATCGCCAAGGGCACTCCCTACGTCGCGGGCCGCGCCTGGTACCTCACCAACCCGCGAGGGCAGATCATCGGAGAGGAGCGCGGGCGGCTGAAGCTGCTCTTCCACCGCGAGAGCCTGAGGCTGCTCGGGGTGCACGTGCTGGGAGAGCAGGCCTCGGAGCTGGTGCACATCGGGCTGGTGGCCCTGGTCTCGGGGGCCGGCACGCAGCTCTTCGTGGAGACGTGCTTCAACTACCCGACGCTCTCCGAGACCTACAAGACGGCCACCTACGACGCGCTCCAGCAGCTCAGCGGGAGCTCTTCAAGCTCCCCACGGTGAGCCCCGTCATCTGAGGCGCCACGCGGTTGATGCCATCCGCGGAGGAGCGGGCCAGCGTCTGCGCGGGAGCCCCCGGCTTGGAGCCCTCGGGCGCTGTCTTGCCGGCCGGAGCGCCCCTGAGCAGCTCGCGGATGCGGTTCCACCGGGCCTTCTCGTCGGCCACCAGGCGGGCCAGCTCGTTGCGCGCCGCCGGGTCTTCCAGCCCGCTCGCTGCCGCCGCCACCTTGTCGAGGAACGGCATCAGGTAGCCAAAGTCCCTGTCGAACGCCTCGGGGTTCGCCACGTACACCTCCACCGGGAGAGCCGGCGCCACCCTACCCCATCCCCAGGCAGGCGAGGGCCCTCCTTGCCGCCGAGTGTCCGCTCCTACCCGTGGTAGACGCGCGAGGCGACGATCTTCCCGCCCTTTACCTCCAGCACCTCGGCCACCGGCATGACTGGCTCGCCGGGCGCGTGGCGCAGGTACTCCATGAAGACCCGCTCCCCGTCCGCCGTCAGCGCCGTCTCCTCGTACTGCAGGCCCGGCAGCCGGGCGATCGCCTCCCGCCACCACTGCGCCAGCGCCTGCTTGCCCACCAGCTTGCCGCCCGTCTCCGGGTGCAACACCCGGATCTTCGGAGAGGTATGGGTGGCATCCTCGGCATAGAGGGCCACCAGCGCCTCCACATCATGGGCGTTGAAGGCCCGCAGCCACGCCCTGGCCAGAGAGAAGTTTTCGGTCGCGCTCATGGTTGTATCCCTCGGAAATGGCCGGGCCGGCCCCTGTGCTGCGGCGGCGAGGCTTCCCCTATATAAGGTGTACGGCCCAATCAGTAGGCGGGGGTGGGTGCACGTAAGCCCCCACTGGCATGCGGATTTGGCTGGAAAGTTCAACCTGTGGGAAGTAGAGGCCCCGCCTGCCCTGTTCCCCCAGGCATTTTTCAAGAGAAGAAGGACTGGATCGTGGCCTCGAACGTACCCATCGAAAACATTCGCAACATCGGCATCTCCGCCCACATCGACTCGGGCAAGACGACCCTCTCTGAGCGCATCCTCTTCTACACGGGCCGGATCCACGAGATCCATGAGGTCCGCGGCAAGGATGGTGTCGGCGCCAAGATGGACTCGATGGATCTCGAGCGCGAGAAGGGCATCACCATCCAGTCTGCCGCCACCTACGCCATGTGGGGCGACTACAACATCAACCTGATCGACACCCCGGGACACGTGGACTTCACCATCGAGGTGGAGCGGGCCCTGCGCGTGCTCGACGGCGCCATCCTCGTGCTGTGCTCCGTGTCCGGCGTGCAGTCCCAGTCCATCACCGTGGACCGGCAGATGAAGCGCTACCGCGTTCCGCGCATCGCGTTCGTCAACAAGATGGACCGCGCCGGCGCCAACTATGATCGCGTGGCCGCCCAGCTGAAGGAGAAGCTCAACCACCACCCGGTGAAGCTGCAGTTCCCCATCGGCGCGGAGGACCGCTTCCAGGGCCACATCGACCTGGTGAAGATGAAGGCCTTCTACTTCGACGGCGAGAGCGGCGAGATCATCCGTGAGGAGGCCATCCCCGCGGACATGCTCGACGAGGCCAAGCAGCGCCGCCAGCAGATGATCGAGGGCGTTGCCGAGGTGGACGACCAGCTGGGTGAGCTGTTCCTGGCGGACGCTCCCGTCAACGAGGAGCAGCTCGTCGCGGCCATCCGCCGGGCGACCATCGCCCTGAAGATGACGCCCGTCATGTGCGGCTCGGCCTACAAGAACAAGGGCGTGCAGCTGCTGCTCAACGCCGTCTGCGCCTACCTCCCCAACCCCAAGGAGGCGCATAACGAGGCGCTGGACCAGAAGAACAACGAGGCCAAGGTCGTCCTCGAGTCCGACCCGTCCAAGCCCTTCGTGGGCCTGGCGTTCAAGCTGGAGGATGGGCGCTACGGGCAGCTCACCTACATGCGCATGTACCAGGGGAAGATCACCAAGGGTGACTTCATCTTCAACCAGTCGAACCAGAAGAAGGTGAAGATCCCCCGCATCGTGCGCATGCACGCCAGCGAGATGAACGACGTCAACGAGGCGACGGCAGGCGACATCATCGCCCTGTTCGGCGTGGAGTGCGCCTCGGGTGACACGTTCACCGACGGCAACGTGCAGTACACGATGACGTCCATGCACGTGCCGGACGCCGTCATCTCGCTCGCCGTGGCCCCGAAGGACCGCACCGCGCAGGCCAACTTCTCCAAGGCGCTCAACCGGTTCACCAAGGAGGATCCCACCTTCCGCGTGCGCCGCGACGAGGAGAGCGGCCAGACGATCATCAGCGGCATGGGCGAGCTGCACCTGGAGATCTACATCGAGCGCATGCGGCGCGAGTACGCCTGCGAGGTGATCGCCGGCAAGCCGCAGGTGGCCTACCGCGAGACGATCAGCCAGAAGGGCGAGTTCTACTACACGCACAAGAAGCAGACGGGTGGCTCCGGCCAGTTCGCGCGCGTGTGCGGCTACCTCGAGCCGCTGCCGGCCGATGCCGTGCAGCAGTACGAGTTCGTGGACGACATCGTCGGCGGCTCCATCCCCCGCGAGTTCATCCCCGCGTGCGACAAGGGCTTCCAGGAGGCCATCAAGAAGGGCAGCCTCATCGGCTTCCCGGTGGTGGGCGTGCGCTGCGTCATCAACGACGGCGCCTTCCACGCGGTGGACTCGAGCGAAATGGCGTTCAAGACGGCCGCCCTCATGGGCTTCCGCGAGGGCTACGCCGCCGCCAAGCCGGTCATCCTCGAGCCCATCATGAAGGTGGAGGTGCAGGCGCCCGAGGACTTCCAGGGCTCGGTGGTGGGTCAGCTGAACCAGCGCCGCGGCACGATCCTCTCCACGGAGACCCGCGACGGCTACCTGGTGGCCGTGGCCGAGGTGCCGCTGAACACGATGTTTGGTTACTCCACGGACCTGCGCTCGGCGACTCAGGGCAAGGGTGAGTTCACCATGGAGTTCGCGAAGTACTCGCCCGTGCCGAAGAACGAGGCCGAGGCGCTGATGGCGGCCTACCGCGAGAAGCTGGCCGCCGAGCAGGCTGCCCGCAAGTAGTCCGCGGTCCGCCTGGCTACATTCATGCAGTCAAGGGAGGGCGCCTCTCGGGTGGAGGCGCCCTCTCCCTTTTTCAGGCCTCGCCACCGTGCGAGCGCCAGGCACCCGACAAACGGGACATCATGACTTTTGACGAACTGAAGCTCGCTGAACCCCTGCTGCGCGCCGTGAAGGCCGAGGGCTACACCACTCCCACTCCCATCCAGACCCAGGCCATTCCCCCGGCGCTCGCCGGCCGGGACGTGCTGGGCTGCGCGCAGACGGGCACGGGCAAGACGGCGGCGTTCGCGCTGCCCATCCTCCAGCGGCTCTCCGAGGGCCGTCCCCCGCCCCCCGCGCACGGCCGCCCCATCCGCGCGCTCATCCTCACGCCCACGCGCGAGCTGGCCAGCCAGATCGTCGAGAGCTTCCAGGCCTACGGGCGCTTCACCTCGCTGACGTGGGCGGTGATCTTCGGCGGCGTGGGACAGAACGCGCAGGAGCAGGCGCTGCGGCGCGGCGTGGACGTGCTGGTGGCGACGCCGGGCCGGCTGTTGGACCTGATGAGCCAGAAGCTCGTCTCGTACAAGGCGCTCGAGGTGTTCGTGCTGGACGAGGCGGACCGCATGCTGGACATGGGCTTCATCCATGACGTGAAGCGCGTCATCGCGGCCCTGCCCGCGAAGCGGCAGACGCTGTTCTTCTCCGCGACGATGCCGCCGGAGATCCAGGCGCTGTCCAAGGGCATCCTGAAGGATCCGGCGAAGGTGGAGGTGGTGCCGCAGTCCACCACGGCGGAGAAGGTGGAGCAGCGGCTGTACTTCGTGGAGCGCGAGCAGAAGCGCCACCTGCTGGTGCACCTGCTGGGCGACGCGGGCATCAAGCGCGCGCTGGTGTTCACGCGGACCAAGCACGGCGCCAACCGGGTGACGCGGCAGCTGGAGGCGGCGCGCATCAGCGCCGAGGCCATCCACGGCAACAAGAGCCAGAACGCGCGCGAGCGGGCGCTGGACTCCTTCAAGGAGGGCAGCTGCCGGGTGCTGGTGGCCACGGACATCGCGGCGCGCGGCATCGACATCGATGGCATCACCCACGTCATCAACTTCGATCTGCCCAACATCCCTGAGTCCTACGTGCACCGCATCGGCCGCACGGGGCGCGCGGGGGCGTCGGGCACGGCGCTGTCCTTCTGCGACACGGAGGAGCGCGCGTTCCTGAAGGACATCGAGCGCACCATCCGGCGGAATGTGCCGGTGGTGGCGGATCACCCGTTCCGCTCCGGGTCAGGGACGCCTGCGCCCAGCTCGCTGGAGCCAAGGGAGGAGGGGGGCTCGCAGGGCGGCCAGCGGTCGCACGGGGGCCAGCGGCCTCAGGGCGGCGGCCAGCGGCGCGGCGGTGGCGGCCAGCGCTCCGGCGAGTCTCGGCGGGACGGAGCCCAGGCTCGCGGTCCTCGTGGGGAGGGCCAGCAGCGGCGGGGTGGCCGCGGACGCTCGGGCGGCGGCGGTGGAGAGGCTCGGCAGTCGCAGGGGCAGCACCGGGGCTCGGACGGACGGGGCGCCCCAGCGGCGGCTCCGGCTGCGGCGGCTCCCCGGCCTCCTGTTCGCACCGCTCCGAAGTGGCTCTGAGGTAAAGAGGGCCCCGTGACCCTGCTTCGCGCCGCCAATGTCCAGCTGACCTTCGGGAGCCGTACCGTCTTCGAGGGGCTCACCCTCACCATTGAAGAGGGTGAGCGCGTGGGCCTGGTGGGCGTGAACGGGTCGGGGAAGTCCTCGCTGATGAAGATCATGGCGGGGGTGTCTCGGCCGGATGCGGGAGAGCTGCAGCTCCGCCGAGGCGCCCGCGTCACCTACCTGCCGCAGGAGCCCGAGTTCGCCGAGGGCGCCACGGTGGCCTCGGAGCTGTCCGTGCTTCAGGGGCCGCTGAGGGAGGCGCTGGCGGCGCACGCGGAGCTGAGCCGCAAGCTGGAGTCCACGCCCGCGGAGGGCCACGAGAAGCTGCTGGAGCAGCTCTCCGCGCTGAGCGACCGCATCGAGCAGCTCGGCGGGTGGGACACGGAGCACCACGCGAAGACGCTGCTGGATCGGCTGGGCGTGAAGGACTGGGATCGGCCGGTGGCGCAGCTGTCCGGAGGCCTGCGCAAGCGCGTGGCGATCGCGCGGGCGCTGCTGACGCGGCCGGACCTGCTGATGCTGGACGAGCCCACCAACCACCTGGACGCGGACACGGTGGACTGGCTCGAGGAGGAGCTGGACAAGCTCCCGGGCGCGCTGCTGCTGGTGACGCACGATCGCTACTTCCTGGATGGGCTGGTGGATCGGATGGTCGAGATCCAGCCTGGCGGGGGCGTCGTCTCGTACCCTGGCAACTACGAGGCGTACGTGGAGCAGAAGCTGGCGGCCCAGGAGAACGCCTCCCTGGCCCAGCACAAGCGCGAGCGGTGGATCTCCCAGGAAGTGGCGTGGCTGCGGCGAGGCCCCGAGGCGCGGCGCACCAAGAGCAAGGCGCGCATCGAGCGGGCGCGGAAGCTGATGGCGGAGAAGGGCTTCCAGCGGCCGAAGGTGGCGGGGCTGCAGGTGCTGGCGGCGCCCCGGCTGGGACACACCGTCATCGAGGCGGAGGGGATCGAGAAGTCCTACGGCGAGCGGCGCGTGCTGAAGGGCGTGGACTTCCGGCTCCAGCGCGGCGAGCGCGTGGGGATCGTGGGCCCCAACGGCGTGGGCAAGACGACCTTCCTGCGGGTGTTGCTGGGCGAGCTGCTGCCGGACGCGGGGAAGCTGGTCATCGGGAAGAACACGAAGGTGGCGTACTACGACCAGACGCGAGCCTCGCTGGATCCCGAGCAGACGGTGTACGACGCGGCCTCGCATGGGGAGGATTGGGTAGAGCTCGGGGACACGAAGATCGCCCTGCGGGACTACCTGGACGACCTGCTGTTCCCGGTGCCGATGCAGAAGCAGAAGGTGGCGGCGCTGTCGGGCGGAGAGCGCAACCGCCTGCTGCTGGCGCGGCTCTTCCTGGAAGGCGCCAACGTGCTGGTGCTGGACGAGCCCACGAACGACCTGGACATCGTCACCCTGAACGTCCTGGAGGGGCTGCTGCTGAGCTTCACCGGGAGCGTGCTGCTGGTGACGCACGACCGGTACTTCCTGGACAAGGTGGCGACGTCCATCCTGGCCTTCGAGGGGGACGGGCGCGTCACCCGGTACGAGGGCAACTACGCGATGTACCGGCGCCTCAAGGAGCAGGCGGAGGCGGCCCGAGCGGCGGAGGCGTCCACGTCCGCGCCGAAGAAGGAGGCCGCTCCCCCACCCGCTTCCGAGGCCTCGAAGTCGGCGAGGAAGCCCGGGAAGCTCTCGTACAAGGAGCAGCGGGAGCTGGAAGGGATGGAGGCCGCGATCGAGGCGGCGGAGACACGCAAGGCGGAGCTGGAGGCGAAGCTGGCGGACCCGGCCGTCTACAGCAGCGCCACGAAGGTGCCGGAGCTGCAGCGCGAGTTGGAGACAGCGGGCGCCGAGGTGGACCGGCTGTACGCGCGCTGGCAGGAGCTGCAGAGCCTCGTCAGCGGCTGAGCGCTGGACGGTGCCACGGAGAGACAAAGAGCGATGATGGACAACTCGAAGAGAGCAGGAGTCATCCTGGCGCTCGTCCTGGGCGCGCTGGTGCTGGGACTGGCGTGGGCCAGCCTGCGGAAGGAGCCCTCGCCTCCCGCCGAGTCCGCCCAAGGGAACAGCCCGGCCAACCCTCAAGATGCCCAGCGCACCGGCTCTTCGCAGCAGGACAAGGACGAGTACGCGCGGAAGGCCCTGGAGGTGCTGCGGGAAGCAGGCTTCACAGAGCCCCTGACCTATGATCCCGAGCGCTTCCAGATCCAAGTCCCCGACGGCGAGGGCCAGCAAGCGCAGACGATCTTCCTCGGCAATCTCTACGACGAGTACCGATCGGCGCCCCCCGAGCGGCGCGAGGTGGTGCTCCGGCGCATCACGGCGATGGGCCGCGCGCCGAGCTCCCCCATCAGCTACACGTCCGCGCGCTCGTCCTTGATGCCCGTGGTGCGCCCGCGCGCGTACTTCTCACTGCTGGAGATCGTCGATCTGAAGAGCCCGCTCGGCAGCCCGAGGCCCGCGGAGTGGCGCGCGCTGGGCGAGGTGCTCTCGGTGGCGGTCGTGCTCGATACGGCGGACGCCATGAAGTACCTGGGGCAGGAGCAGTTCCAGGAGTGGGGCATCACCTTCGACGAGGCGCTCGGAGTCGCGATGGAGAACCTGCGGGGCCAGAGCGCCGAGCCGCTGATCCCCGTGGCCCCTGGCGTTTGCGCTTCGGGCTGGCGAGACAGCTATGGCGTGTCTCGCATGCTGCTGGACGAGGTGCTGCGCCGCTGCAAGGTGCGTGGGGATCCCGTGGTCTTCGCGCCCCAGCGGGATCTGCTGCTCATCACCGGCGCGGAGGACGAGGACGGGCTGGTGCGGGCCGCGGAGATCTCCGAGAAGGCCTTCCAGGAGGCGCCGCGCCCGATCGATGGACGCGCGCTGCGACGGACGCCGCAGGGGTGGAAGCCGTTCCTGCCCGCGCCTCGGAGCAAGGCGTGGCAGCCCATGCGCAACCTGGCGGTCTACAGCCAGAGGCGCGACTACGCGGATCAGACGGATCGGCTCCGGCAGCAACACGAGCAACTGGGGGTAGAGATCTTCGTCGCGGACTTCGTCGTCTCGGAGGAGGAGTCAGGCCGGGCGGTCAGCCAGGCGGTCTGGGTCAAGGGGCTCAATACGCTGCTGCCGCGCGTCGACCGGATCTTCTTCATGGACTCCGCGCTCGGCCCCGAGGCTCCACCCGTGGCGGTGGTGCGCTGGGAAGCCGTGGAGCGGGACATGAAAGCCCAGCTGGTCCCCGTGGAGGGAGACTATCCCGAGCGCTACCGGCCCCAGGGCTTCCCATCGCCCGAGCAGATTGCTCGCTGGAAGAAGGATCCGAGCGCGTGGGACATGCCCCCGCCGCCTCCGTGAGGCGGTACCTTTGCCACCTTCACGTCTCCTGGGAGGCGTCTGGCGCTTCTTCCTGCACGGCCATGGAGAAGGGGTAGATCGAGCGGTGGCCGATGTTGGAGTGATACACGGCGAGGTGGGGCTCACCCGCGATCGAGATCACCGCTTGCGCAGGGGGGCTGCCCTGGCTCTTGAACCAGGCCTCGGCCTCCGGACGCGTCGAGAAGGTGGCCACAGGGGGCGGGAGCCCTTCACGAACCCGCGCGCCGAGGAAGTACTGCAGGACAGGGTGGGGAAAAATGCGGCGGTCCTGCAGATCGCGGTTGTAGACAAGCAGATGGTACTGATCCGCAATCAAGACGTAGGCAGTAGAGGGAGGCGCAGGCTGCTCCTTCAACCAGCTCTCCGCTTCCTCGCGTGAACCGAACGCCGCCACGACGCGCGGAGGCTCGTCGGATGCTAGATGCTTCCGGTAGTCCTCGAAGGCGTAGACCTGCCCCGTGGATTCAATGAACAGAAGAGCGTCAAACAGGACGTCCAGCACTTCCTGAGGCTCCTGTACCGAAGCATTTGAGCCGAGCCCCTCAAGGAACTTCATCGCTCGGGACAGGAGCTTGCGTGTGCTCATTGCGCCCCCCCAGTGACTCCCATCGCGGGTTGGCCTTCAGCCGACGTCAGCAGCACCACGGGCGCAAGAACCAGGAGCCCAGCCCCAGCGGAGATGACCACAAAGGCGGCCCCAGCAACGGTAATGACGCCGCCTATCAGGACCTCCTTCCGATGGCGCTTCAACCAATCAATCAGCCCATCCACAGCCGTGAACTCCTGGGGCTGGAGCCGCTCCAGTTCTCGGCAATCATCGTAGGCCTGCTGGCACTCGCGTCGGCAGAACTCCGACTTACCGCCCGTCTTGCGCGGAGATGAATAGCTCCCATACCCAGGAGGAAGCGGGCGCGACATACACTTGCGGTAGCACTCTCGGTTTTCCTCGTCACAATCTCTCGACCATGCCGCAGGCACAACACCTCTTGACGGTTCCCCGGTGGCCTGCCGAACCCGATAGGCCGAGAGGTCGAAGCCTTTAGCGGGCTGCCACGAGTGGGTGACCTGTCCATCGGGATGTTCTTGGATCACCAGCACGAAGTGCTCTGGGCTGGCTGGGCTCGTCGATTCAGGAGCCACGGAGCGGGTAGCGCAGCACGCGACGAGGATCGAGCTCAGGAACACTGCCAGGAACTGCTGGAGCTTCATGTCGGTTCCTCAAATGGGCATCCGCTCGGGTTCAGCAGCGCACCTCTCTTTGCCTGCGCTTCTTGAACGGTACTACTCGGAGCGCAGCGCCACCATGGGATCCACCCGCGAGGCCCGCCACGCGGGAAGCCACAGGGCCACCAGCGCCACGCCCACCAGCACCGCCGGTACGGAGAGGAACACGCCCGCATCCACCGGGCTCACACCGTAGAGCAGATGGTCGAGCACCCAGGTCAGCCGGGAGGCTCCCACCAGGCCGAGCACCGTCCCCACAATGACTGCGGACAGGCCGTGCCGCACCACCAGCCACACCACCGCCCTCCGCGTCGCCCCCAGCGCCAGCCGTACCCCGATCTCCTGAGCCCGCTGAGTCACCCGGTACGACGTCACGCCGTAGAGGCCCACCGCGGCCAGCCCCAGCGCCAGGCCCGCCATCAACCCCAGCAGCAACGCGTTGAAGCGCCGCGGATCCATCGAGCGCGAGACGATCTCCTCCATGCTCACGACCTGCGTGACGGACTGCGCCGGATCCACCACCTGCACCTCTCGCGTCATGTCCTCCGCAGCCGGTCCTCCCGCCTCGAAGGTGCGGATCAGCATGTCCTGGGAGAACAGCCGCACGAAGCGCGCGAGGAACGGCGGCGGCATCTGCCCGAGCGGGATGTAGACGATGGGCGGTGGGTCCTCGTGCAACGCCAGCTCCCGGACATCGCGCACGATGCCGATGATCTCGCGCGGCTCGGGATCGGCGATCTCCGGGAGCCCGAGCCCCAGGGAGATGCGCTGCCCCAGCGGATCCTCCCCAGGCCAATACAAGCGCGCCGCCGTCTCGTTGATGACCGCCACGGGCCGGCTCCCATGCCGGTCCAGATCATCCAGCAGCCGGCCACGGACCGGCTCGATCTTCAGGGCGTCGAAGTAGCCACGCGACACCGGCCGATAGTGCATGACCCCGTGAACGGAGCTGTCCTGAGAGGGCGGCCGGCCCTCGACGGTCATGTCCAGCCGGACGCCGGGCTCGAAGGGGAGCGTCAGCGCGAAGCCCACCACCTGGACTCCGGGCAGGGCACGCATCCGCGCCATGACCGCCTCCCCGAACGCCTCGAGCGCCTCGGGCCGGCCGTAGCGCACCTCGGGCAGGGAGAGCTTCATCGTCACCACGTCCCGTGCATCGAACCCCGGAGGCACGCCGCGCAGGAGCAGGAGGCTCTTCGTCAGCAGTAAGGCTCCCACGAGCAGGATCACGGCGAGCGCCACCTGGCTCATCACCAGCAGCCACCGCGTACGGCTCCCCGAGCCCCTGAGCGCTTGTCGCGGCACTCCCACCTGGAGGGAGCCCCGTGAGTCCATCCGCGAGGCGTGCCACGCGGGGAGCACGCCAAAGAGCAGCCCGGCCAGCATCGACACTCCCAGCGTGAAGGCGAGCACCGCGCCGTCGATGTGGACCCGCTCCGGCAGGGGAATCCCCTCCGGAACTCGCGCGAGCAGCGCGGGCAGCCCCCAGGACGCCAGCAGCAGGCCCGCCGCGCCCCCGGCCCCCGACAACAGTACGCTCTCGGTGAGCAGCTGCCGGGTAATGCGGCCCGGACTCGCCCCCAGGGCGGTGCGCACCGCCAACTCCCGCTCCCGGCTGCCGGTCCGCGCCAGCTGCAGGTTGGCCAGGTTCACACAGGCGATCAACAGCACCAGCCCCACCGCGCCCAGCAGCACCAGCAGCGCGCGCCGGACCGCACGGACCCTCACGGTCTGGAGCTCGCCCGCATCCAGCCAGGAGTCCGAGCGGACCGCTCCCGGCCGAGCCGCACGCAGCTGCTCGCCCTGGGCCTTCACCAGGGCCCCCACCTGCCCTGCCTCCACTCCAGGCCTCAGCCGGCCGGCGACCGCGAGGAAGTGCGTGTTCTCCGTGCTCGCCAGCTCGAGCCGCAGCGGGATCCACAGCTGGGATTGCCGGGGGGAGTCGAAACCGGGCGGCGCGACTCCGACAATGGTGTAGAGCTCGCCATTGAGGGTGATGGAGCGGCCTACAGTGTCCGGGCTCCCCTGGAACCGGCGCTGCCACAGCTCATGCCCCAGCACCACGACTCTCGGCGCGTCCGCCCGGTCCTCCTCCGGCAGGAAGCCCCGTCCCAGCGTGGGAGCGCCGCCGAACACCTCGAAGAAGGACCGCGTCACCCGAGTGCCCGCGATGCGCTCCGGGGGCCCCTCCCCCGCGAGGTTGAAGCCGCTGTCGAGCACCGGCCAGGCCGCCATCACGGAGAATGGCTGCTCCTGGCGGAGCAGGAACGCATACTGCGGCACGGAGAGCGGGGCATCATCCCGGCCCGGATCGTGGCGGACCACCTGGAAGAGGCGATGGGGCTCCGGGAAGGGCAGCGGCCGCAGCAGCACCCCGTTCACCACGCTGAAGATGGCGGTGTTCGCTCCGATGGCCAGCGCCAGCGAGAGCACGGCGACCGCGGTAAACCCGGGGCTCTTCCGGAGAAGACGGGCGGCGAATCGGAGATCGTCGCGCAAGTCAGACATGCAGGCCTTCTCGGGTGACCCTCCTCACGAGCGTCCGGAGAGACGATCGCATGACGAGGGCCCAGAAGCACCCTCGGAGAGAGCCGGACCGGGAGCCGGCCAGGAAGGGGGGCCCGTCCGGAGAGCCCCCGGCCGCCTGGACGCCTGGGGGAAGCCTCCGCCCCCATCAGCCGTTGCAGACCATCCCCCACGCCTCCCGGCTGTGCTAGGTAGGCCCCCCTCTTTACCCTCGAACACCTATGATCCGGCTCGACAACATCGGCAAGCAGCACGGCCAACAGATCCTCTTCGTGGAGGCCTCCGCCCAGCTCAACCGCGGCGAGAAGATTGGCCTCGTAGGCCCTAACGGCGCCGGGAAGACCACCCTCTTCCGCATGGTCATGCAGCGCGAGCACCCGGACGAGGGCCAGGTCTCCGTCGACCGTGGCGTCACCATCGGCTACTTCGACCAGGACGTGGGCGAGATGTCCGGGATGTCGGCGGTGGCCGCGACCATGGACGGCGCCGGCCCGGTGTCCCAGGTGGCCGGCGAGCTCAAGCAGCTCGAGGCCGCCATGGCCGACCCGGAGCGCATGGATGAGCTGGACAAGCTCATCGAGCGCTTCGGCGTGGTGCAGGGCCGCTACGAGGAGCTGGGCGGCTACGCGCTGGAGGGCAAAGCGAGAGAGATCCTCGCGGGCCTGGGCTTCACGCAGGAGATGATGGACGGGGACGTGGGGGCGCTGAGCGGCGGGTGGAAGATGCGCGTGGCGCTGGCCCGTATCCTCCTGATGCGCCCGGACGCCATGCTGCTGGACGAGCCGAGCAACCACCTCGACATCGAGTCGATCATCTGGCTGGAGAGCTTCCTCAAGGGCTACGAAGGCGCCCTGCTGATGACCAGCCACGACCGCGAGTTCATGAACCGCGTGGTGACGAAGATCATCGAGATCGACGGTGGCACGCTGACGACGTTCTCGGGCAACTACGACTTCTACGAGAAGCAGCGCGCCCAGAACGAGCGCCAGCAGCAGGCGCAGTTCGAGCGCCAGCAGGCCATGCTCGCCAAGGAGCAGAAGTTCATCGAGCGCTTCAAGGCGCGCGCCTCGCACGCGGCCCAGGTGCAGAGCCGGGTGAAGAAGCTGGAGAAGATCGAGAAGGTGGAGCCGCCCAAGCGCCGGGAGACGCTGCTCTTCGACTTCCAGCCGCCGCCGCGCTCGGGCGATGACGTGGCGAAGCTGGAGCAGGTGGTGAAGGGCTACGGCAAGCGGCGCATCTACGACGGGCTGGACTTCCTGGTGCGCCGCGGCGAGCGCTGGTGCGTGATGGGCGTGAACGGCGCGGGCAAGTCCACGCTGCTCAAGCTGATCGCGGGCGAGTCCCAGCCGGATGACGGGGCGGTGTCGGTGGGCTCCAGCGTGAAGATGGGCTACTTCGCCCAGCACGCCATGGAGGTGCTGAAGGGGGAGCTGACGGTGTTCGAGTCCCTGGTGGATCGGTTCCCGCGCGCCTCGCAGGGCTCGCTGCGGGCCTTGGCCGGGTGCTTCGGCTTCTCGGGGGACGAGGTGGAGAAGAAGTGCCGGGTGCTCTCCGGTGGCGAGAAGGCGCGGCTGGTGCTGGCGCAGATGCTCTTCGATCCGCCCAACTTCCTGGTGCTGGACGAGCCCACCAACCACCTGGACATGGCCACCAAGCAGATGCTGATTACCGCGCTGGCCAACTACGAGGGCACCATGCTCTTCGTGAGCCACGACCGGCACTTCCTGGCGGCCCTCTCCAACCGGGTGCTGGAGCTGACGCCCGAGGGCGTGCACAAGTACGGCGGCGGCTACACGGAGTACGTGGAGCGCTCGGGCCACGAGGCCCCGGGTCTGCGGAGCTGACGGAGCCCGGGAAGATTCTTCAGGGCACAGCGTTGGGGCGGGCGGACCCTGGACTCAGGGTCCGGGTGTTTTCTACGACCTACGCGCCGCGCAGGACGTAGAGTGTGCACGTCGCTCCGTCACGAAAGATTCGCTCGATGGTCCGCCACTCCCTCTCAATCTCGCTCGTCGCGCTGTCCCTGCTGTCCACCACCGCCTTCGCCCAGCAGAAGCTGCCCGGCTTCGATCTGCAGCGGCTCCAGTTCGATCCCGGCGCGCTCGGCTCCTTCGTCGTCGGCACCGGCCGGACGCTGGACCCGGGTGTCTTCCGCGGCTCGTTCCAGGTCCACTACGAGCAACAGCCCCTCTCCTTCGATGATCGCTGGGACCCTGCGGCGGGCCAGTCGCTGGTGGAGGGGAAGTTCACCACCCACCTCACCGCGGCCTATGGCGTGCTGTCCTGGCTGCAGGTGGGGGCGCAGGTGCCGTTCATCTTCAACCAGACGGGGACCCGCTCCTTCACCGCGCTGCCACCCTCGCGCGCCGGCCTGGGCACGCCCTGGTTGTCGGCTCGCGTGGGACTGACGAGCCAGAAGAACGGCGCGCCTCTGAACCTGGCGTTCGACGTGGGGGCCGGGGTGCCCGTGGGCAGCGCCGATGCGCTCGCCCGGGATGAGTACGCGGTGTTCCCCCGGCTCCAGCTGGGCGTCCAGGGAGCGGGGTTTCAGGTGGGGGGCGAGGTGGGCGCCCTCGTGCGCAAGAAGGTGGATCTCGGAGAGATCTCGCTCCGCGAGCACGACGTGATCGGCAGCGAGCTGCGGGTGGGGGCCACGGTCACCTCGCTGGGCGGCAGGAAGACGCGCGGCGAGCTGAGTGTGATGACGGCGCTGCCGCTCGACGACGGGCGGATGAGCACGGAGGTGCTGCTGGCCATCCGCCGCCACGCCCTGCCCTGGTTGGATCTCTACGTGCTCGGCGGGCCGGGGATCGGCATCGCCTCGGACACGCCCTCCTTCCGGGTGATCGCCGGCGCCTCGTTCTCCACCGCCAGGATCGACTGACGCTCAGCGGACGTTGCGGAACGTCACCCGGTAGATCGGGGGCTTCACCTCCTCCACCTGCTGGAGCTCCCCCGTGTAGAAGTACGGGCGCACCGAGCGCCCGGGCGTCCTTGGGTCGAAGGCGTAGTGCAGCACCACCGGCTCACCGCGGAGCTGCCGCGCGGTGATGTAGCCCACCAGGGCGTGCTCGAAGGTGTGGTACCCGTTCTTCCACGGCCACTGCTTGGGCATCGCCGTCAGCGGCTGGTGCGTCGCGCCATCCAGCGTGGTCCACACCTCGCCGTGCACCGGGTCCACGAAGTGCCGCAGCCAGTAGTCGTGGGTGCGCGGCAGGAACTCGCCCACGGAGGGCTCGGTCAACGCCAGCGAGGCGGCGAACTGGTCCAGCTCCGTGTAGATCCACCACTCCTTGTTCGTCTCCACCGTGCCATCCGGCCGCACGCGGCTGGCCCACGAGCCCGTATCTGGCAGGAAGGCGCGCGCGAGCACCCGGCGCCCCTGCTCCTCGGCGAAGCGCACCCGCTCGCGATCCCCCGTGGCCAGGGCCACCATGCGGATCATCCACAGCGACTTGATGGTGTGCCCGAAGTCGCTCTCCGAGCGCCCCAGCCGCCGCTCCTCGGGCGGCAGCGCGTCCATGAAGAAGAGGTTCTCCGCCGGTGAGTAGAACCCGTCGATGAGCTGGCCAGACAGCGCCACCATGTCCCGCGTCCAGGCGTCCCGCTGCTCTGGGGGCAGCAACGGGGTGAGCAGGACGAGGTAGGCGTTGAGCTGGTCCAGCGTATCGACGAGCCGTCCCGGGCCCTGAGCCCCAGGCTTCTGCCGCAGGGGCCCGGTCGTCGGTGCCCCATGGTTCCGGAAGATGGACTCCTTGATCGCGACGATGTCCCGGAGCACCTCCTCATCGCGCGTGAGGTAGTAGTAGAGGCTCGGACCGAGCAGCGCGTAGGCCTGCTCCTGCGGAGTGCGCTCCGCCACATCCGGCCCCCACTGGCCCGTGGCGTTGTCCCGCCAGGCGTAGGCGCCTCCATGCTCCCGATCGAAGGCGTAGCGGCGCAGGTACTCCACTCCCGCCCGGGCGAGTTCCAGGAAGTACGGATTGCCCGTCAGGTGAAACGCCACCCCGTAGGCGTACGTCTGCCGGGACAGGGCCACCCCATAGCTCCGGTCCTGCAGCAGCCACTCGTTGCCGCGGATCTCCGGACACGGATGGGCCCGATCCAGCAGTGCGCCGTCATTGCACCGCACCGAGGGGAAAGCCCCCACCGGCTTCCCGAGCGCCTCCGGCATGCTCCAGAACGGCACCAGCTCCTTCTTCACGTGCTCCAGCCAGCGCTCGCCGGAAGGCAGCTGAGCCACCCACTCCGGCGGGGCCGCGCCGCTCGGGCTCGCCAGGGTGGAGCCTCGAGGCTCCTGGGAGTGCGCGGAGGGACAGCCACACCAGGTGGCCCCTCCAACCAACAGGAGCAGCAGGACCTTCCTCGGGGACCACGAACGACGGGTGTCACGAGACATGGGACCTTCCAGGCGCGAGTCCCAAGAGCCTACAGGTGAAGCCCCGCGCACAAACAACAAGGGCGGCCGTGGCACAGGTCCACAGGCCGCCCTCTTCACTTCACAGGCCCTGAAGCGGGCCGCTCAGCTCAGTGCACGTCCCAGCACGCGGCGATCTCCGCGCAGGCAACCTCCAGGTTGCCCAGCCGGCGCTGCTGCGCCTTGGGCGCCACGTACACCTTGCCCGCGAACACGTCGAACACGCGCACCAGGCGGTGATCCACCGGCCCCTTCTGCTGCAGGTGCTCCTCCGCGTACAGGTGGAGCACCGTGGCGATGTACTGCCCGGACTGCTCGTTCAGCGGCGTGTGCTTCGAGAAGTACAGCTTCAGCAGGCCCGAGTGCATCTGCCCGTGCCGGTCCGCGCTGCGCAGCAGGAGCTCCGGCCGCACGTTGATCGTCACCCCTCCCAGCGCCATGGGCGGGAACTCCGGGCCCGCCGGGCTCGCCACCGCGTTCGTCAGCGCCAGCTCGTTGGCGGACATCAGGAAGTGCTGCAGCGCCTCCGCGCACAGCGTCAGCCGGTGCGCGTCGAAGTCCGACTCCGGCGTCGCGTTCAGCATGCGGCGCTGGTGGTAGCGCAGAATCACCTCGTCACGGCCTCCACAGAGGTACTCGACGATGGCCTGGGCGGCCTCCGGGTAGCGCAGGTACTGAGGGTCCACCGGGTTCTTCTGGGCGTGGATGATGCGCTTGCGCAGCGCCGGCGTCGCCGTCAGGTACTGCCCCAGCTTGTTCACCGAGACGCACGGATTCTCACGAATGTCAGGCATGATTCGACCCTTCCTTGCCGTTGCGGGAATAAGGAGAGACTACCGGTCAGGTCTGACATTCCTGGGCGCGCCCGGGCCCTCGGCCGGACGGTGGGCCCACCTTGGCGCACATCTAAAATCAGAGGGGTCCGCGCCCTACCTGCCGCATCCCCACGGACGCCATGCGTACAGTAGAGACGCGGAGGAGACACACTCGTGAGATACCCCCCTCGACTGGGACACCTGGCCACGCGCCCTGTGGTGGTGAACAAGCTGGTGCCCACCTATGCGAACGCCCACCAGATTGACGAACAGGAGGCCGCGCAGCGCCTGGAGCGCGCGATCGCGGGGCGGCTCTGGGAGGACCTGCTCTCCGCGGCCTGGGAGGCGATGAAGAGCCGCGTGAAGCGGCTGGACGAGGAGAAGTTGCTGGAGAAGGTGGCCAGCACGCTCGAGGATCGGCCCCTGCGCTATGGCCGCGTGGTGGAGCCCACCCCCGCCTGGAGCGCCTTCATGATGATGCTCGATCTGGAGATCGGCACCGCGGGAGATGCGGCTCGCAAGGTGATGGAGTCCGAGCAGGGCCGGAAGATGGTCAGCGCCGGGCTCGCGGAGGCAGGGATGTTCCTCGCCACCGAGCTGACCAAGGGAAAGTGAGCCCGCCTCCCGAGCGGCATTTCCGCGCCGCTCGGGCTGTTGGCCCCACTCGACGACCCGAGCCGCCACGCCCCAGGAGCAGCCGGGCTGGCGCCCCCTGAGAGACCCGCACGTGCTCATCCGGTACTCCGACTGGAAGCGGCCCACTGACGACGCCTATGCGTTCCAGCTCCGCGCCGCTGCGGGCTCCGCGGAGCCGGGTGCGTTCATCCCAGCCCTCCCGCGCGCCGGGACCCAGAGCGACATCCGGGACGTCATCCGCCGGGTGCTCGCGGACGGAGAGGCGGACCGCTTCGAGCGCAGGATCCAGCGCTGGTCCGGCCCCGAGGACGTGGTCGGCGAGGCCGGCGAGAAGCCCTACGAGGGGCAGCAGCACACCTTCGAGGAGCGCACGCCGCGCGACACCCTCACGATGGCGGACCTCGACGCGGTGCTGCGTGGTGTCGTCCTGGTGCTGCGCGGCGACTCAGGGCCCACTGACTACGTGCTGCGCGACCACCACATGCTCGACGTGGCGCTCTACCACTACTGGACCACGGGCGAGCTGCCGCGCGCGCTCTTCCACGCGGACCGGCACTCGGATTGGTGCAAGGACAGCTACCTGGAGGCCCGCCAGCCCCAACAGGCGGCCACCTGGTGGGCGCTCATCGAAGGCCTCAAGCGTCCCAGCACCGCCGCCCCTGTCCTCACGGAGCGGGACGTCTTCTTCACCACCGCGGCGGCCGAGCGATCCTCCCGGATGAGCGGGCGGGACGTGGGCGCCTCCGTGCGGGTGCCCGGCTTCCTGGATCCCAGCCAGCTCCACTGGCCCCAGGTCCTCGAGCAGCCCGGCGCCACGGAGGCGGACTGGGTCTCCCTGGATCTGGACTACTTCCAGCCCTCGCTCCAGCTGCGCGTCAGCAAGGGGCTGCTGCGAGACACCCGCTTCCATGGCCTCGTCACCGGCGCCCGGGTGCGGGTCTTCGTGCTCTCACCCCAGTTCACCAACGGGGGCGATCGAATCGATCCGTGGGTGGTCCAGGGCCACCTGCACTCCTCGCTCCGATTGCTCAACCTGCTGCGCCGGCGGCCCCTCCAGGTGCCCCCCCTGCGCTGAGCCTGTCGTGTCAGCTCCGACGTGTCAGCGAGGCTCGCCGACATGTCGAGCTTGTCTGGCTTCGTTGAGCCGATCCTCGGCCTTCCAACGAGATTCCGCTGTCACGAAACAATTGCATTAGGTGTTCCCATTTTGCGAAAAGCCGATGAGAATTGCGCCTCTGAAGCAGGGTGGGAGCAGCGGGTACTGTCGTGCACAGGCCTTGCATCGGCGGTAGGGTCCGGGTCGTCTATGCCTCAGGAGAAAGAGAAGAGCCCTGAGCAGCGGTCCTCGGAAGCCTCCGAGCGATCGGATCCGACCTCGCCCGTAGGGAGCCCTGCGCCCGTCCTGCCAGGGGAGATGTCGCCGACCAACCTCCGCCCGGACGCGAAGAGCCCGGAGCAGTGGTGGGCGCCTCCGGAGACCTCTCCCGACGGCCGCCCCGTGGCCCCGCCCAAGTCCCCCACACCGGTCGCGGAGGCCAAGGATCCGCTCATCGGCCTGGTGGTGGGCAGCTTCCGCCTCGTCCGCAAGCTGGGCGGCGGCGGCATGGGCACCGTCTACCTGGGCGAGCACACCCTCATCGGCAGCAAGGTGGCGGTGAAGTTCCTCCACGAGCACTTCGCCTCCAACGAGGCCCTCGTCCAGCGCTTCCTGGCCGAGGCCCGGGCCG
>Ga0255338_1000881_pt1 | contig 71234 bp, 52 predicted proteins | sample MeOH1_35cm_T4_19_FD_203715 | JGI IMG/M metagenome (GOLD analysis project Ga0255338, IMG submission 203715) | Sandy soil microbial communities from University of British Columbia, Vancouver, Canada - MeOH1_35cm_T4_195 | ecosystem: Engineered > Artificial ecosystem > Sand microcosm > Unclassified ... | reverse complement strand
TGCGCCTGGCGCGCGCGGCGCTGCCCGAGGCGGGCGAGCCGTTCTTCGCCGCCAAGCTGGCGACTGCGCGCTACTATGCGCTGCACGTCCTGCCGCAGGCACCGGCACTGCGGCGCAGGGTGGAGGCCGGCGCGGAGGTGCTTATGGCGCTGCCGGCAGAGACGTTCCGGCCCGCTTGAGCGCTCACGGCCAGGCGAAGAACAGGCCGCCGGGGTCGTAAATGGCGCGAAGCTTGCCAAGGCGCTCGAGAGCCTCGGGGGCGAAGCATTCCGCCCGTCGCTGCGGCGCGAGGGTCAAGTCCGCCTCCCCGACATAGCGGCCCGTGCGCAAGGACGAGAGCGTCCTGACGGCAGCAAGAAGAATCGCGACCAGGCGAGCGCCCATGGCGACCTAGCTCTCATCAAACGAGGCTTCCACAGTGAGCTGTCGGCAACCTCAGGGGCATCAACTATCCGCATTCACGGCCTGAACGGGGTGCGCTGACAATGTGCACCCCGCTGCAAGCGGCTCACTGCACCAACCCTCAATACTCGGCTGAAATCCGAACACCATAGGTTCGCGGCGGGTAAGGCGTCGCCAGCATGTAGGGCCCGAGTCCGGCATTGGCGACGAGTAGCGCATCGTCGTTGGTGATGTTGTCGATGAAAGCGCCAATGCTCCACCGATCATCGGGCGAATGATAAGTGATATCGGCGAGTGAGCGCCAAAACCCTTCATTGTAGGAGCCGGACGAATGGCGGTAATCAACCCATTGCCCGCTTTCGTGGTGCATCTGCGCATGGGCAACAATTTCTGCGCCGTTCGCCAGATCGAAGGTGTGCGTGTAGTCAGCCGTCAGAGTGAACTTGGGCGCATTCTGGAGCCGAGTCCCCGACAAGAACGCGCCAGTCGCGGGAACTTCGAACTTGGTATACACGGCACTGAGAAGGGTGGCGTTTAAGGCGAACAAGTCCTGATCGCTAATCGCAAACGCGCTTTCGACCTCTCCTCCGTAGAGCCGTGCCTTCTGTGAATTGAACGTCCCGCCGATTAGGACGCCTTCGTCGGTCACATCGAAGCCGCTCGTCTGGTACCCGCGATAGTCGTAGTAGAACCCTTCTGCATTGACCTGGACGCGGTCGTCGAAGAAGCGGCTCTTAATGCCCGCCTGATACGCGGTAATTTCCTCCGGCCCAAACGTGGGTGGAAAGTCACTGCCAGGTGGGACGCCATTGACACCCCCGGCCTTATAGCCGTCACTCATATTCGCGTAGATCATGATGTCGGGTCCGACATCAAGTTCAACTCCCACGCGATAATTGAGCTTCTTGGTTTTTAGCTGACCAGAGACGTCAACTGAGTTGACGTAGGGGGCGCCCGTGTTCGGGTCCGCCAGAACGATACCCGTGTTACCACTTTGCCTCTTGAAGTCGTCCGTATACCTCAGCCCACCGGACAGCCTGAAGAAGTCGGTGAGCGGCACTGTGACCTGACCGAACACCGACTGGGAGCGATAGGTTAGATCGTAAATATCGTTCTTGAAATAGACATGGCCAATAGGCCAAAAACCCGGCCGATCGATGGTTACGAAAGGTTGCCCTGGCGCGGCTGATGTAAAGTAATTCTCCTCTTCAGCCGTCTCTTTTCCGTAGTATGCACCAAAGACCCAGTCAATTGCGGAATCGCTATTTGATGCCAACCGCAACTCCTGGGAATGCATCCTGTCGATCACCGCAGGCGCATATCCAAAGAAGTGCGATAGAGACTGATGGTTCCTATACTTCCACTTTCGGTAGTTAGGGACCCACGTGAGCGTTCCGAAGCCAAGGTCGTAATCAACATGCGCATAGATTGCTCGATTCTCAGAGAAGAGCATGTTCGTTTCGTTCATGTCGAGCGCTTCATTGGTGCCCTGTCCAGGAGTCCCGGCCCAGGGATCCCAGGCCACGCCCGCACATCCCTGCGCTGCCGTGCTGCCGGGCGGACACGGCGAGTACGTCGAGCCGATCTCGTCGCGCTTTGTGTATTCGGCAGTGATTACAGCTTCGAGATCAGGAGTAGGTCGCGCAAGGAAGCTCGCCCGGATACCCATGACGTTTTGGTCGCCATAGCCATTGTCGAAATAGCCGTCGTGCTCAGCCATCGCGCCGGCCACACGCAAAGCATAACCATCGGCGACTGGGATATTGACCATCCCCTCCAGTCGAATGGCATCGTAATTCCCGTAGGAGATTGACCCTTTTGCTGCGAAATCCTCCACAGGCTTCGCCGTCACGAAATTGATTGACCCTGCAACCGCATTCCTCCCTTGGAGCGTCCCCTGCGGTCCACGAAGCATCTCGACGCGATCAAGGTCGAAAATGATGGTTGGCATCCCATAAGGCTTCGAGATATAGATGTCGTCTACGTTATATGCGACCGACTGATCCACACCCGGTTGAGATGAGTAGTTTCCTAGGCCTCGGATATACGTCAGTAGAATGAAGCTGGGTTGGATGCTAACACCCGGGACAAGTCCGTTAAGCTGGCCTGGTTCACTGATATTTCGTGACGCCAGGAAGTCACTATCTAATGCTGTCGCGGAGATCGCCACGCGCTGAAGGTTTTCTTCCTTCTTTTGCGCGGTGACCACGATCTCCTGCAAGCCGCCGTCTTCATCTTGACCGGGTGACCCACCGTCGTCGACATCGCTTGTGTCCACCACTGCCTCTGGGCCAGCTGCAGGCTGCTCTTCGGGAAGTGCCGCCTGAGCCCACGCGGGACCTGACAGGAGCAATGCCGATATGCCGGCGGAGTGCAGCAGTGCGCTCTTAATGGCGGCCCGCATATCGTTCGAATTCGGGGTCATCTTTCCCTCCCAAGATGGACATCATCTTGCGCACCTTAGTTCAGGTTGGTCTGCGAGGGCTTCTATGGATGCGAACCATCGAATTGCGTGTTGGCGAACGCAAAGCAGCGAGCTCAACCCGCCGATGACGCGGTAGGCCGACGCATTGACGCTCATCGCGCTGGCAGATACCGCATTTCGCAAGGATGTAGACTGAGTGCCCTCGGGTCATGCTCCTGTTACGCCTCCGAAGACCCGGAGAGCGAAGAGCGTGAACCCAACAGCAAACGCAAATCGATCGATGGGGACGTAACCTAGATCGCTTCGGTGCCGGAGCGGGCAATGCCTTCATCCTGGTCGGGCGCGGCTCCGCTAACTCCGATACCGCCGACGACAACTCCTTCGACGATCAGGGGCATCCCTCCCTGAAGCGGACGGAGACCTTCGATTGCGAGCATTGAAGGCTTTCCACCGTCGACCAAGTCCTGAAGGACCTTGGATGGTTGGCCCAGTTGGGCCGCAGTCTGCGCCTTCTGAATTGCCGCAGCGACGGTGGCGGGCATAGCGCGATCCATGCGCCGGAAAGCCAAAAGGTTACCGGCGACATCGACCACGGCAATACTCACCGTCAGGCTTTTCGATCGAGCTTCAGTCTCTGCCGCAGCGAGAGCCAACTCCGCACCTGCGGCGGTCAGTGACTTCACGTCCATAGTGGTGGAGGCTTCCTGCGCAAATGCATCTTGCACAGCTGTCATTGGGAATAGGCAAATTGCGGCAAAGAGGGACAACCTATTCATTTTTCGGTCTCTAGATGACGATCTCAACGTCTTCGGAGCCTCGGAAGTCATAGAACCGTCAGCCACACGTGACCCCTCGTTCAACTGTCTCCGATTGGTTGCTGAAAGTGAACCCTTCGTATCCAGCTTCGACAATTTCAATGCACCTTTGGCGATATGCTCCGACCCCGCCGACATAAGGCATGAAAACCTGTCTACCGCTTCTCGTGCGTCCCATGTACCAAGAGTTTGCACGTGGAAATAGCGTCGCCTGAGCGACATCATCCACATGTCTTAGCCATTCATCCTCAGCGGATTCAGTCGGTTCGATAGTTCCAAGTTTCTGATCATCCATGTACGAAATGCATTCGGCGATCCAATCGACGTGCTGCTCAATTGACACAACCACGTTGCTTAGAACCGAGGGGCTGCCGGGACCTGTAACCAAGAACAAGTTGGGAAATCCGCTCATCATCAGGCCGAGATACGTCCGCGGGCCCTCGGCCCACTCGTTGCGCAGGCTGCGACCCTCCCGGCCGGCGATCTCTATCCGATCCAGCGCGCCCGTCATGGCATAGAAGCCCGTGGCAAGTACCAAAGCGTCCAGCTCGAAGTGAGCGTCCGACGTCACCACACCGCTCGGCGTGACGTTCGTGATTCGAGACTTGCGCACGTCAACGAGTGTCACGTTCTCCGCGTTGATTGCGTCATAGTAGCCGATCTCAATACAGAGCCGGCGAGCGCCCAGCGGGTATCCCTCCGGAATCATGCTTTCGGCGCTGTTTTCGTCTTGAACAATTTCCCGTATTTTCGAACGAACGAATTCGGCCACTGTCGAGTTGGCTCGATCGTCAAGGAGCAAATCTCTATAGGATAGAAGTATAGAAGGGCCTCCAAAGCTCCAGCATTCTTCATAGCGCCGCTGTTGTTCTTCGCGAGTTTCCTCCAAGGCAGACTTATCAGATGCCTGAGAGAAGAAACCCAGTAAGGAGCTTTTAGCTTTCTCTCGCAGAGAGTCGTAATGTTCCAGCACGTCTGCGAACTCTTCGTCTCTTAACTCGCGATTGGCGGCCGGAACGGCAAAATTTGGAGTCCTTTGAAATACGGTGAGAGAGGCCGCCTGCTTGGCAAGTTGCGGAATCACTTGGATACCAGACGATCCGGTGCCTACGACACCTACTCGCATGCCAGTGAAATCGACCGCCTCCCGCGGCCAATTCCCAGTGTGGTAGATCTTTCCAGCAAACGTCTCGACTCCGGGCCAGTCCGGCACTTTGGGCGTTGACAAATTGCCAGTCGCCATGACGCAAAATTGCGTCACAAACGTTTGTCCGCCTTCGGCTTGGACGAGCCATTGCGCGGTTTGCTCGACCCATCTTGCCGACGTGACTTTCGTCTCAAAGCGAATGTCCGGATAGAGGTCGTATCGTTGCGCTACATGTTCGAGGTATTCCTGGATTTCCGGCTGTGAGGCATAGCGTTCTTTCCACCGCCATTCCCGTTGAAGATCCGGGTCAAACGAGTAGCTATATTCGACACTCTCGTTATCGCATCGCGCTCCGGGATAACGATTCCAGTACCAGGTCCCCCCGACACCGCCGCCCGCCTCCAGAACAAGCGCCCTCATGCCCAACTGTCTAAGCTTTATAAGCATGTAGAGGCCGGCAAAGCCGGCACCGACGATGATCGCATCCATGCAATGGGACGCTTCGGTTTTTTCCGAGTTCGCCAACATCAGCCGGCTGTCGCAAGTCTGGAGGAAGCGCTCGAGGCCACAAGCTTCGAGTGAAGAAATGCCCCTGCCTCATCGATTGCGTGGCGGCCAGCAGTAAGCATGAAGCCAAATGCATGCCAGACGTGTGGCATTCCGGGCCAAACGTCGAGCCGAACAGCGACTCCGGCCTGTCCGGCACTTCGAGCCAACAGCACCGCATCATCCAATAGGATTTCGGCGGAACCCACCTGAATCAAGAGCGGCGGTAAATCTGATAGATCAGCCAAGCCCGGTGATGCCCAAGAATGAGTGGGAACGGCATTGCCGAGGTAGTGACCCGCCATGGCTAATAATCCCGCAGCGCTAAGTGACGGATCTTCGTCCGCTTTAGTGATCAGTGTCCGTCCGCCACAGCGGAGGTCGACCCACGGAGAAATCGCCAAGGCGGCGGCTGGCTGAGGCAATCCTTGGTCACGAAGTGCGAGGAGCGACGCCACGACGAGACCGCCGCCGGCTGAGTCGCCCCCGATCGCGATTCTTGAAGGCACCATGCCGCGCTCAAGCATCGCGCGATAAGCGCTAACGACATCCTCCACCGCGGCTGGAAAACGGTTTTCGGGAGCGAGGCGATAGTCGAGTGCATAGGTCACAACGCCAGCGGATCGACCCAACTCCCCGGCGAGGCCTCGATATCCTCTGGCGCTCCCCACCACATATGCCCCGCCGTGCAGATAGAGCAGCGCCGGGCCATGCGGATCGACACCGGGGCTGATGCACCGGAGTGTGGGAATCCCGCCGAATTCCAACTCTTCGAACTGCAGATCAGGGGCAACTGGAATTCTTCCTAGCATTTCTTCAAAATCAGCGCGTGCCGTGATCGGTGATCCGGTGAAATCGAGCTCACTAGACCTGAGACCCGTAAGCAAGAGCTCCAGTTCTTGATCGGCTGCTGTCGGATGAGTGCCGGTCATTTAGCCGACCTCGGCATGGCGTTTGCCTGATGTCCGACGCCAGGATTGCGATCATTGCCCCAGTTCAGCACCGGCGTCGTGAGATCTACCGTCGTTTGCTCCACACTAATGGCTCCCGTATGCGGTCAGCACTACCTGAACCTCGTCGCGCCGTAGGCTACTGATGATAAGGCGATCGCGTGGGCCACTTCTACACTTGGGGCGAAGGGACTTTCGCACTTACGAATCAAAGTGGCGCATTGGCAGCTTGCCGGGACGGAGAATTTCCGGCTGCCGCAAACGGGGTTCGGACGTGCAGAAGTCTCTGATTCCGGTAATCGAAAGTCGCACTCTCCATGCTGCCCTATCCTGTCCGCATCTTATTAGTTGGATATGGAGCGGAAGAGTGGCCATCGATGAAGCTGAATTCGAGGCCCTCAGGCGAGAAGTGCAGTATCTTTCCGATCGCCAACAAATCCTCGACTGTGTGAATCTCTACAACCGGGGGCTTGACCGCTTAGACGCAGATTTGATCCGCGCAGCGTATCATCCCGATGGGATCGATCATCATGGACCCTTCCTGGGAACGGTCGACGAGTTCGTTCCCTTTGCAATCGAAGTCGAAGCGACATTCGCGGCCACTCATCATGGGATAAGCACCCATCATTGCGAGATCGACGGTGACGTTGCCCACGCGGAAAGTTACGTTCACTTCTTTGTCCAGATGAAGGGAAAACCGGTTATCGGTGCCGGGGGAGGACGCTACATTGATCGCCTCGAAAGACGCGATGGGAAGTGGGCCATCGCAGTTCGACGCTTGGCGATGGACTGGACATTCGAAGTGCCAAGTTCGGAGTGGCTTGGGCCCGATTGGGCAAAGTTTTCAGGGCGTCGAGATCGCCAAGACATCGTGTATCAGCGACCACTGCAACAGCCTGACAAATCGATGTGAGCCAGCCGCTGATGTCGACAATCGCCAATTCTGTTTTGCCGGGGCTGTTTTCCCCGATCGCCATCAATGGTGTCGAGCTCGCCAATCGATTTGTCATGCCAGCAATGCAGCGCGGCTGGTGCATCGACGGTAGCCCTTTGCCTCAACTGGCAGACTATTATCGCAGACGAGCGGAAGGGGGCGTAGGACTCATCATCGGGGAGTCCGCAGCGATTGACCACCCCTCTGCGACTGCCCAGCCAGTCGCCTGCAAATTGAATCCGGAAACCGCCGCTGCATGGGCTCGCTGCATCGATGCGGTGCAGGAAGCCGGCGGCAAGATGCTGCTGCAGCTGTGGCACGAAGGAGGACTCAGGAAGGACGATGACGGGCAGACACTCAGTCCCCACGGATTGGGTTATCCTGGTCTCAGGCGCGGTCGAGCAGCAACCCTTCAGGAGCTCGATGAATTGCGCCAAGCCTACGTTCGCAGCGCCCTGATTGCCCAATCGATAGGAGCTACAGGCGTCGAACTCCATTGTGCGCACGGTTATTTTCTCGACCAGTTTCTCTGGCCATCGACGAATTCTCGTAACGACGGATACGGGGGCTCCACGATTGACGATCGGGCTCGCTTCCCGGCCGAGATTATCGCGGCAATCCGAGGCGCGTGTGGAACGGACTTCCTCATATCGGTGCGCTTCTCCCAATGGAAGGAGCACGATTACGACGCCAAGGTTGCCCCCGATCCACTCGACCTTGCGACGATGACCAAGAAGTTCCGGCATGCTGGCGCGAATCTCCTGCATGCATCGACGCGACGATTCTGGACGCCAGAATGGCCGGGAAGCGAACAAACTCTCGCAGGCTGGACTCGCCGATTGAGCGGACTGCCGACAATTGCAGTTGGCAGTGTCGGGTTGGATCGAGACGTAATGGAGAGTTTCACTGGTTCAGGAGAAGCGGAAGCTCGCGTCGCGGAGTCAGTTGCGCGCTTGGAGGCTGGCTTTGAGGCGGGCGAATTCGACATGATCTCGATCGGCCGGAGTCTGATTGCCGATCCGGATTGGGTGTCGAAAGTTAGAAGCGGTGACTTGGATCGCATCACGCCATTTCAACGGGCACACATCGACTCACTTGAGTGGGAAGGATTGCCAACTTGATGCCGGCGTCTGCACCGAAAAGCGCAGTGCCAAGAAATTGTCACAACATGCCACACCACCGATCCTCGGCCGCTGCTGCACGCAGCGCCCGGAGATCAACCGGACGCGACCACTGGGCGTCGCTGCCCATATATCAGGGGCTCCCCTCATTATCGAATGCGAACAAAAAACATTGGCGAATGCGAACACATCGGCATGCCAGCTGACATTGGGGTTGTGAGCCTCACCTCAGGCGCGTAGCTTCCGATGAAGACCATCTAGATGATGGCTTCGGCGAGAGGTGCAAATTGGGGCGGCTTGCTCTTAGTTGAAAGTCCGCCCGAGAGAGGCGTTTTCATGCGGGCAATCCAAGTGACTGCCGACACCCTGCCTGATCCGAACGAGCGGATCGGGATCATCAGCAGTTTGATCTCCGAGACGTTCTCGTCGTCATGGAGCGCCGAGTCATTTGGCACGCCCGATCCACAAGCCGACATCCACTGGTCAGAGGCCCCCGGAGTCGCGCTGTCTCACGCAAAAATGTCGGCTTTCACCTTAGAGAATGCGACGGGCTGCCGACACACCAAGCGCAAATATTATGCTTTTGTGAATGATCAGCCGCAAGTCATCAAGACCGGCGGCTCAGCGTCACTTTATGTACCTCCACAGGAGTTCATGATTTTGAGCTCCGATGTTCCATGTACAATTGTTACGAGCCGACCCTATACGACATCGAGCTTGGTCATTGATGCCGATTTATTCATGGAACATGTTCCGGAAAATTATCAGGGATTGATCGCTCGGAGACTTAGATTTCCTTTCGGCCTGCACGACATACTGCACGCGACCCTTGATTCCTGCGTGGCAGTCTCGAAAGCTGGAAAATTCGATGTCGCCGGCCCTCGCCTGGTTCGATCATTTCTCGAAATGCTCACATTACTAGATCTGGATGGGGGTGAGCCGGAGCACAAACGGCTAAGTACAGGTCTAGATATTCGCCGGGCGCAGGTCAAAGCGTTCATTGACAAATACTTTGGTATCCCCGATCTTTCGATTGCTCAGATTGCAGACAAACTGCAGTTAACGCCCCGCTACATACAAATGGCGTTTGAGTCTGATCAGGTCACCCCTTCGGAATATTTGCGACGGACGCGATTAAAGGCTTGCGCTGAGCTGCTCAGAGATCCGAAGCATGCTCGTCGGAGCATCACTGACATTGCGTTCTGTAGCGGCTTCAACAGCTCATCGCATTTCTCGACAGAGTTCAAGCGGGCATATGGCGTTTCACCGCGGGAATGGCGAATGGAGTCGCTTCGTTCGCAGCACTGACCCTGATCCATGAGAATGTCCGCCATGGGAAAGGTTACGGCGAGCTCGAATAGGACAGTTACTTCGCGCTTGAGGCACTGTGTCCTTCGCAAATTGTGAAGAATTGTCGCGGTGTCCCGCGTATCCACGCCTCAAAGGTTTCGCAGAGACATACACACCGCACCCTGGCGCTCGACGGTGAAAACGGAAATGGTGCATTACATTTCGCTTCTTCGCGCATAGCTCATCCTCCCTGATCCCCCGGAATCGCAAGATCCCGGGGGTCTTTTTTGCCCGAGCGTGTCGGCGCGCGAGGGAGGGCGGCCGGGTCGCCTCTCAATCCATTGTGTGAAGCGCGTAAGTAAGTGCGGATTGCGCTTCACGAGATGAAATTGGTTCGTCCTTGCGAACGCGCGCAGGAACTGAGGGGCTAGATTCGATCCAAACACTTTGACCGGAGACTCCATGAGGAGCAGCCTGAGCAGCCTGATCATAGTCATCGCCCTCGCGGTCGCTGGCTGCAGCCTGGTCACCGACACCTCTGCTGACGGAAGCGTCACAGGCGTGCGCCTTGTCCACGCGGCGAGCGATGGCACCAACTGGCTGACGACTGGTCGCACCTACGATGAGCAGCGCCACAGTCCGCTTACTCAAATAAATCGCCAGAATGTCAGTCAGCTCGGTCTTGCCTGGCATGCCGACCTCGACACTGCTCGAGGGCAGGAAGCCACACCTCTTGCCATTGACGGTGTCCTTTATGTTTCGACGGCATGGAGCATGGTCAAGGCATATGACGGTCGGTCGGGCAGACTACTGTGGTCCTACGATCCACAAGTCCCGCGGGAGACGCTGGTCAAGGCGTGCTGCGATGCCGTGAACCGCGGCGTTGCCGCCTGGGGCAACAGCATATTCGTCGGAACTCTGGATGGCAGGTTGATCGCCCTGAACCGGACGAGCGGCAAGCTCGAGTGGAGTGTGGTGACAGTCGATCAAGGCAAGCCTTACACCATTACCGGCGCGCCACGGGTAATTAAGGGAAAGGTGATCATCGGTAATGGCGGCGCTGATTTCGGCGTTCGAGGTTATGTCACAGCTTACGACGCACGCGACGGGAGGCAGCTTTGGCGCTTCTACACTGTGCCGGGCAACCCCGAGCTAGGTTTCGAGGCCCATCATCTCGAAGTCGCGGCCAAGACCTGGAGGGGCAAGTGGTGGGAGCTCGGGGGCGGGGGAACTGTCTGGGACTCCATGGCTTATGATCCTGAACTCGACCTACTCTACATCGGTGTCGGGAATGGATCTCCTTGGAACCAGGCATATCGCTCACCGGGCGGCGGGGACAATCTATACCTGTCTTCAATTATCGCTCTCGATCCCGACGAGGGCAGATATGTCTGGCACTACCAGACAACCCCCGGCGAAACTTGGGATTACACAGCAACCCAGCACTTAGTCCTGGCCGACCTCAAACTTGGTGGACGAACGACAAAAGTCCTAATGCAGGCACCGAAGAACGGCTTCTTCTATGTCTTGGATCGGACCGATGGAACGCTGCTATCCGCCAAAGCCTATGCGCCAATGAACTGGTCCACTGGCATCGACATGGTCAGCGGACGTCCGATCGAGAACCCCGAAGCACGCTACGACAAGACTGGCGATCCATTCCTCGCCATCCCAGGGGCGACGGGCGCGCACAGTTGGCAGCCCATGTCCTTCTCTCCGGAAACTCAGCTGGTTTACATCCCGGTCCAGGATGCCGGCTTCCCCTACCATCCTGAGACGAACTGGCGTCCTGCGGCACTGGGTTACAATGTCGGGAATGATTTGGGCGCAGGCTCGATGCCTGCGGACCCCGCCGCCCGCAACGCCGCACTTAACTCAACGGTCGGTGCGCTTATTGCGTGGGACCCAATAAAACAAAAAGAAGTCTGGCGAGTTCAATTCGACAGTCCATCAAATGGTGGCGTGCTGTCAACGGCAGGTGGCCTCGTCTTTCAAGGAACGGCGTCTGGCCGCTTTGCCAGTTATCACTCCGCAAGTGGGAGGCGACTGTGGTCGACCGACGTAAAGACGGGAGTTCTTGCTGCTCCGATTAGCTATGCCATTGATGGCAAACAATATATCGCCGTGCTTGTTGGGTGGGGTGGGATTTGGGGCGTTGCACCCGGTATCCTGTCACAGGACATTCCGAACGTCAGCCGCCTGTTGGTATTCAGTCTCGGCGGAACCGAAAAACTGCCAGAACGTCCTGTCTTCTCGAGGGCACCTATCGATCCTCCACCTTTTGCGGGTAGCGCCCAACAAGTAAAGGACGGAAAATACCTGTTCGGCCGGTACTGTGGCGCATGCCATGGCGACGCAGCCGTCGCTGGAACAATTGTTCCTGATCTTCGTCGGAGCTCGGTGCTTAGCAACCACGACATCTGGCAGAAAGTGGTCGTCGGGGGCTTGTTAAAAGACAACGGCATGGTCTCTTTCTCAAGAGTATTGCGATCAGAGGACGCTGAAACGATCCGACAGTTCGTCATAATGCGTGCAAATGAAGACCGGACACTGGAATCTAAACCAGAGGCAGGTCACAGGGGCTAGAGTTCGATGCGGATCAAGGAGATCCAGAGTTTTAACGCGGATGGAGGCTGGAGACCATTCAGCTTCTTGAAGATGACGACCGACGAAGATCTTGTCGGATGGTCGGAATATTCTTGCGGACCTTGGTCACCTGCCCTGCCCCACATTATCAGAGAGCTCGGCCAACAAGTCATTGGGCAAGATCCTCGCAACTTTTCGGTCCTGAGGACGCTGCTGAGCTCCTTGACTCGCTTTGCACCAGGAGGGCTCAACTGCCAGGCAATCGCTGCCATTGAGAACGCTGCAATAGACGTTGCGGCCAAGGCGGCGGGGATGTCGGTATATCAGTTGTTCGGAGGTGCACTTCGCACAGAGATCGACCTCTATTGGACCCATTGCGGGAGCTTTCGGGTGAAGAGCCCCGACCTGTTCGAACGCCTGATGAATCGCGAGCGCCTGATCGATCTCAACGGAATGCAACGACTAGGAAAGGAAGTGGCCGCAAGTGGCTTCCGTGCCGCGAAAACCAACCCAATTCTTTTCAACGCGGATGGAGCCACGCTTCTCAATCCAGGCTTCGTCCCCGAAGGGCTGGACCACGCAGGTACCATCAGCCACGAAATCCTCGTAGCCATCGAAGCACAAATGGAGGCATTCCGCGATGGCGCGGGGTGGTCGACCGAGTTGATGCTCGACGTGAATTTTGCCTATTCGCCGCCGTCGGTTGCGCAGCTGGAAGCCTGCATAAGGCAGTTTTCCCTGCGCTGGCTTGAATACGATCACCGGGGCGCCGCCAATCTTGCCGATCTTCGGCAACGCATGGGTTTGCCGCTGGCCTCGCTCGAAACGATTTACGAATGCGTCGGTTACAGACCGTATCTCGAAAAGATGGCCGTCGATATTGCCGTTGTCGACATCCTGTGGAACGGTTTCTCTGAAGCCATTCGCATCGCGAATCTGTGCGCAGTGCATGGAATCAACGTCGCTCCTCACAACTTTTATGGGCCTATGGCCGACCTCATCGCCGCAAACTTCAGTGCTGTGGTCCCCAACCTCGAAATCATGGAGTTCGAGGACGACGATGTGCCATGGAAGTACGATCTCCTAACTCAACCGCCGATCGTCGTTGACGGAAAGATGATGTTACCGGCTGGCGCTGGCTGGGGTGCGGACATCAATGAAACCGCCCTCAAAGAGCATCCGTGGGGAGGACGGGCGTGAGTGGGGATCGACGCCCCTAGCTCACTTCCAGCCACCGTACTCTTTCGTTTCAAGAAATGCGTCGCCGCAATTTGTGCGCATCGAGTTCTCCTGAGACGCCGCATTCACAGCCGTGGCCCGACGGAACGCTTCCACAGCGCCGTTACGAACTGGAGATCGGCCGTTCCCGATAGGTCGCTGGCAATTCGCGTTCATCGGCGCCCAAGTTCCCGTTTGAACGGAAACGGGAATTTGCCTCTGAAAGCGCCGAAAACCGCGGCTCCTAGAGGTCCGAAGATACCGATTCACCGCGTGTTCGTCCGAAAATCCCGTGAAGTTCGCGTTGAAACGGGATCAGGACAGCGAGACGGGTTCGACCTAGACTGCGTCACGCACCATTTCCTCGCTCACCACCGCAATCGCGGCACCCGACAGCGGCGGACCTTCGACGAGCTGGCGGCCAATGGCGCTGCGGCGCGGCAGGTCGAATTTGCCGAGGATCGCATGGACGTGGTTCTTGACCGTCGCCGGGCTGATCGAGAGCTCGCGGGCGATCTGCTTGTTCGACAGGCCGATGGCGACCATGCGCGCGATTTCGTCCTCGCGCGTGGTCAGGCGTTCGTAGCGGCGCGCCTGGCTGGTCCGGGCAATCTCGGCGATCCGGTCGAGCAGGCGCCCGGTCAGCTGCGGCGGGCAGATGCTGAGGCCGCGCACCGCGATCGTCACCGCCTCGGTGATCTCGTCGACCGAGCCGTCCTCGCCGACGAAGGCGCGCACGCCGGCCTCGACGTAAGCGAGGGCATCTTCCACCCCGTCGACCCCGAAGGCGACAATCTTCAGCTCCGGGCAGACCTCGAGGAGATTGCGCGCCTGCTGGGTGGCGCGCCGCCGCGAGGTGTCGAGCACGACGACGTCGATCGGCTCGCCGGCGACGATCGCCAGCGCTTCCTTCACGCCTACCGCGCCGACGATGTCGAACAACCCGGTGCGCACGAGGCCATTGCCGATGCCCTCGCGGAACAGCGCAATGTCGCCGACAATCAGCAATCTCGGAGCGGCAGTCCCGCATAAGTCGGGCATAAGAACGGACATTGGCCCTCCAGAACTGACGGCTGCCCCAAGCGGATGCGCGGGACGGTGCCAGAGTCGGTCAGTTGTAGATTATGGGCGATCCCGTAGGGCCACTGTATAAGCGCGCCTTGCCGGACGAAGCGAGTCACCGGACGGTCAATTGCGGCGGAATGCCTCGTTTCGACGATGACCCGAAAAGTAAAAATACGTAAACGATTTTGGTAAATTTCAGCGATTTAGTGAGTTTCTCTGCAAATTCCGCGACCTATCGGAAGATTGTCGGGCTTCCGATCAGCCGGCGCTGACAGGCCTATACCCGAGGCCTAGGCCACTCGCCCGTTCCGACGCACCCGGGCGTATGGGCCGCGGGCCGGACTTTCCGGTCCCGGGCGCGGCATGGGTCGCCGCATGGGCAATCCGGTTCATGGCGCCGGCTCACCCTGCCGCCTTAGCCTCCCCGGCGTATCGGACCTCAAGTCAGGAAGGGGTGGCGGTGATCCGCATTGCCTTGGGTATCATGCCCCCGCTCCTCCGCTCGATCGTCGGTTCGGCGCTTGAATCGCAGGAGGACTTCGCCGTCATGCCGGCTTCGCTGATCGCCCAGCCAGACGCGAGCGCCGAGGTCGACGTCATCATGGTGTGCGCCGATCGCGAACCGCCCGACTGCGTCCCGGTATCGCTGCTGGTGGGCAGCAAGCCGCCGGCCATCGTGGCCATCGAGTCGGCGGGGGGCGGTGCGGCGATCATCCGGGTGACCGCCGAGCATAGCCCGATCGGCGCGGCGTCGGACCTGTGCGATGCGGTGCGCAGCGCCGCGCTGCGCCGGCGCGCGGAGCTGCACTGACGTGGCCGAACTGAGCGCGATCCACGATGTCGGCGAGAGCCTTGCGCTGCTGCTGCAGCGGCGGCGCGCGCTGCTCGCAGCCGAGAACAGGCTCGGGCCGGTGCCCGCTTCGGAGGCGATCGTGCATCGCCCCCTGAGCGAGATATCGGGCTCGAGCCCGCCGACCTCGGGCCTGTCGATCAGCTGCGTCCACATCGCCAACTCGGAGCACGCCCCGGCGCGCAGCGCGGTCCGCGATCCGGCCACCGCGCACGGGATTTCGCTCGAACTGCGCTATCTCGTCGCCAGCTGGAGCACGACCGCGGCGTCGGAGCTGGCCTTTCTCAGCTGGGCGATGCTCGAGCTGAGCCGCCATGCGCTGCTCGACCGCAGCCTGCTGGTCAACCCGAACAGCTGGGGACGCGACGAGTCGCTGCAGATCTCGCTCGAGCAGGCCGCCGCCGACGAGCTGTTCCGCGTGTGGGAGGCGCTCAAGCAGAAATACCGCCTGTCCGCGCTGTTCCGGGTCCGCGTCGTCCGTATCGGCTACGGTCCGGTCGCCGACGGTCCGCCGGTTGTCGCCTCGCGCCTGCAGTTCGAGCACGGCGACGTCGAGCTGCACGGAGCGGCCGGATGACGGCGATGCTCAGCCCCGACCTGCTCGACCGCCGCGCGCTGGCGCTGATTGCGCTGGTGGACCCGTTCGGGCGCCCGCTGACGACCCCGGCGGCACTTTCCGGCGCCGGGCTGCGCACGGTCGCCAAGCCGGGCGGGCGCTGGGCGATCCTCGCCGCCGCAGGTCTCGAGCATCACGTCGACGCGTTCCAGGAGGCGCCGAGGTCCCCGGCGAAGGGCGCGGTCAAGCTCGCGCTCGACATCAGGCCCTACGACGGCGCCCTTGCGCCGCGCCGGACGATAGTGGCTCTGCCGCGCGACGCCGATCCCGGGCATCGCGAGCAGGCCGACAGCGTCTTCCAGCCGGTCCCCGTGGCGCTACTGCCCGGTCCGACCTGCCGCGTTCCGGCGACCTCGGCCGCCGTGCGCGTGACCGTGCGCAAGCGAGGCGACGGGCGACGCGTGGCCAACGCCCTCGTCCGCGTGGCCAGCAACAACGGCCAGTTCTCGGCCCAGTCGGTCACCGATGCCGCGGGCGAGGCGCTGGTCATCATACCAAGCTTCCCCCTCGCCTTCACCGGCGGCGGCGGCTCGGTGGCCGATGGGCTGCCGGCCAAGGCGACCGCGGTGGCCGACGCGGACACGGCGGTGCTGGTCGCCGATGCCGAGGTCGCCGCCGCCCGCGCCCGCGCGGCCGGCCAGGTCGGTGGCTTTGCCGATCCCGATGCCCTCGCGGCCGCTTTCGCGGTTCCGGCGAGCGGCACCAATGTCCGCCTGTCCGTGCGCGACATCGCGACGGCCGACGTCGAATGGCGCGCGCCATGAACGCCCGCCGCCTCCCCATCCGCCCCGTTGCGGGCCCAATGCAGGAGTCACTCCATGCCTGAATATCTTGCCCCCGGCGTGTTCGTGGAGGAGACGAGCTTCCGAGCCAAGTCAATCGAGGGCGTCGGCACGAGCACGGCGGCGTTCGTCGGCCTGACATCGCGCGGACCGCGCGCCGGGCAGCCCGGCGATCCGGTGCCGGCGCTGCTGACCTCGTTCGTCGAGTTCGAGCGCATCTACGGCGGCATCGACGATTTGCGGATCAGCGATCGTCCGGCGGTCAACTATCTCGCCCACGCCGCGCGCGCGTTCTTCGCCAACGGCGGCGGCAGGCTCTACGTCGCCCGCGTGCTCGCCGCCGGCAACGCCGCCGCCAAGGTGACGGTCAATCCCTCGGCCAACAACGACAAGAAGGTCGGCTTCGCGGCCCGCGCGCCCGGCGGCGCACGGATCGCCGGCAGCGAGGCCAACTTTCGCGTCGCGGTGCAGGAGAACCTGCTGGCGACGACCAAGAAGCTGGCGCTCAAGCAACAGCCCGGCACGATGGTCCGGACGCCGAGCAGCGGCAGCAACTTCGAATACTACGTGCTCGGTGCGCCCGCCAGCGAAGGGCCGAAGTTCGCCGCCCTGGCCGACGGCGACGCCTGCGAGATCGTCTCGCTCTCGGTCGAGGTGTCCGATCCCGGCGGGCCGGTCTACGAGGCCAGCGGCCTGGGCCTCGCCCCAGCGCACAGCCGCTACATCGGCACGGTGATGGGGGCGGATCCGCCCAACCTGCGCGACAAGCTGACCAATCCGGTGATGATCACCATGGGCGACAAGGTCGATGCCGGGGACCTGCGCTCCGCGCTGACCAAGCCCGAAGCGCCGATCGACCTCGTCGGCGGCGTCGACGGCACCGGCAATCCGGAAGGCTACGCCAAGGCGCTCGATGTGCTCCAGGCGCTCGAGGACATCTCGATCATCGCCGCGCCGGGCCTGTCGACGTTCTCCGGCATCGCCGCCGACGCGAACCAGGAGCTGATCGGACACGCGCAACTGGCGCGTGCCTATCGCATCGCGGTGCTCGACACGCCGCCCACGCTCGAGCCGCAGCAGGTCACCGAGCTCAAGGGCAAGATCGATTCCACCAAGGCGGCGCTGTACTACCCGTGGATCACGGTCAACAACCCGGCCGCGGCGACCGACCCCAACCAGCCGACGCTGATCGACCTGCCGCCATCGGGCCATGTCTGCGGCATCTACGCCCGCACCGACATCCAGCGCGGCGTGTGGAAGGCGCCGGCGAACGAGACGGTGACCGGCGCGCTGGGGGTGCAGCGGGCGATCTCGTTCGGCGAGCAGGAGAAGCTCAACCCGCTGGGGATCAACTGCATCCGCGCGCTGCCCAACCGCGGCATCCGGGTGTGGGGTGCACGCACCATCAGCTCGGATCCCGAATGGAAGTACGTCAACATCCGGCGCTACTTCCTGTACCTCGAAAGCTCGATCGACCGCGGCACCCAGTGGGCGGTGTTCGAGCCCAACGGCGAGGCGCTGTGGGCGAACATCCGCACCACCGTGTCGGACTTCCTGTACAACGAGTGGATCAACGGGGCGCTGCTGGGGACGACGCCCAAGGAGGCGTTCTTCGTCCACTGCGACCGCACGACGATGACGCAGAACGACCTCGATAACGGCCGGCTGATCTGCCTGATCGGAGTCGCCGCCATCAAGCCCGCCGAATTCGTCATCTTCCGCATCGGCCAGAAGACCGCCGACGCGCGCGGTTGAGGAGGTAATCCATGCCTACACGCGACACGCCCTTCGGCGCCTACAACTTTCTCGTCGAGTTCGACGGGAACGAGGCGTCCAACTCCGCCCTCGGCGGGTTCTCCGACGTCTCCGGCCTCGGCGCCGAGATCACGCTCATGGAATACCGCCAGGGCAACGACCGCGAGAACCGCGTCCGCAAGATTCCGGCGCTGCACAAGGCGAGCGACGTCACGCTCAAGCGCGGGATCATGGGGCTGACCAATTTCTGGCAATGGGTCAGCATCACTCGCGCAGACCCGACGCACAGGCGCAACGTCTCGATCGCGCTGCAGGACGAAGTCGGCAACCCGATCATGAAATGGCGCCTGATCAACGCGCGGCCGATGAAATGGACCGGGCCGACGCTCGCCGCCAAGGGCGCCAGCGATGTCGCCATGGAGGAGCTCGTGCTGGCCTCCGAAGGCATCGAGATGGAAGAAGTCTGACCGGGACAGGCCGATGACCCTCCCCGGCGTAACCATCATCCGGCAGGAGCCCGGCCCGGCCGTGCAACTCGGCCGCGCCGACGTGGCGATGTTCGTGGGCCTGGTGGCGCGCGAGCCCGCGCCGCTGCCGGTCGCGCTGCGCGCCTTCCTCGCCGAAGGCGGGTGGGTGCCGATGGCGCTGCCCGAGGCGGGCGACAGCGCGGAGGCCTGCGCGCTGCTCGGGCTGCCGGTGCCGGTCGAGGGCTGGGACGAATTCTGCGCGCTCTACCGCTGGGACGGGCGCGAAGTCGAAGCCGATGGCCCCGAACGGATTCCCTCGAACCTCGGGCTGGCGGTGCGCAGCTTCTTCGCCGAGGGCGGCCGCAAGGCCTACGTCGTGCGCACCGGCGAGCCCGAACCGCTGGTCGACTTTCGCGTCGAGGCTGGCGAATTCAGCGCCGCCAGGCGCAGGCTGCTCGACGGCCTCGGCAAGCGCCGGCTCGGCGAGAAGGACGCGATGCGGCTGCCGTTGCTGCCCGGCTTCGCCAACCCGTCGAACACGCCCGATCCGTCCGAGCGCGCGACCTGGACGGGTGCGGCGGCCATCCTCGGCGTGGACGATGCCGCGATGCTGCTGCTGCCCGACCTCGTCGAGCTGTGCGCGGGCCGCCCCGAACGCGTCAGCGGCGAACCGCAGCCGCCCGCGCCGCCGGAGGACTTCAAGCCGTGCGCCCCGGCGCTCCCGGCCGCCTTGCCCGCCGACCGCCCGGCGCTGCCCGAATGGCGCGCGTCGCGCCTGGACCGGGCGGGCTACGCGCTGTGGAGCGGGGCGCTCGGCTACGTGCTCGAACTGCTCGGCCGGCCGCGCGGACCGGTGCACCGCCGCGACGTGATGCTGGTCGGCGCGCTGCCGCTGCCGCTGGCGAGTGCCGGGCTCGACCGCGGCGAGGAAGCCAACCCGCTGCGGCTTCTGTCGGAGAAAGGCGCCGTGATGAGCGATCAGACGCTGTTCGCCCCCGACCAGATCGGCAACGCCCGGTTGCAGCTCGCCTATCCGTGGATTGCCACCGCAGACTCACGCCGCTGCCCCGAAGGCGTCCAGTCGCCCGAAGGTGCCTTCGCCGCGCTGGTCGCCCGGCAGGCGCTGGCGAAGGGCGCGTTTCACAGCGCCGCCGGCCAGGCGCCCGCCACCGTGCTCGGCACCGTGCCCGCGCTCGCTCTTGGCGACTTGCGCAGCGCGACCGATCGCAGCAGCTGGTTGGGCGAACGCCTGTCGCTGTTCGGCCCGCGTCACGGCCGCCTGGCGCTGCTGAGCGATGCGACGATGGCCGACAGCCGCGCCTGGCGCGCCGGCGGCGTCTCGCGGCTGATGGGCATCATCTTGCGCGCGGCGCGCAACCTCGGCCAGGACCAGATGTTCGAGCCGAGCGGGCCGCAGCTGTGGTCGCGCCTGCGCGGCGAGATGGAGCGGTTTCTCGAGGGCCTGGCCGACCGCGGCGCGCTGACCTCGGTCCGCGGCGAGCCGCCGTACGAGGTGCGCTGCGACCGCACGACGATGACCCAAAACGACATCGACGCCGGCCGCGCGATCATGGAGATCGGCTTCACCGCCGCCTATCCGCTCGAACGCATCCGTGTCTCGCTCAACCTGATCGACCCGCCGCCGGTGCGCGCGCGGGAGGCGGCGTGATGCTCAAGCTGCCCGAAGCCAGCGACCTGCGCACTCCGCTCGGCAATTTCGCCTTCCACGTCTCGTTCGAGACCGACGGCAGCGACGTGCCGTCCGAGCCGTTCGGAGCCTTCTCGGAGGTTTCGGGGCTCGAGGCGACGATGGAGCACAAGGTCATCAAGGAAGGCGGGCGCAACTACGGCCCGGCCATTCGTATCGGCCAGGTGAGCTTCGCCACGGTCATCCTCAAGCGCGGCCTCGTCGAGGTCGACAATCTGTGGAACTGGTGGTCGCTGTTCACCGGCGCCCACGGCGACGACAACGCCTACCCGAGCTACCGGAACCGCTGCGACGTGCTGATCGGCCTGATCGGCCTGAAGCCGTTCAAGGCCGAGCCGGACAAGCCCAAGGAAGGCGAATACCACTACAAGGACAGCACGGATTCACTGTTCGGCAGCGGCGTCAAGGCGAGCGTCCGGGTCGACGCCTACAATACCTTCGGCCGCAAGCCGGCCGAGCCGCCCAGACCGATCGATCCGACGCCCGAGATCCGCGCCGTGTGGCGACTGCGCAACGCGATGCCGGTCAAGTTTCGCGCCGGCGACCTCAACGCCAAGGGCAGCGACATCGCCGTCGAGGAACTGCATCTCGTCCACGAGGGCCTCAACATGGAGAAGCCCGGCCAATGACCTGGGTGAGCCCCGCCTACCTGGTCAGCAAGCGGCAGGATCCACCGCCGCCGCCGGCGCCGCGCGCGCGCCGCCAGACGACTCCACCGGTCGAGACCTTCAGCGAGGACGACTTCCTGCTGGTCGACTTCAACCCCGCCACGCTGCGGCTGACCTACAACAACCAGTTCGGCGACGGGAAACCCTACTCCCACGCCCGCGAGACGGTGGCCAAGCTCGACGTCGAGCTGGTCTTCGACACCACCGAGTTCGGCACGAGCGTGATGGACAGCCTGAGCCGGCTGACGACGATGACCCGCTCCGACGCGGTCGCGCCCGCAACGCCGAGCAGCGGCACGCCGCCGCCACCGAGCGGCAAGGTCCCGGTGGTCGAGTTCCACTGGGGCGGCAAGGTCTTCGAAGGCGTCGTCGAATCGCTGGTCCAGACGATCGAGTACTGGTCGCTGGAAGGCATTCCGATGCGGGCGACGGTGCAGCTGTCGCTCAAGGAGACCGCCAAGACCGATCCCGTTCTCGACGCCACCGCCAGTCAGCCCGATCCCGCAGCCTTCGCCTACACGCCCGTCACCCCCGCATCGACCGCGGGCAGCGACAAGCCCGCCACCGATGCCGCAACGAAAGGCGGCAACGCCGGCGCGGCGCGCAGCATTGCGGCGTTCAACGGACTGGAATCGATGCGCGGCGGAGTTGGCGGCGGGGCCGGAGCAGGTGCAGGCGCCAGTGCTGGCGGCTCGCTCGGCGTCTCGGCCAGCGTCAACCTCGCCGCTGCCGCGAGCTTCCAGGCCTCGGGCGGCGTCAGCGCCGGGGCCGGAGCGGGCGCTTCGCTCGGCTTCGGGCTCGGCGCCGGAGCCGGAGCCAGCGCGGGCGCCGGCCTGGGCACGGCCGCGGGCATCGGCATGGCCGGAGGGGCATCGATCGGCGCCGGGGCCGGGATCGGCATCGGGGCTGGCGCGGGGGTCTCCGTCGGTGCCTTCGCCGGGGCCGGCGCGTCCGCAGGGGCATTTGCGGGTGCCGGTGCTTCCGCCGGAGCGTTTGCCGGAGCACGCGCGAGCGCGGGCGCAGGGGCCGGGGCATTCGCCGGATCCTCGGCCAGCGCCGGGCGCAGCGCAGCGGAGGGAGCATTCGCCGGACTCGGCAAGTCCAGGACGCTGGTCGGCAATACCGGCATCGATCCCAATCGCCTGATCCCGCCGCCGCCGCCGATCCCGGTCGGCCCCGACGCCCGCTTCGACAGCACGGGCCGGCTCATCGGCACCGGTTCGACGACCGTCGCCGCCGGCTACGTGCGGATCTTCTGAGGAGCAAGCGATGGCCGTCGTCGTCCAGGAAGTGACCGCCGAAGTCCCCGAGGCCGCCCCGCGGCCGGCGCAGCCGCAGGCGCCCGCCGGGGCACCCGCCGAGCAGGCCGTGGTGTTCGATCGCCTGCGGGCGGCCCTGCTGCGCGACGCGCAGCGCCAGGCGCGGCTGTGGGCAGACTGACATGGCGCTCGACGATCCCCCGGCAATCCATTCGACGCTGCCGACCGTCGAGATCGACGGGATGAGCTACCCGCTCGTCAGCAGCAATATCGTCTGCGTGCGGATGGAGGAGCAGCTCGGCGGCATGGCGTCGCTCGAGATGAGCGTGATCGACTGGGTCGCGCGCGGCGACGGCAGCGCCGGCCATGGGTCCGACGCCGGCTCGCCGCTGGCGCTCGGGGCCGGGCTGCGGGTGTTCATGGGGCCCGCCGCGGTGCTCGCCGGCGAGATCTTCGACGGTCAGGTGACCGCAATCGAATGCGAGACCCGCACCGCCGAGCCGCCGCTGATCACCCTCATCGCCGAGGACCGGCTGTTCACCGCCCGGCGCAAGCGCCGCACGCGGCTGTTCGAGAACAAGTCGATCGGCGACATCGCCGACGCCATCGCCCAGGACCATGGCCTGACCGCCGAGGTCCGCGACGGCGTGCCGACGTTGTCGGCAACCTGGGCGCAGCAGGACGAGACCGACCTCGCGTTCCTGCGCCGCGTGCTCGCGCGCTTCGACGCCGACCTGCAGATCGTCGGCAACCGGATGCAGGTCGGCAAGGCTGGCCTCAACCAGCGCAGCGCGCTGATGCTGACGGCGGGCTCGACGCTCGAAAGCGTGCGGGTGACTGCGGATGTCGCCGACCAGGTGACCGCGGCCAGGCTCGCCAGCCACGACCCCGAAACCGGCGAAGCGATCAAGGGCGACGCCGAGGCGCGCGGCAACGGGCCCGGCCACGGTCGCACCGGGGCCGACGTGCTCAACGACAAGTTCGCCGCGGTGGCCTGGCCGCTCGGCCGCTTCGGCCCGATGAAGCAGGCCGAAGCCGACGCCGTTGCCCAGGCCGAGTACGACCGCCGCGCGCGCGCGTTCGTCCGCGCCACGGGCACCGCGATCGGCAATGCGCAGCTGCGCGTCGGCAGCTGGGTCACGCTGGCCGGGGTGAACGCCCAGTTCGCCAACGAGTACGCCGTCATCCGCTGCACCCACCGGTTCGAGCCGGCGCACGGCTATCGCACGGACTTCATCGCCGAGTCCGCCTACCTCGGAGAAGCATCATGAGCGGCAGCCCGAGCGCGTTCGCGAACCCGGCATGGTGGCTCGCGACGGCCCAGCTGGCGATCGTCACGTCCGCCGACGATCCGGACAACAAGGGGCGCGTCCAGGTCCAGCTGCACGGTGCTGACCCGGACGGCGAGGCCAAGCTGTGGGCGCGCGTGGCGGTGGCCTTCGCCGGCTCGAACTACGGCGCCTTCATGCTGCCCGACGAGGGCGAGGAAGTGCTGGTCGTGTTCAGCGGCGGCGACGTCCGTTATCCGGTGGTGGTCGGCGCGCTGTGGACCGGCGCCGACGACATGCCCGACGAGTTCTCCGGCCGGCGGGTCGATCGCTGGGCACTGTGCGGCAAGGCCGGCACCCGGATCGCGATCGTCGAAGAAAGCGACGGCCAGGCCAAGGTCGAGATCGAGACTCCGAACGGCGCCAAGCTGACCCTCAACGACGGCTCGGGCGGCGAAATCGAGCTGACCGTCGGCACCAACACCCTGACGATGGACAGCGGCGGCGTGTCGATCGAGACCTCGGGAGAATTCAGCGTCCAGGCCGCTTCGGTGTCGATCCAGGCGGGCTCCTGTACCGTGACTTCGGGATCCTCGGATTTCAGCGGCGCGACCACCAGCCTCAGTCACACGACCAGCTCGATCGTCTCGCCGAGCTATACCCCCGGAGCCGGCAACGTATGGTAGCGGCTGTCGCCCTGCACCCGGCCGAGCGCCGGCGGATCGAGGCGCGGATGGCGCCGGCGCCCGAACACGACATCGTCCTGCGCCCGCTCGGCAGCAAGCTGCTCGACAGCGGCGGCGGGCCGTTCACCGATCTCATCGTCACCAGCACCGAGCAGAAGTTCTTCGACGCGCTGGTGGCCGACCTTCAGCGCCCCGACTGGCGACTGCGGCTGGAGACGATGCGCCGCCGCCGCCTTGGTCCGGACGGCAAGCTCGAGCTCAACTCGCCGCTGCACAAGCGCACGCAGATCGTGCTGTTCGAAGCAGTCTGCCGCCGTCCCGGCGCGCCGCGGCTCGACCCCAGGCAGATCACCGGTTCGGGGCTCGTGGTGCGGCGTCTGTCACCTTCCGGCCGGCAGGCTTGGCTCAAGGTCGCCGGTCGCATTGCGGGCTGGCAGGGCGCCAGCGAGGAGGCCGGCTACGACCCCGATCCCCTGCAGCGGCGCAGCTCGCACAAGGCCAACGCGGCGATCCGCAAGGCCATCGCCGAGCGCAAGGGTGTGGCCGACGAGGCCGCGGAGGACGTGACCAGCCTGTTCGTTCTGCCGCCCGAGGTCTGCGCGGCTCTGGGCAAGACAGTCCTGTTCGGGGTCATTCCGGTGAGCAGCACGGAAGCGCCCGACGGCGCCGGACCGTCGATCGACTTCACCGCTCTCGACAGCGAAGACCGGCAGGACATCGTCGATCACTTCTCCTCCTACCTCAAGGAGCGCGCGCTGACCGCGATGCCGCGTGCGGGAGAGACGCTGAGGGCCGACTGGAATGTGCTGTCGGACCCGCGCGACGACCAGAAACTGCCCGACGCAAAGATGAAGTTCTTCGGCCTGTTCCTGCACCAGGCGCTGAGCGAGCTCGACCTGTTCGGACCCTCGCCGGGCTCGCAGCGCCTCGCGGCGCTGTTCGCCCGCATCCGCCTGCCGATGGTCAGGGATTCGCTCGGCCGGGTGATCGACGACATCGATGCCGCCAGCTTCCTGCGCGACGCAATGCGCATCCTGATCGACGCGACGCCGGAGATGGTCGGCCTGCCCGCTGGCTCGCCAGCGCCGTCGGCGCGCATGCCGCTTGAATGGCCACAGATCGACTCCGCGACCGGTGCCGCCTTGACTAGTGCCGCTCTCGAGTGCCTGTCGGCGCTGCACGCGCGGCTCGCGCCGGCCGAGCCGCGCTTCCACGGCGATGCCAACCTCTACCAGGTCAAGGGCTTCGTGCGCCTCAAGGGCCACGGCGACTGCCCCGAGAAGATCGTCTGGGCCGGCTACAGCGAGCCGTTCCGCATCGTGCCGTGGTGGGACGGCGACGGGCCCGGCGTGCGCATCAGCCTGCCGTCGATGGACAAGCTGCGGAAGATCAAGCCGAACGTGACCTTCGACATTCCGCCGGCGCTCGGCAAGGTGCTGTCGAGCGACCTCAAGAAGCTCGGCGACGGCGAGGATCCCGGTCCCGGCGTCGAGCTCGGCTGGCTGTGCAGCTTCTCGATCCCGATCATCACCCTGTGCGCCTTCATCGTGCTGCACATCTTTCTGTCGCTGCTCAACATCGTCTTCCAGTGGATGCTGTGGATCAAGATCTGCATCCCGATCCCCAAGAAGAAGGCGGGAGGCTGACCGATGCCGGGCCCTGTCCTTGCCTCGACCGCCGGTGTGCGCTTTGCCGAACCGATCGGCTGGCCGCTGATGCCCGTCCCCGATGCCGAGGGACGGCTGCGCTTTCCCGACCTCGCCACCTCGGTGCGCGAGCGGATCGAGGCCATCCTGCGCACCGCGCCGGGCGAGCAGCTGATGCGGGGGACTTTCGGCGTCGGGCTCGAGCGGCTGGTGCATGAGCCCAACACGCTGGCGCTGCGCGGCGCGATCGAGGAGCGCGTCGGCGAGCACCTGGCGGCATTCGAGCCGCGTATCCTGGTCGACCGGATCACCGTCGCCGAGGGCAGCGACAGCTCCTCGATCCTGATCTCGATCGCCTACCGGCTGCGCGCGACAGGCGTGGCCGGCAATGTGGCCGCGCAAGTGCCGCTGGGAACCGCCTGATGCCCATTCGCCCGCCCGCACTCGACGACCGCAGTTTCGACGATCTCGTCGCCGACCTGGTCCGCCGTATTCCGGCGCACACCCCGGAATGGACCGATCCGCGGGTCGGCGACCCCGGCCGGACGCTGATCGACCTGTTCGCCTGGCTCGGCGACACGATCCTCTATCGCGCGAACCTGATTCCCGAGCGGCAGCGGCTCAGCTTCCTGCGGCTGCTCGGCCAGGGAATGCGCCCGGCGCAGCCGGCCTGCGGGCTGGTGCAGGTCATCAACACCGATCCGGCGGGCGCCTCCGCCACGCTGCCAGCGCGCCATTCGCTCAAGGGGCCGACTGCGTTCGAGACGCTCGAGGAGCTGACCGCGCTGCCGGTTGAGGGCAAGTGCTACATCAAGCGGCGCACCAGCGACGAAGAGGCAGCGCAGTTCGCCTCGCTGCTGCCCGACCTGCAGGAGCTCTACGGACTCGCGCAGCGACCCACGGCCTATGTCACGACCCCGGTGTTCATCGATGGCGCGGCCGAGCTCGCCGGCCGCGACCTCGCCGCCGACAGTATCGATTCCACCTTGTGGATCGCGCTTCTCGCACCGCTCCCGGGTGACGCCGAGATCGGCAAGGCCCGCAAGGCGCTGGCAGGCGGCAGCAGCGGCGAACGCGCGGCGCTCAGCATCGGTGTATCGCCGGCGCTCGACATGCCCGCCCCGCTGGCGCCGGTCGGGCCGCGCGCGCCGATCCCGCACAGCTGGGAGATCTGCGGCCCTGACCCGTCGGGCACGACCTTCGTGCCGCTCGAGGTGCTGGCGGACCGCAGTTCGGGCCTGACCGCGGCCGGGACATTGCGGCTTCTGCTTCCTGGCGGCGACGACTTCGGCGCGCCGAAGAACGACGTGCTCGAGAAGCTCGATGCCGGCGTCGGCAGCGCGCCGCCGCGGATCGACGATCCCAAGGTGGCCGAGCGGATCGTCACGTGGATCCGGCTGCGGCCGACCCGCCGGATCCAGCCGGGTACGCTCAAGCTTGCCTGGGCCGGCATCAATGCCGTCCGGGTCGAAGCGCGCAAGTCGCTCGGGCGCCAGCATGTCGGCAAGGGCACGGGCATGTCGGGGCAGGAAGTGGCGCTCGGCATCACCAGCATTGAGCCGCAATCGCTGCAGATCGAGGTCGAGGAAGAGGAGGGCATGGTGCCGTGGCGCCAGGTGCCTGACGTGCAGCTCGGCGGCCGCAACGAACGCGTCTACGCGCTCGATCCGGAAGCCGGAACGGTCCGCTTCGGCGACGGCATGCACGGACTCGCTCCGGCTATCGGCAAGGCGATCCACGTCGCCTATGCCCGCAGCGGCGGAGGAGCCGCAGGCAATCTCCCGGCCGGCACCCTCAAGGCGATCGATCCGCCCCCGCCGCTTCCCGGCGGCGGCGGTGGGCCGGTGCCGAAGCTCAAGGTGCTCCAGCCGCTCGCGACTACGGGCGGCGTCGATGCGGAGTCGCTGCCATCGGCCGAGGCGCGCGTTCCCTCGCTGCTGCGCCACGGCGACCGCGCCGTCACCCGTGACGACTGGCGCCTGCTCGCGCTGCAGACGCCGGGACTCGCCATCGGCCGCGCCGAGGTGCTCGAGCGGTTCAAGCCGCAGCAGCGCCGGTTCAACGTGCCCGGCGTGGTCTCGGTGATGGTCATCCCCGCCCGCTTCGGCACGGCCGCGCCGGCACCGCGCGCGGACCGCGAAACGCTCGAACGGGTCCATGCCTGGCTCGATCCCCGCCGCACGCTCGGCAGCGAGCTCTACGTCATCGCGCCGGACTACGTGCCGATGGGCGTTTCCGCCGCGGTCGAGCTGAGCGACCCGGCGCAGCGCGACGGCGTGCTCGCGGCGGTCAAGGAAGCGATCCGGCTGCACCTCTGGCCGCTCGCGCCCGGCGGGCCCGACCGCGCGGGCTGGACGCTCGGCCGCACGGTCGATGATCGCCTGATCGAGACCGCCATCGCCCGCGTCCCCGGCGTTCGCTCGATCGCGCCGGTCAGGCTGTTCACCCGCAGCGCGACGGGGCAGCGCTGGCAGGCGGTGAAGGAGGACGCGTCCGGGCGCGTGCTGCTGCGGCTGTCCGCCTGGCAGCTGCCCGAACTGGCGATGCTCAGCGTCGGCGTCGGCGACAGCGCGGCATCGCGGCTCGGAAGCGAATTCGACGACGGCGAAGGTGGCGTCGCCGTCCCGGTCGTGCCGGAGGTCTGCTGAGATGGACGTCAACGGCCTTCCGATGTGGCTCCTGGCCGGCGCGAAGGCATTCGGACTCGCGCCCGGGGGCAAGGCCGCGCACGCCCACGCGCTGAACTGGGACCCCGGGCGCGGCCACCTGACGCTGGCGTCGCAGCAGGACCGTCCGGAGCTGGCGGAGGACGAGACCTTCGCCCGGCTGCAGGTGTCGCATCCCTCACCGGTCGCCGATGCCGGCGACACCTTCGCCTGGCTCAACCCGGCGACGCTGGGGATCGAGGCATCGGGCTTTGCCCCGGGAATGGTCTCGATCGATCTCGGGCCGAACAACAAGCCCGAGATGCCCAGGCCGCTGCTCGCGCCGACCGACATGGCGCTTGGCGACGAGCAGATCCTCCACATCGCACGCGACGGCGCCGTGATCATGCGTGACTTGCGCAGCCGCTATCCCACCGCGCGCGCGGTCCGGTCGGGGTTCGCCGCCCATCTCCTGGCTCCGCGGCCGGGCGGCGGGGCCTGGGCCTTCGACCAGACCAGCAACAGGTTGGCCATCGTGCGCGGTTACCCGCTGCGTCCCATCGGCCTTGTCGATCCGGCGCCGGAACGCTTCGTGCCGGACGATCCCAACGCCGATCCGCCGCGCATCGAACCGTTTCGCCGCAAGGCGCTGGCCGCGCCGTTCGAGGCGGTTTCGCTGGCCGCATCGCCCGGCGGCAGGCTGGCGCTGCTGGCCTGGGCGCCGGGCGAGGACGCGGCGATCTTCCTGTGGGACGGCGGCCGTTTCGCGCTGTGCGCCCGCACGCCGGGCGTCCGCTTTCCGTGGTCGCTGGCCTGGCTCGGCGAGGACCGGGTGGCGATCCTCGCGTCGGACGCTGGAAAGCCTGCTGCCCAGGCGTTTGCCTATCCGGTCGACCTGCCCTTCGAGGAGCAGGGCCTGCTGCCCGAGGGCCGGGTCTATCCCCTGCGCGATCCTTTTCCGGCGCGGTTCTGCAACCGGCTGGGCGACGAGCCGACCTATCTCGTGGCACCACGCGGAAGCGCGTCGCCCGTTTCCGTGCGGCGGCTGCTGGCGCTGTCAGGCGTGCGTTACGCGCGCAGCGGACGCGTGCTGATCGGCCCGATCGACAGCGGCCGCGAAGGCACCGTCTGGCACCGGCTCTATCTCGAGGCCTCGGTTCCCGGGCAGAGCGCGATGCGGGTCGACATCGTCGCCCACGACAGCAGCCTCGAGCCCCCCCTGCCTGGCGAGCCGCAGGCCCCGGCATGGGCGCCGCATGTCGTCGCTGCGCGCGCGGCCCCCGAACCCGTCGCGCAGGCCGCGTGGTGTTCGATCGCGAGCGAGCTGCCGGCGACCGAGCCGATCCTCGCCTGTCCCCCCCGAACGGGCGAAGCGGGTCTGTTCACGGTGCTGGTGCAGCATGCCGACCGCAAGGTGCGCCGGGTCAGCGGCCGCTACGCGTGGCTGCACCTGACGCTCGAGGGCGACAGCCGCGACACGCCCGAGCTGGCGGCGATCCGGCTTTACGCGCACCGCTTCTCCTACCGCGACCGCTACTTGCCCGATTTCTATTCCGAGAGCCTGACCGGGGTCGAGGCTGACGCCGCCGGTGCGGCATCGCCGGCCGACTTCCTCGACCGCTTCCTGTGCCTGTTCGAAGGCAACCTGACCGAGCTGGAGGGCCGCGTCGCCGGCAGCTGGATGCTGACCGACCCGGCCGGGGCGCCCGATGCCGCCCTGCCCTGGATCGGCAGCTGGATCGGCATCGATGCCCGCGGCGCCGAACGCCCCAACCTGCTGCGCGAGCGCCTCAAGGCTGCGCCTTACACCGCGCAACTGCATGGAACGAGCGGCGGGCTGATGGCCGAGCTCGAGCTGGCCACCGGCGGGCGCTGCATCTTCGGCGGCCGGATCGACGGCGACGCGCCACCCGAGCGCTTCGGCACGCTGGTGATGGCCCGCACCGGCGACCTCGGCGTGCGCAGCCTGCTGATCGGGCAGGACACCGCCGGCCGCCCGGCAATCGTCGCCGGCGGCGCGGTGACGCGCGGCGACATCGTGATCGTCGAAGGCTTCCGCATGCGGCGCACGTTCGCCACCATCCTCGGCGCGGACCTCGCCGACGAGGACGATCCGCTGACGCTGGGGCTGGCGACATCCGGCAACAGCTACGTCGGCGACACGCTGATCCTCGGCGACCAGGCGACGGCCGAGCTGCTCGGCCTGTTCGGCCCCGAGATCGAGACCGCCAAGGCGGAGAGCGCCGGGGTGGCGGAGTTCTTCGAACGGCTCGCCAACCGCGTGCTGGTCCTGGTGCGCGGGGTATCCGACCGCCACGAGATGCGGCGGCTGCGCGAGATCGTCGAGGAATGCATCCCGGCGCACATCGAGCCGCAGGTGTTCGCGGCGCGCACTCCCCTTATCGTTGGCGCAGCCTCGCTGGTCGGGGTGGACACCTATCTCGTCACCGAGCCGGCGATCGAACGCGTGCGGCTCAACCGCACCATCGTCGGTTCGGGGGACCAGATCATCGGCGAAGGCTGGCTCGACGGCCGCGCCGACGGACCGATGGCGCTCGCTCCCACGGCCGAGGCGGATGGCCCCGAGACCGTGTGGAAGGGCGCCCCTTTCGTCATCAGCGCGCTCGACTCGCATGCGGCGAAGGGCCGCTCGATCGCCCGCTACGTCTGGACCTGGGAGCAATAGCGCACGGCAGCGCAGAACGGAGACTGTCATGACCAAGTTCAAGGTAAACGTCCCGGTGCCGCAGAGCACAGCGGACGTGAAGGTAGAGGGAACGGACACGGGCGCCCTGCCGCTCGGACCCAACCGGTTCTCGCTGGTGGTGATCGACGACGCCGGCAACGAGTCCGAGCCCTTCGTGCTCACCGTCACGGTGACCGACACCGACAAGCCCACCGCGGTGCTGCAGGTGGTCAACGCCGACGGCAAGGTAGTCGAACCGCAGGTCGCCTTCGGCCAGACCTTCATCCTTTCCGGCGGCGCTTCGGTCGACAAGGAGCCGGGAACGATCAAGGAATACCGCTTCACCCTGCTCGACCGGGTGTAGCCGGTGGTGCAGTTCATTCCCCAGGAACCGCACCGCAGCAAAGTGCCGCAGGTGCTGGTGGAGAACCCGCTGCGGCCGGGCCGCTACCGCTTCAGCCTGGTGGTGGTCGACGATTCCCGCAATGTCAGCGAGCCGGCGGAAATCACCGTCACCGTGGTCGAGCGAACCCGCCCGGTACTCGATCCGACGATTCTGCGCGGGACAACCATCCGCGATCGCATCCCGATCACCCCGTTGCGCCCCGGAAGGCCGACATGACCGCGGTCGGCCGATACGCAGCCCCTCGCGACAGGAGACCCGGCCGTGGCCCTTGCTGATCCCTTCGCGCCTGCCGACCCGCTGGAAGCGCGGCCTGCCCCCGAGCGCGTCAACTATGCCACCGGCGTGATGCTGCAGGCGGACGACTTCGAAGCCGAGCAGACCTACCATCGCGGCCGGCTGGCGCAGCTCGCGCGCTACCTGCTTGGATCGGGCACTCTCGCCGGCCTCCGGGTCGTGCCGCCGGGCTCCGGCGACAGCCTGCTCGAGCTCAAGGTCGAGCCCGGCATCGCCATCGACCGTTACGGTCGCCTGATCGAGATCGGGTCTCCCCAGTGCATCCGCCTGGCGCCGTGGTTCGTCGCCCAGGACGGTCGCTACATGCGCGCCGCGACCCATGATTCTCCGCGCACGCCGCTGCCGCAGGCGGTGGTGGCGGACGTGTTCCTCGGCGTCGAGAGCTGCGGTCGCGGCAAGACTCCGAGCTTCGCCAGCGGGCCGTTCGATGCGCTCGACGCCCTCGTCCCGGCGCGGATCGGCGAGAATGGCCATCTCGAGCTGGTGCTGCGCATGGAGGGCAATCCGGACCCCGAAGGCGGGCCGGGCGTGGCGGGTGACATCCCGGTGCCGAAGAACTTCTGGCCTGCACCGAATGCGTCGGCCGACAAATTTCGCGATGCCGTGCTCGGCAGCTGGGACATCGGCTTTTCGACCAACGCCGGCGAAACGCTCGACGGCCTGCAGGAACACGTGCCGGGGCGCGATCCCTCGGCCGTGCTGCTCGCTCGGGTCATGATCCCGGTCACGCTCGACCGCAGCGGTCCGGCGACGCTCGAGCCGGAGTTCGACACGACGCAGCCGGTTCAGGTCGACCAGTCGATCCGCCCGATCATCTACCTCCCCGGAAAATGGCTCGGCCGCGCGCCAGCCTGAAGGACACATCGCCATGCCGACACTCGAAACCGCGGACGCCAGGCTCAGCCTCGACATCGTCGACTCGGAAGAACTCGCGCGCCTGCTCGACACCGGCTCCGGCGGAGAGGTCGTGCTGCGCGGCGAAATGGAGGACATGTTCGGCTCGGGGACGCTGATCCTCGACGGCCTGCGCCGCCGGCCGCGCTATTTCGACGGACGTTTCCTGACCGGGGCCGATCTGACGCGCGACCAGGACTACATTCGCCAGCGCCAGGCCGACATCGCCCGCGCCGGCGGCTCGGGGGTGATCAGCGGCCTGATGGTCGAGGACGTCGACAGCGTCGGCGGCGCCCTGCTGCGCATCGAGCCCGGGCACGGCGTGACGCCTTCAGGCGACCTGGTCATGCTGACCGGTGCGCGCGACGTGCCGGTGATGGACCTGCCCACCACCCGCCAGCTCGACGCGGCGATGGGCCTGTCGGCCGAGCCGCGCGTGCCGCTGGTGAGTCAGTCGGGCGTGTTCGTGCTCGGCTTGCGCGCGGTCGAGTTCACCGCCAATCCGATTGCCGCCTACCCGCGCTCGATCACCGGCAAGCGCACCGTCGAGGACGGTGACATCATCGAGGCCAGCGCCATCACCCTGGTACCGTTCCCCGATGCCAGCGGCGCCGCCAGCGCGGCCGAAGCCCGCCGCGCCGTGGCCCGCCAGGTGTTCACCTCCGGTCCCGGCGGGATCGCCCAGAACATCCTGCCGATCGCCATGCTGGCGCTCGACCGCGGCACCGTGCGCTGGATCGACGTCGCCATGGTCCGCCGCGAACTCGGCGCCGACAGCGGCGTCCAGATCAGCCTCGGCCGGCGGCCGCGCGCGCAGGCGGAGGCGCATGTGCTGCAACATCGCGCGCACCTGCAGGACGTGCTGATGGAAGTGAGCGCGCGCGGCCTGCCGCCGATCTTCCCCGCCAGCCAGCACTTCTCGCTGCTGCCGGCCGCCGGCCAGCTTCCCGCGGCCTGCGTGATGCCCGACGCCGAAGGCATCCAGCAGTTCTACTTCCCGCCTTCGGTCGAGGCCGACCTCGCGTTCGTGCCGAGCGACGAGATCGCCGCGCTGGTCGACGAGGCGCTCGCCCTGCCGCCGATCGACCTCGACGGACCTGCCGAGCAGGTCGATGCGACAAGCGTGGTGATCATCGTTCCCGTATCGCGGCCGACCTTCCAGCGCTTTTCCTCCAGCCTTCCGGGGACGAGCACCGCCGTCAGGGCCGACCCGACCGCCGGTCTCAAGCGCCCGGCGCTCGACATGCTCGATGCGCTCGTGCTCCAGCGGCGCAAGGCGATCGAGGCGGCGGCGCGCGACGCGGCGGCCTCCGAAGCTGCCGAGGCCGCCGCGCTCGAGAAGAAGGCCTGGCAAGCCGCCTTTGCCGAAGCCGTGGCGGCGCTGCCGACGCGCGGCGGCCTGCCGCCGCTGCTGTGGTACGTACGCCGCCGCGCGGTCGCCTATCGCACGGCCACCGAAGGTCTGGCCATCACGGTCGGGGGTGACGACATCGTCATTTCCAGCCTGGTCGGCGAGAACCTGGCGCGGCTCAAGCTCGAGAGGCGGCTCGCCGCGATCGACGCCAGGGCCACGCCGCAGGCAAGCGCGCGGGTCATGGCGCTGCTCGGCGCACCGACCATCGCCGGCTCCGACATCATGACGGCAGCGATCATCGCCGACCTGGAGAGAGTCTCGACACCCGCCCCCGCACCGGCGCCAACTCCCGTCCCGGAGCCGGCGCCGACGACCACGGTATCGCCGGCAAGCCGCCTCGCCCTTTCGCGCGTCGCTTTCTCACGGGTTGCGGCGACGCGCGAGGCGATCGACCTGTCGGCGGCGCGCACCGGGCTCACGCGGATCAATCTCGCGACGACCCTCGGCACCGCCCCGGTGGCGCGCGACGATACCGAGATGGACCTCAGCGAGAGCGAAGTGCTCGACATCGCCGCCGACTACAGCAGCCCGCGGCTGGGCGAGGGCTTCGCCGCGATCGAGCCGCTGATCAGCGGCGACTGGCCCACCGCCAAGCAGGCGATCGCCATCGGCGACAGCGGCGTAGCGCTCGAGCTCGACAGCGGCCTGCGCGCCGTCAAGCGCGAGTTGCTGCCCGGCCTCGCCGAGCAGGTGAAGACGGCCGCGACCAAGAACGACGCCGACGCGCTGGCGACGATCGCCCGATCGCTGGCCTAGGGGGAGCGACGAGCATGGAAGTCATCGGACCCATCCGCCAGTCGCTCGCCGACGAGCACGTCATCGGCGTCGATCCCCGGCTCAAGCCCGACCTGCCCGGCGTCTGGCGCCGGCGGATCAATGCCTTCACCGGGCGAGCGATCTCGGACAAGGCGCTGACCGCCGAGCAGGACATGCGTTCGGGCCTGCAGCGCCTGCACGGCATGTCGATGACGGCGGGGATCGTCGAAGGTCTTGCCGTCGCCACCGACGCGCAGAGCCTCGGCCAGGCGCCGGCCGAAGCCTGGCTGCGGATCGCCCCCGGACTGGCGCTGACCCGTTCCGGCGAGGACGTCACCGTCGCCGCGACCCGGCGCGTCAATCTCGGCGCGATCCCGGTCGTAGTGCCGACTGCAATGGCCAATGCGCTGCGAACCGGGGCGGCGAGCGCCAGCCTGCCGGCGCCGGGCGCGGCGCCCGAACCTGGCCCCGCAACAGGACTCGGCCGCCTTGCCGACGACGATCCCCTCGCCGTGCGGCTCATGCCGGAACTGCCGCGCACGGTGTTCCTGCCGCTGGCTGAAGCGATCAAGCGACCTGCCGCCGCCGAGATCCCCCGGGTGGCGATCCTCGTGGCGCAGCCGGTACGGGCGACCATCGTCGGGCGCCCGCGCGACGATTGCCCGCCCGATCCCCGCGACGATCCCTATTCCGACCTCCAGCGGATCGACGGCTGCCGCCTGGTGCTCTACTTCTGGCCGGCCGAGATGACCGCCCGCACCGGCGGCGCCGACTATTCGCTGCCGCTCCGCAACGCAGCGTTCCGCAACCAGCTTGCTTACCGGGTGTTCGACATGGAGCGCAGTCTCCAGGGACACGAAATGCATCCGTGGGAGGCGTGGGGTGTGCCGCTGGCGCTTGTCGCCTTCGCCAACGACTGGACGCTCGAGTTTGTCGATCGCAGCGCGGTCGTGCGCAAGGGCGGTGCGCCGCCGGCGCGCACGCCGATGGTGCCCAAGAGCGGCAACCCGCAGCTGTGGCAGGCGCGCATCGAGCAGTTGGTCGAGCAGATGGCGGCGCTGCCCAATCTCGAGCCGGCGACCTTGCGGCAGACGCTGACCCGGATCCCTCCCGCCGCGGTGCTGCCCGGCAGCAGCTACGACCCGGCGACGCGGCGCCAGCGGTTCTTTCCCGGCGGCTTCGGCGTGACGGCAGTGCCGATACCGCGCAGCGACCTCGAGCTCGCTGTGCGCGGCGCGGCGTCGCTGATTCCATTCAACATGGCCGTGGCCGACCGCGTCGAACTGCTCATCCCGGTGCCCGACGAGCTGTACGAGCCCGGCCTGCTGCAGACCGCGTCGCTGGACCCGGCGTTCGCCGCCGCGATTGCCGAGTTTGAAGCCAATCGCGCGACCCGCCTGGCGCGTCGCGAATATGTCCGCCGCCTCTACGACCGCCTGCGCGAGAGCGTGTCCGGGGCGGCATTCGCGTGGCCCGCGCAGTCCTCGCCGGCGGCGGAGATCAACGCGCCGGGCCTGGCCGCTCCGCTCAACGCCGCGCGAACGCGCCAATTCTCCGCGGTCACCGCGGTCAGGATCCACAGCGTCGTGACCGACGCCACGCTGCCGGTCTCCGCGGGCGATGTCGTGTGGTTCTGGCTCAAGGTGCACGACGGCGCGAAGCTCAAGGGCCTGTCGTTGCGGTTCGCCGCGCCCGGCAATCCCGTGGCGTTCGGGCCGGGAGTATTCTGGGGGGATGCCACCGGGCTGGAGATCGGCGGAGAGGCCACCAACCTCGCCGACCGCCGCGCCGGCGACCTGCCCGCCGAAGGGCAATGGGTGCGGCTCGATGTCCCGGCCGATTCGGCCTGGCTGCCGAACAAGGACCCGCTGGCCGGCAAGGTCATTGCCGGCGTCGAATTGGCGCAGCTCGGCGGCGACATCGAATACGGCGCCTTCGGCAAGACCGACGGCAGCGGCAACGAAGTGACCTGGATCGCCGACGATGCGCCCGGCGAGGCGACCTTCCGCACCGGCAATTCGGCCTCGTCTCCCTCCGCCTGGCCGTGGAAGGACGTCGCCGGGCGCGACTACGCCGGCATCGAGGAATTCGGCACCGTGCGCGACGGCGACAGCCGTCATGTCGCGGTGGTGCAATCGCTCAGGCAGGAATGGAACCAGCCGTTCCTGGCCGCGGACATGAAGCGGCTCGAGGAAGTCGGCCTCGACACCTATCTCGGCGAAGTCGAGGCCAAGGTCTCGGCCACCAACGACGCGATCGACGTCGGCTTCATCCGCGCGCGGTCGGACATCTACCGTGTCCGCCAGTTCATGCTCGGTGCCGATTCAGCCTCGCGCCTGGTCACTTCGCCTTCGCTCGCCGACCTCGCCGTACGCGACGAGGGCGCGCGCGCGACCAGCGAGGGCATCAGCAAGTTCATCGACGTGGCACGCGCCCGCAAGGCGGCCGGAATCACTTTCCAGACACCGCCACCCCCGCCCCCGGCAACCGGTCCGGCGCCCACACCCCCGCCGGCACCGACGCCCTCCCCCACGCTTGGCAGCTTCGCCTTCCTTGCCAGCGCCATGACGAACAACGTGACGATGGCCGCCTTCGCGCCGGCGCCGGCGCCGACGCCCTCGCCGATGGCGCTGAGCATCATGCCGATGTCCTTCGCCATGGCCGCGGCGCCTGCTCCCGCTCCCTCGCCGACCCGCGCGGCGCTGGCCTCGACCGCCCTGACCTCTCCGGCGATCTCGTTCTTCCAGCCGGCGACGGCGATCCTGCCCACCTTCCAGCCGACGACGACTGTCGCGACCTCGCTGCTGGCGGATCGCGTATCACTTGCCTCGACGGCCTATATCCCGCGCGACGTGCGCGCGCAGCGTCCGCTGCCCGGACTGGTCGAGCGGACGATCAGCGTCGCCGAGCGGCTCAAGCCGTCGCCGGCAGTGCAGGCACTCGAGTACGCGATCGCCAGCAAGGGTGCGGTCCTGCAGACGCTGCGCCGGCTGATGGAAGCGGGCACCGCGGGGCCCGCGGCCAGCCGTCCGCCGGGCGTGCCGCTGGCCGATCTCGGCGTGCCTGGCTTCGGCATGAAAACGAGCGCCACCCCGCCGCCGACCCTGGCAACGCTGCTCGAGGACCAGAAGAAGCTGGACCCGAATACGCGCGACTATGTCGACCTCGACGTGATGCTCGAGCAGTCCGAGAGCAAGCACGAGTCCGACTACTTCACGGCGGCGGTCAATGCGATCGACAACGCCATCGCCCTGATGCGCCTCGTCGAGGGCCGCATCGCGCTCTACGAAACGCTCGCCGACCGGGTGCGCGAGGTCCGCAACGAGGTGCTCGCGCTGACCAATTCGGCAGGCGCGCTGCTGCGCTCGATCGACGTCGAGGTCGAAGAAGCGCGGCACGACATCGCCACCGCGCAAATGCTGCTCGACGAGGAGACCACGCGGGTCAACGCGCTCAACGCCCGGCGCGCGGCGATTCTTGCCGATCATGTCGGCGCCATCGGTTACCGCCGGGTGCGCGAGGCCGATACGGGCATGCGTGCACCGATGCAGGACCTGCTCTCGGGCCTGGCCACGCCGCCGGTTGCCGCCTGCCGCCGCGACCACCCGGACACGCCCGACGAGCTCAAGCGCTACACCGCGCTGCTCGGCGACGCGCCGGTCAAGTGGTTCCCCAGGATCGCCGCCGAGGTCGAGCGGATCGACCGCATCGACGCCGCCAGGGAAGCGCTCGAGCACAGCCGCCGGCTGGCCTCGGTGGCCGCGGCGCTGGCATTCGAGACCCGTTCGATCACCGCGCTGGCCGGCTCCGCCCGGTTCCTCGTCGGCGCCATGCAGGCGATGCAGGCGCAGCAGCAGACGCTGGTCGAACGGCGTCTGACCAGGCTCGCGGTCGCTCCGCTCGCGGCGCGCGCGTTGACGCTGACCGAGGTTCACACCGAGATAAAGGAAGTGTCGACGCTGTCTGACCTCGCGGCCGGCAAGCACCGCAATCCCGGGCTGACCGCGCTGGCCGCCGCGGAAATCTCCGGCTTCGCGGAGATCGGCGCCTGCCTCCACGCCGGATTCGCCGAAGTCGCGCCGGTCATCCGCCTGGCCTGGGCCGAGATCCTGTCCGAGTTCGATCGGCCGGCGGACTTGCGCAACCTCGCCGGTCTGCCGCGGTGGGGCGATTTGCCGCGGCAGGAGCGCAAGAACCTCCAGACGCTGGTCGATTACCTCGCCTCGCGCATCGACCGGGGCAACGCCAAGGCCGTCGCCTACGTCAACGATCTGGTGCGCGTGGCGATGCTGCTGGCCGCCCATTCGCCGATCGACCGGCTGATCCCTGCCCGGCTGGTGAGCGAGGCCCCGGCGGTAATCGGCTCGCGCCTGACGCTGGCGGTCGATACCCGCGAGGCGCGCAAGGGCATGGTGGCATTGATCCGCGATGCCAGCGACCGGCTGATCGCGAAAGCGCTCATCGAAGACATCGGCGACGGCAAGGCCGGCGCGCGGATCGTGACCAACTTCGTCAAGGTCTCGACGATCGTGCCGAGCATGCGGATCGAGCTCGCCACGCAGATGAGGAAGCTGGTCTGAGGGAAGCGCCGTGTCGCAGATCGACGTTCGCCACCTGCGCTTTCGCGGCCGGCCCGAGCAGGCGAGCCGGGCCGAATTCGTGATTGCCGACGCCCTGCGCACCGGCATTCCCGACGACGGCCGGCTGGTGCTCGTGCGCCGGCTCGCGCTCGGCCGAGTCGGCTTGCGCGGCCAGGCCGCCGCCCTTGCCACCGGGGCTGCCTGGCGTGACGTGCTCGGCGCGGCACGGCATGGCGCGAGCAGCGGCGCCGAGAGCGCGAACTGCGTCTGGTTCACCGATGCGGCGGAGGCGCGCAGGGTGCTGCTGCGCGAACTGGCGCAAGGCCGGTCGCCGGCGGCGTGGTTCTGGCCCCTGGCAGTACCCGAATGGCGCGGGCTTTCGCTCGGCGACCATCTGCGCGGCCGGCTCGACGTTGCGCTGGCCGACGGAACGGGCGTTGGTCTCGCCGAGCTCTTGCGAGACGTCGTCGCGGCAGAGTGTGTCGACGGCCTGGCCGCGGCAATCCTGGCGCGCGTTCCCGTGCCGCCCGCGACCGCCGTCGCGCCGCGCAGCGTTCGGATCGTACCCGCAGGCAGCTTCGCTCGCGACGACGGCGACGACCCGGCGCCCGCGGTATCCCAGTTGGACGGCCCCGAAGCGCAGCTTGTCGCCGCACTGATGTCGTCCATTCCCCCTGCGCTGCTCCGGGTCCTCGTGCAGGCCGCCGCGCAATCGCCGCGCTCACCCCTGATCGAGACGCTGGCGCGCGGGCTGCTATTGCGCGCCCATCCCGCGCTGGCGCTCGCTCCGGCACGCCTGGCAGCGGTGCAGGCAGCCGTTGTCCGCGCACTGCAGTCCGGCCGGCTCGAGCGGCGAGCACCGGGCCATCCAGGCGAAGTGATTCCGTCTCTCGACCGCGAACAGGGGGCTCGTCCGTTACTTCAACCGACCACCCAACGTTCAAACGTTACGGCGCCGTCCCGGTCGCTCGAGACCGCCAGCCGTCCGCTGCCCGATGGAGACACGGCCGAGCAGCCGGGGCCCGCGCTGTCTCCCCACCAGCGGCAGGCAGCCGAGCCCGCCGAGCTGCGCAGCGAGGCCGCCGGCCTGTTCCTGACGATCATGCCGCTCGTTCGCCTGGGCTGGCGCGAATGGCTGGCCGAGCACCCCGATTTCCTGTTCGAGCAGCCCGGACCCCGGCTGCTCCACCATATCGCCGCGCGCTATCGCGTCGCGCCCGCCGACGCGGCGAGGCTCGCGCTGCCCGACGTGGACCTCGAGCACGAGCCGTCGCCGGCGCTTGCGGAGGCGCTCGAATGCTGGCGCGCGGGGCTCGACCGGTGGCTGCGGCGCCGGACCCGGCGCAGGCTGGCCGATGTGGTCCTGCGACGCGGATGGATCCTTGCCGGACCCGAAACGACGCTGGTCCGCTTCCCTCTGAACGGGATCGACATTGCACTGCGCCGCCACGCGCTCGACGGCGATCCGGGCTGGGTCGACTGGCTCGGCCGCGCCTATCGAATGCTTTACCGCGATTTGCCGCTGACGGGAGCGGGTGGATGAACGCCGAGCTGCCGTTGGCCGGCAGCGGCCTGCAACGCCTCGCCATGCTCACGCTCGAGCGGCACTGCGAGGCCGCGCGGCAGGATGCCTGGCCGGAGCTGTGGCCTGCGCTCGACGACGAGGTGCGCGCCCGGCGGAGCGAACCGCTGTCCGAGGACGAGGCGCTGGTGCGCCTCGCCGACCGGCTGGGATTGTCCGATGCCGAGGTGTTGACCGCCGCGCTGTGCCTGGCGAGCGATGCCGATCCGCATCTCGCGCGCCTCGTGGGTCAAGCGCAGGAGCCGCTCGGCGCCTCGCGGCCGCTGGTCGGCCTGGCGACCATGTTGTTCGCGCAGACCGGGCTGACTCCGCAGGTGCTGGCGGGCGGACGCGCCGTCCAGTCCGGCCTGCTCGTGCTCGGCGACGAGCCCAGAGCACTGCCCGAGCGTTCGCTGACGGTGCCGCTCGCCGTCGGCACGGCACTGGCGGGTGAATTCGCCCCGCCCGCCGCCGTGACGCCCGTGTCCGGCCAGCCGGTCGACTTCACCGCTTCGCAGCGCGAGCGGCTTTCCGGCGAGGCCGGGTGGCTTGACGCCGACCCGGGCCAGCCGCGCGTCTTCGTCCTGCGCACGCCGAGCCGACGCGAGGCGCTGGCGAGCACGGACGAACTGGCGGCGCACCTCGGCCGGATCCCGGTGCTACTGACGGCAGACGAGATCGCACGCCACGCGGTCTGGCTCCTCGCTGCCGGGGCCTTACCCTGTCTCGAGCTGTCGCTCAGCCCCGGCGAAGCCAGGCGCCTGCCCCCGTTCGGGTTCTATGCCGGGCCGGTGCTGTGCCTGCTCGGCCGCGAGGGATCGATCGAGTCGGGGGTGCCGCAGCGCGAATGGACCGTGCCGCTGCCCGACGAGGCGGAACGCGCCGGCCTGTGGCAAGCCGCGGGGTTGCCGGCGGAGTCCGCCTCGCTCGCCGCACGCAGCTATCGCCAGGGCGCCGGGAGGATCGCCGAGCTGTCCGAACAGACGCGCAACGCCTCGGCCGACGGCGCCGTCGATTGGCGGGGCCTGAGCGAAGCCGTGCGTCGCGGCCGCAACGCGCTCGACGGCATGGCCCACGCCATCGTCGCCGACGTCGAGCGGGACGAGCTGGTCCTGCCGCCCGACGCGCTGGCCGACCTCGACCTCCTCCTCGCGCGCATCCTCAACCGCAGCGATCTCGCCGACGGCCTCGGGGCCGCGATCCGGCCCCGCTACGGCCCCGGCGTGCGCGCGCTGTTCGCCGGCGAGCCGGGGACTGGCAAGACGCTCGCGGCGCACTGGCTGTCTGGCCAGACGGGCCTCCCGCTGTACCGCGTCGACCTCGCCTCGCTGACCAGCAAGTGGATCGGCGAGACCGAGAAGAACCTCTCCACGGTGCTCGACGCCGCGCAGCACGCCGACGTGATCCTGTTCTTCGACGAGGCCGACTCCCTGTTCGGCAAGCGCACCGACGTGAGCGACGCGCACGACCGCCACGCCAACGCGCAGACCAATTACCTGCTCCAGCGCATCGAGGACTTCGAGGGCATCGTCATCCTCGCCACCAACGTGCGCGACAACATGGACGCCGCCTTCGCCCGGCGGCTCGACATGATCCTGCAATTCCCGATGCCCGACCCGGCGGCGCGCTTCGCGCTGTGGCGCGGCCATCTCGGCGACGGGCACGCGCTGAGCGAGGACCAGCTCGGCGCGGTCGCGGTCGGCGTCGAGCTGACCGGCGGGCACATCCGCAACGTCGTGCTCGGCGCGGCGGTCCGGGCGCGGCTTGCCGGGCGCGGCATCGAGATGCCCGACCTGCTGGCGGCGCTCGCCGACGAATACGGCAAGCTCGGCCGTGCGCCGCCGGTCGTGGCGGCATGACCGAGCCGGCGCTCGCCTCGCGCCCCGAAGACCTCAGCTGCGGGCCGGAGCCGACGACGAGCTCGATGGAGACGGGCTCCATGGTCTCGGCGCCCGCGCCCATGTTCAGCTCGGCGGCGGGCGCTTCCTCGACGGCGTTCTCGCTCGATGCGTCGAGCCCCTCGAGCTCGACGCCCGCCTACCTCGGGTTCACCCCCGTGACATACGGCGACGATCCGAATGCGATGGTATGCCGTGCGCCGCCGTCACCCGCCGCGGCATCGCCGTCACCCGCCGCCCCGCCGGCAGCCGACCGCGCGGAGCGCACGTCTCCGCCGCCGCGAGCTGGCCCGACGCCTTCGGCCGACGGGCCTGCCTCCGGGCCGGCGACGGGCGGGCCCGGGGCCACCCCCGGACCGCATTCCGAGCGCGCCGACGCACCCCATTCGGCCACGGCAGGGGGTGCCGCCAGGCGCCCGAACGCGCGCGAGGGCGGCGCCCAGGTGCAGCGCGACGACGCGGCCGCGGCCGGCCAGCGGCGGCAGCGCGACCAGACCCTGCGCAAGCTCGCTGTCCCGCCGGCGCAGGCGGCGCGCGGCGCAGCGCGGATCGGACGCGAGCCGATCTTCCTGCACACGCCGTCGCGCACCTTTTCCACCCCTCGCTCGCTCGACGTCGCGTTTCCGGCACCGGCCGCCAAAGCCGGTCCGAAGCACCCCGGCAACAAGGCCACGGCCGAGACCGATCCGGCGACTGCGCGGCAGGCCTACGCGGCCGCCGCCAACCGCAGCGAGGCGCTGTTCGACCGCATCCTTGCGGCGGCCGCCCGCATAGCGCGCGAGGCCGACACCAACCTCCAGTTGCTCGCCGACCGCAACGAGGCCCTGCTGTCCCGCGCGCTGACCCGGCTGCAGGAGGACCAATCGCAGCGCCTGCTCGACGCCGCCTTCCGCCGCGACGCCGCGCTGGAACGGATCGCCACGCGCAGCGACATCCTGCGCTATTACGTCGTCGAGCAGGCCAACGGCGCGCTCGGCCGGATGGGCGCGCTGCGCCGCGAGCTGCTCAACCTGATCGGCACGCTGCGGCAGCCGGTGGTCGATGCCGCGGGCACGCTGAACGGCGCGATCTCGGCGGCGCGGACCGCGGGCGCGCGCGCTCGGCGGAACTTGCGCAACCTGCGCTCGCACCGGATGACCGAGTTCCGCCGCTCGGGAAAGTTCAGGACCGGCGACGACTGCGGCCCGGCAATGGTCGAGGCCATGCTCGAAGCGGCGGTTCATTATGCCCCGCCGCGCATCACCGCCGACATCAAGGCCCTGCAGGACCGCTGGTCGGCCGTGCGCAACTTTGCCGAGCCGATCGCCGCCTGCGGGCTGTGTGAAGCCGATAGCCAGTTGGCGACCCTGCAAGGTCATGCCGACAACCTTGGCGTCGCCGGCCCGCGCGCGATCCGTTCGGCACGCGACGGCGCGCTGAAGTCGATCGACCAGACCGAGCAGCAGCTGTCCCTCAGCGTGCTCGACGCGCATCACCAGACAGCGGCCGGGCTCGCCCAGCGACACGACCAGACGCGGCAGATGTTGATTGTCCAGTCGGCGCAGGCGACGGGCGGCCTGCGCCGCGACATCGAGCGGACCGGCCAGCAGCAGCTCGAGGCGCTCGATGGCGTCGCGGCGACCCAGCCGTCGGCGCTCGGCATGGTCCGCGGCGAGGTGGCCAAGGCCGCTGCCGCCAATCCCGCCCGCGCGGCCGGGATCGCGGTGCAGTCCGCCGAGCGCCTGCAGCGCAACGTCGCGAGCGTGTCGGAGCGGCACCCGGTCAGCGTGCTGCGCATGGCCGAGCGAGCCCAGGCGGGGCGCCTCGACCGCTCCGGTGCCGGCGGGCGCGAATTGCTCGCGATGGCCGAAAGCTTCGCGCAACAGCAGCGCAAGTTCATCGAGGAGACCTACGACCAGGTCGGGCGCTCGGTCGGCGACGCGATGTTCGACATGGCCGGCGTGCCCGGCCAGGTCGGCAAGTCGTGCGATTCGATGCTGGCGGCAGCGCGCAAGGCCGTTGGCAAGGCCAAGAAGGAGGTGCCGCCGAAGATCGGGTTCATCGCGCAGAAGCTGACCGACGCCTGCGACGGGCTCGTCCCCATCTCGCCCGACACACCGCCCGCAAATCCCGCCGCCGGCCACGAGAGCGCCCCTGAAAGCCTCGTCTGCACCCCGGGCGATGCACCGAACATGTCGATGTCGACGCCGGCGTCGCCACTGATGTCGATCGCCCCCTCCGGGCCCGCGACTGCCGCTGCCCCGACGCCGGCCGGTTCGGGCGCTGCCGAGGGCGGTTCCGGCGGCGGCTCGCCCGCGCCCGCGCCGGCTTCATGTGCGCCGTGCGACACGGCCCGCACCGCGGCGCGCGACCGTGCCACGGCGGCCGCGCGCGAAACCTCGGCCGATTCCGCCAGCGGCAGCGGCCGCAACGCGCCCGGCGGCGGCGCGGCCACGACGCTGACCCGGACAGACGGCGGCGGCGCCGGCGAGGATGTCGGCGTCTCGTCCGACCGGACCAACTTTCGCTCGCCCCGAGCCTACAGCGAGGAAAGCCAGCCGATCATCACCAAGGCCTACAAGGCCCCGCGGGTCGATGCCTTCCTCGGTCTCGTGAAGACGCAGGTCGAGAACAAGATCGGCACGCAGGTGGCCTCGGCGCGGCGGGCAATCCTCGCCAGCGGCGAAACCGATTACCCGAACCTGATGAAGGACGCGCTTCGCGGGCTCACTCCGATCCAGGGCCGCGCGCTGAGCGAAGCCTACGGAATGCGTTTCAACGGCGCCAGTCTCGCCGCCGACATCCGCAGCCACGCCTACGACGGCTTCTGGGCCGGCGTCACCTCGACCGCCGATCTCAACCGCGACGCGGCGCTGGCGGCGCTGGCCGGCCGGAGCGACGAAGCAGCGATGAACGAGCTGGAAGCAGCGTTCAACTTCTCCAACGAAACCGACCGCATCTTCGCCATCATGCAGTCGATGTCGCAGGACCAGATGGCGGCGTTCGTCGAGGCCCATCGCACGCGGTTGACCGAGCTGATGGAGCAGCTGTCTGACGAAGAGCGCGTGCGCTTCCAGCTGTTGATGGACCGCAACACCGTGCGCGCCCGCAGCACCGAACTGCGCACCACGGTCGACGACATCAACCGGCGCCACGGATCGGGGCAGGCGACCGACGATCGCGGCTTCGCGCTCGGCGAAGCGATCGGCAACGCCGAGCACGCCCAGCGCTGGGCACTCGAAGGGCCGCGCGACCGGGTCGACGTCTACGGGCTCGAGGATCCGGCGGAGCGCGAGGCGCGCGAGCGGCAGCACTGGGCGGACATCCAGACCGATTTCGGCTACCTCGACGGGGTGGCCGACGCCATCGCGCAGGCCGATCCCTCCGCCGCAATGTCGCGTCCCGACGATCCCCCCGGCGCCGCGCTGCTGGCCTACGCATCGCGGCCGTTGGAGGTCTACCGGGTCTATTCGCCGGCCCAGCGCGAGGGCGAAACCCGCGAGCAGGCGCTCGCCCGGCAGCGCGAGGAGTACGCGCGCTGGAACGTCGCCCTCGGCGACGAGCGGACCGGCGAGTACGGCACCTACCGCAGCGCGACGACGTCGCTCAGCGAGTACCAGCATCTCTATCTCGAGATGGTCGTTCGCCACGGCTCGCAGAGCCGCGAGGCGCGGGCCGCGCGCACGCTTGCCGAATTCCGTCGCCGCGGCGGCGCACCGCCCGACTACAAGCGGGTCGAGCAGTCGCTCCACAGCGGCATCGCCGACGCGCGCGAAGGCGGCAACTTCGAGCACGGCTCGCGCGAGGAGGCCGACCGCGACCGGCTGCAGACGTTTGCGATGGCGGAGCAGTTCCGCCGCCGGATCGAAGGCGGCGCGGTCGGTCCGGTGAGCGGCGAGGACGCGCGCGCCGCGTTCCGCCGCGAAATGGAGCTCGCCTACCAGAACCGGCCGGGCGAACTCGACGTCGCACTGGGCGTGATCGACAGCGACGAAGGCAACATGCAGGCGGTGATCGACCAGGCGATCGCCCGCGAGAACCCCGAGCTGCTGACCCGCTACCTCGGCCGGATGGACTCGAACCAGATCCAGGCGATGGTCGAGCAATGGAATGCCCGCCATCCGGGCGGCCCCGGCCTGCGCGAACGGCTCGGCCTGTTCCAGCACCACTGGTCGATCGGCAACATGAACGGCGCCGTGTTCACCGGCGACGAGGCGAACTCGCTCGAGATCGCCTTCATGGGCGTGCCGCAGAACCCGCAGCAGCGCGCCGAGGTGGCCCACCGCGTCCTGCAGCAGCAGATCGACCAGGCCGGCTGGCTCGGCCGCCTGATGTGCGGCGACGAGTACGACGACCTCGTCGAGCAGGCGCGCCGCCTGCGCGACGTGATGGGCGTGCGCGAGAGCGACATCGACGCCGAGGGGCGCGTTCGCGTGCGCGACCGCGACGGCAACCTGATCCACATGAATTTCGACGCCAAGGGGCAGTTCCACCCCGCCCCCGGCCAGACCGGCGCCGGGTTCGAGATGCTGATCGCCGGCAGCCGCATCGTCGCCGACACTTATGCCAATGCGGTCGACCGGATGGCGACGATCATGACCACGATCATCGCCGTCATCGGCGCCATCGTGCTGACCGTTGCCACGTTCGGCGCCGGCGCTTCGGTGCTGGTGGCGATGGCCATCGCGGCCGGGTTCGGCGCGCTGACGATCGCGGTCAACGCGTCGATGCGGGGCGGCCGCTACAGCCGCGACGACCTGACCCGCGACGTCGTCGCCGCCGCGGTGCAGATCGCCACCGCTGGGCTCAACGTCGGCATCGCGCGCGGGCTGGCGGCGGGCGGCAAGCTGATCCAGACCGGCGCCGCCGCCTCGCGCGCGCTGACGCTGGGCGAGCGGCTCGCGGTTACCGCCAGCCGCCACGCGCTGGCGACGGCGATGATCACCCAGGGAGCCATCGGCGGCATGTCGAATTTGGCCTCCACCGCGCTCGATCCGGCGATGCGACGGCGCGACAATTACGGCGACCAGGTCATGCATTCGTTCTTCCGCGGCGTCGCCGGCGGTGTGGTAACGGCGGGGGTTGCGCACGGGCTGAACGCCGGTGCCTCGTCGCTTGCCCAGCGCTTCGCCGTCAACCGGGCGATCCGCGCGGCGATGGCGCAGGGCGCCTCGCGCGCCGAGGCGATCGAGCGGGCAGCCGAAGCGGCAGTGAAAGTCTCCAGCGGCAGGCTCATGGAGATCGGCGTGCGCGGGTTCGTCGGCGCCACCTCGGCCACCGCAGGGCGCGCGACCGAGCTGGGCTACGAGAACCTGGTCGGCATCCGCCATCACGGCGCGGCCGAATTCTATGCCGAGCTGCGTCATGCGTTCATCCAGAACGCCATTCAGGGCATGGGCGAAGGCGCCGCGTTGCGCGGCTCGCGGCGGGTGCTGTGGTCGCACGCGCTCGAGCACGCCGAAATGATGAACTCGCAGCGGATGAATGCCGCCGAGGCCGCCGGACGCGCCTTCGACCGCGAGGCCGCCCGCCTCGGCATTGGCCCCGCTGCACCGGCCACCCAGGCCGGCGAAGGCGCGCGGTCGCCCGCCGCGCCCGACGCCGCCGCGCGCCGTGCGGCAGACGAAGCGCATCCCCGCGCCCGCCCCGCGGCGAACGACAACGAACCCGTCGCCGCCCCGGCGCGACGCGCGGTCGGCGAGGGCGAAGCGGTGCGCACGGCCCGGCGCGGCGCCGACGAGGAAGCTCCGCGGCTTCGCCCGGAAGATGACGGCCTGCGCCTGCGCAGCGCGGACGGCGACGACCTGCCCGCCAGCCAGCGCAAGACCGGCGAGTTCGAGGCGGTGCGCCCGCGCACGCTCGACGAGCACCTCGCCAGCGACGACCCCCGCCCGCCGCCATTGTTCGTGCAGGAAGATCTCACCCCCAACCGGCTCAAGGGCGGCCGCTCGATCCCCGAGCACAGCGAGTTCCGCGCCGCCGACCCGCGCAGCGAGGCCGCCTCGCTCGCCAACTACCACGTGCTGCGCAACGCCGATCCGCACCGTGAAGTGCTGCTGGCGCGCTGCGTCGACCCGGCCAATCCGCGCTTCGGCGAGTTCATGGTGTTCCAGGGCGGCGAGTCGTCGGTCAGCCGCCCGCCCGGTGGGTGGATCGCCGAGCGGCACTCGCATCCGCGGCTCGCGAGCGGGGAGATGGCCGAGCGGCTCACCCGCAGCCTGCCGAGCGGCGGCGGCGGCGACTTTGCGGTGCTGCGCCGGGAAGTCGACATGATGGCCGGGCTGGTCGGCTCGACCCGCGGCATCAAGCGCGAGTCGGTGATCGACATCCGCCTCGGCGACACGCATCTCGAGACGCATTTCTCGATCACCCGCAACGGCGACAGCTACGAGTATCACGTCACCTTCCGCCCGCCGCACGACGGGATCGACGCGATCGGCCCGATCTACAGCCTGGCGGACTACGAGACCGCCGCCCGCAACCTCACGGGCCAGCGCTTCGGCACCGGCAAGCAGGAGAGCTACAGCACCGCCGACGGGACGACGGTGAGCGCGGCGCCGGCACGCGCGGTGCACGGCGAACCGCTCACCGCGACGATGCGCCAGGATCTCGAATTCATCGCCGGCAGGATGGCGCTGGCCGGCGAATTCGAGGGGCAGATGCGCGGCGGGGCACGCGGCGAGATCGACCCCGGCATCGGCCGGGCGGCAACCCTGTCGGACGCCCACGCGCGCGTGGTCCGCATGGGCCTGGTCGGGGAGCGGGATTCGATGGTCCGGCTGCACAACATCGTCAACGACGACACCATCCCGGCGCCGGTGCGGGCGATGATTTCCGATCTCACGCTGGAGGCAACGCGCAACCACCTGCTGCGCACCGGCGAGCTGCAGGACGGCGAACCGCTGGTGATGCTGTTCCATGGGGCGACGCCCGAGCGCACCCAGTCGCTGGTCAAGGAAGGCATCGCGATGGCCCGCGGGCCCGGCGGGCCGAACGACGATTTCGGCGAGGGGCTCTATTTCACCCGCTCGTTCGAAACGGCGCTGCAGTACCGCGACCGGCGCTCGGGCAGCGCCGGCGGCGGACGGGGGGGCGTGGTTCCCTACCTACTGCGCGGCAGCCAGATGGGCGAGATGGTCAACGTTTCGACCGGCGGTGGCCTGCGCGCGCACTGGGAGGCCTTTGCCGTCGCCAACGCGCGCACGCTGCTGCAGGGCAAGGACGCGCTCGCGTTCACGCCGATGGTCGAGCGGATCCTGCGCGGCCGGGTGACCAGCTTTGCCGACTTCGATGCCTCGGTGCACCAGAACCGCGGCAAGCTGTTCAACGACTTCCTCGACTTCATCGGCGCCCGCCCGAGCGTGATCTTCGGCGATCTCGGCGGGCCGCTGACGCACGGCATCCAGCTGCGCCAGGTGACCGACCAGGTCGTGATCCGGGCACAGGACGTGGCCGACGTGCTCAACCGGCAGCACGTGCGCGCCGGGACGCGCGATGCCGACAGCTATCGGCCCGGCCGCATCGGCGCCGGGGAAGAAGGCCTGAGCATGCGCGCGGCAGGCATTGCCGAGGCCCCGACGACGCAGCGCGCCGCCGGGCGCGCGGTCGATCCCGACATCGACCGGCGGGTCGAGCAGGCGTTTGTCGAATGGCACCCTGATGGCGGGGGCGGCGGCGGACGCGGACCGATCGAACGCGCGCCGCACCCGCCCATCTCGCGCGAGGGCTGGCAGCTCGTGCACGAGACGATCGCCGGTTTCCGCACGCGCACCGACGAGTTTGGCGTGGCGCTCAATCGGCTGATGGAGCTTGCACCGCACGAGACCGGTCGGATCCTGCGCCGGATCGCGTTCGATTCGCACGAGGGCCGGCAGCTCGTGCTGACCGACGCGCACGTGCAGGCGATCATCGCCGAGGCCGTCAGGGGCGGCACGCCGCCGGCCGCCGCGCGCGCGCTGGCGATGGACATTCTGACGGTCGCCACGCCGCAGAGCCCGCTGCATTCGATGCTGAGCGAAGCACCGTTCGGCGCCGGGTTCGAACACGGCCTGCAGGCGCACCTCGATACCGCCTTCACCGAGCGCATGGCGGTGCGCGTGGCGCGGCAATACGCCGATGCGGACTCGCCGCGGCTCGCGCGCCAGGGGCTGCGCCGGCTACTCGACGTGGACACCGGCGGAGTAATCCGCGCGATCCTCTCGCCGGGCACCACGATCGAGCGCGCCCGCGCGTTCTACCGTGCCCGGCGCGCCGCCGGGGCCACCGTGATCGAGGCATTCCGCGACATGGTCAGCCTGCGCGCGGCGCTGCTCGACCCGGCTTATGGCCGCACCGGGCAGACCTGGTCCGACCGGCTGCGCAATACCGGCATGACCGCCGCCGACCTTGCCCGGCTGGTCCGCCGGCGCCCCGACGAACTGCTTCACCTGGCGCGCACCAACCCGGCGCAGCTGGCGGAATTCTTCGCCGACTTCGTCTTGCGCCAACTGCCCGGCGAGCACTTCACCGGACCGCCGACGGCCGAGCAGTTCGCACGCTACGTCAACGCGCGGCAGCGCTCGAACATCCTGCCGGTCGCCAGCGAATCCGCTTCGGTCTGGGCCAATCTCCGGCGCATGGGTTTGCACTTGCTCAAGGCTGATGCGGTCTCGCGCGGTGGCGCCAACCGGCCGGGGCTGGACATCGTCGGCTTCTCGGTGCCGCCGGGCCGGAGGGTCAGCCGCGGCGACCCGGTCGAGGTCGTCATCATGGACGACAAGGCTTATCGTTCGACCGAACTCGAGAGCGTCTCGGCGATGACCGGCGATCGCCTCGCGACCAACCTGCGCGGTTCGGCCAACGAGATCGAGGCCGACATCCGCGCGCTGCGCAACCTCGGCGAGGACATCGTCGACGAACGCATCGCCAATCACATCGCCGGCGCCGAGGCGGCGATACGCCAGATGCGCCGCGCCGCGGCGGAACTCGACGCCGTCCGCCCGGCTTCGCGCGATGCGATGCGCGAGCCGGCCTACCTTCGGCAGGTCGCCGACATCCTGCAGCGCAACAGCATCGTCCCGGTGGTCAGCCGGCAGTACGGCAACGTGAATGCCCTGGCCGCCTGGCTGCGCGCGCAGGGGTTCCAATTCGACAACGAGTACGTCGAGCGGCTCGAAGCGGAGTTCCGCCGGCGCGGGGTCTTCCGCTAGCCCCCCTCAGCCGTCGAACGCGGCCCAGGTGTTGCGGCCGACGATGCCGTCGGCGAACAGGCCCTGCTTCTTCTGGAACGCGACCACCGCCGCCTTGGTCCTGGGGCCGAAGTCGCCGTCGGTCTTGATCCCGAGCAGCGCCTGGAGGTCCTCGACCGCCCTGCCCTGGTCGCCGATGCGCAGCGTCGGGCGCGGGCTGTCGGTGCGCGGCGCGCCGCGGTTGTGGAAGGCGTAGGCGGCGGACAGCTTCTCGTCGTAGCGGTTGGCGCGATAGGCCGGGCCATTGTAGCCGCGGGCGAAGCCGGCCCAGTCGTGCCGCGCGAGCTCGTCGGCGAGGCCGTTCTTCTTGACGAAGGTCACGAAGGCGTCGAGCTGCGCCGGCTCGCCCGAGACCATCGCTTTGACGAAGGACTCGGCGTCGGCGAAGCCGAGCGAGCGGCAGTGGTCGCCCATGATCTGGAACAGGCCCCAGCTGGCCGAGCGCAGCGCGGCGTCGCGGTCGCAGGCGATTGCTTCGGCAAGGCGATCGTACTGGTGCGCCCCGCCGGCGCCGTAACCGCCCCACTGGCCGTTGGAGATGTTCGGGTGCGCGGCGTCGAAGCGGCCCTTGGTGAGCCGGCAGAAGTAATGCCGCTCGAACAGGATCTTGGGCCGCCCGTCGGGCAGGAACCCGCCGCGGCTTTCGACGTCGATCACGGCGCGGACGGCCGCCACTTCGCAGTCGAGCTTCTTCGCCGCGTCGGCGATGGCGGTCTCGTCCAGCGGCGTGGCCGGGCCGGAAAAGGCTAAGGGCATGGCGGTCCTCCTGTTGCGCCGGAGTGTTTGGCCGCCCGTTGCCCCGGTCAACCTCGCAAAGGAACTAGGTCAACAGGCCTACTCGCGGATTTGCCGCCGGGGCAGCCGAACGGTGGCCGAAGGCCCGTCGGCCAGCGCGTCCTCGGCCAGCACGAAGCGATAGTCGCCCGCCGCGATCCGCCAGCCGCCGTCGTGCCAGTCGGCGATCGTGCGCCACTCGAGCGGCACCTCGACCCGCCTGGCCTCGCCGGGCGCGAGTTCGACCTTGGCGAACCCGGCGAGGCGGCGCAGCGGCCTTCCCGCGGCGTCGGCGAGATAGACCTGCGCCACGTCCGCGCCGGCGCGCCGGCCGGTGTTGCGCACCGTGAAGCGGGCGGTGAGCCTGTCGCCCTCGCGCGCCACCGCAAGCCCCTCGCGGGCGAAGCTGGTGTAGCTGAGCCCGTGTCCGAACGCGAACAGCGGTGCGAGCCCCTGGCGCGCGAACCAGCGATAGCCGAGGTCGGAGCCCTCGATGTCGTAATCGACGTCGAGCTTTTGCCCCGGAGCGCCGGTACCGACGAAGCCGGGCTCGACCGTGCCGAGACCGGGCAGCTCGGGCCGCGGCAGCTGGCTTTCCCCCTGCGGAAAGGTCACCGGCAGCCGGCCCGAGGGATTGACCCTGCCGAACAGCACGTCGGCGATCGCCTCGCCGCCGCGCGCGCCGGGGTACCAGGCCTCGAGGATGGCCTTGACGTCGTCCTTCCACGGCATCGTCACCGGCCCGCCGGACTGGACGACGACGATCGTGTTGGGGTTGGCCTTGGCCACCGCCGCGATCAGCGCGTCCTGGCCGTCCGGCAGCGACAGGTCGGGCAGGTCGAAGCCTTCGCTCTGGTACTGATTGACGAAGACAATCGCGACATCCGCCTGGCTGGCTGCCAGTGCCGCCTCGTGCGCGTAGCGCCCGTCGCGGAAGCGCACCGCCGCCTGCGGGGCCGCGGCGCGGATCGCCGCCAGCGGCGCCGAACCGTTGAAATCCTGCTCGATCATCCAGCGAAACGGGGCGGTCCCGTCGCGCAGGAACGGTATGGATGCCGCAGCGCCGCCATCCGCCAGCACCTTCGACGACCCGCCGCCGATCAGGGTGCCCACGTCGGCACGGCCGCCGATCACCGCGATCCGCTTCACCTCCGAGCCGAGCGGGAGCACGCCGTCGCGGTTGGTCAGCAGCACGATCCCCTCGCGCGCGACCTCCAGGGCGACGCCCGCATTGGCCGCCGCATCGACCGAACCGACCGCCGCCGGATGCGCGTCGAGCCCGTTGTCGTAGATCGCGTGGAGGATGGCGCGGACCATCTCGCCAAGGCGCGCGCGATAGGCGGGATCGCTCTGCGCCGCCTGCCTGAGCGGCTCGCCGAAGAACGGCGCCGGGTCGATGCCCGAGCCCGACTGCTGGTCGAGCCCGGCGAGCGCGTAGTCGACGGCGTCGACCGCGCCCCAGTCCGACATCACGAATCCCCTGAAGCCCCAGTCGCGCCGCAGCACGTCGGTCAGCAGGAAACGGCTGCCGCAGCTCTGCGGGCCGTTGGTGGCGTTGTAGGCACACATGACCGAGCCGGGATCGCCCTGCTCGAGCGCGATCTCGAACGCCAGCAGGTCGCTCTCGCGCAGCGCGTCCTCGGCGATCACGGTGTTCATGAACGCGCGGCCGGTTTCCTGCGGATTGATCGCGAAGTGCTTGAGCGTCGAGATGACGTGGTTCGCCTGGATCCCGCGCACCGCCGCGCCGCCGAGAATGCCGGCCAGCAACGGATCCTCCGAAAGGTATTCGAACGTGCGCCCGTTGCGCGGGTCGCGCATCAGGTTGATCCCGCCGGCGAGCATGACGTTGTAGCCCTTGGCCCGTGCCTCGCCGCCGATCATCCGCCCGCCGCGCTCGATCAGCGCCGGGTTCCAGGTCGAGGCCTGGGCCACGCCCGAAGGCAGCTGCGTGCCGCCGCTGCCGCGCGCGCCGTCGATCCAGCTCACGCCGAGGCTGGCGTCGGTCTCGTGGAGCGCGGGCACGCCGAGGCGCGCAACGCCGGGCACGTAGCCTGCACCCGGGCGCGCCTCGGGCGACGGCGCGGGCCTGCCCGGCATCGCCGAGGTCAGCTGCCCGAGCGTGAGCGCGACGCGCTCGTCGTCGGTCATCTTCGCTTCGGTGGCGGCGGCGCGGGCGGCGGGATCGTCCTGCGCCGCGGCGGGTGCGGCCGCAGCGGTCAGCAGGGCGGCTGCCAGCAAGCCCCGGCCCTTCGCGCGTCGTTTCATCGCTTCCCTCCCTCGTCCGGGCGCCCCTTGCCTTTCGCGGCGATTCGAGACAACGTTGTCTCACGGATGTGCGGCGAGGGGCGCTGGTTGTCAAATGGCGGCGGGACGAGGCACCGATGACGACGCGCTGAGCGCCGCGCGCCGGCCGACGATCAAGGACGTCGCGCGCCGGGCCGGAGTCTCGTTCAAGACCGTCAGCCGGGTGATGAACGGCGATCCCCGGGTCAACGCCGCGATGCGCGAGGCGGTCGAGGCCGCGATGGCCGGCCTCGGCTATCGCCCGCACCGCGCGGCGCGCGCGCTGCGCTCGAGCCGGACCTTCGCCATCGCCCTGCTCGCCGGGCGCAGGACCGAACCGGCCGCCGGCGAGCCTTCGCAGTTCCCCGAATACCTCGGCGAAGTGATCGCCGGCTGCGCCCGCGCGTGCCGCCCGGCCGGCTACCACCTCGTGCTCGAGCTCCTGGTCTACGGCGACCGGCGCAAGGCGTCGGCGGTCGCCGGCGCGCTGCTCGACGATCTTGCGCCAGACGGCGTCGTGCTCACTCCTCCCCTGTGCGACCTCGGCTGGCTGCTGGACATCCTCGAGCAGCGCGCCATTCCCTACGCCCGCCTCATGCCGGGCACCGCCCCGGGCCGGGGCCTGTGCTTCACGGTGGACGACTTCGCCGCCGCCCGCGCGATGACCGCGCGCCTGCTCGCACACGGCCACCGCGAGCTCGCGTTCATCGCCGGCCCGCCCGACCACCTCGCCGCGCGCGACCGGCGCGAGGGGTTCGAGGCGGCGATCGCCGCCTGCCCCGGGGCGCGGGCGCGGATCGGCGAAGGCGACTTCTTTCCCGATTCGGGCGAGCGCGCGGCGCTGCGCCTGCTCGCCGGCGCAGGCCGGCCGACCGCGCTGTTCGCGGCGAACGATTCGATGGCCGCCGGCGTGCTGCGCGCGGCGGGCAAGCTCGGCCTCGCCGTCCCGCGCGACCTCGCCGTCGCCGGGTTCGACGATTCCTCGATTGCCGGGCTGATGGGGCTGTCCTCGGTGCGCCAGCCGACCGCCGAGCTCGCCCGCCGCGCGGCCGCGAGCCTGATCGCCGCGGCGGGAAACCACGAACCGCCGCAGCCGGCCGCAACGCGGCTCGACTGCGCCATCATCGAGCGAAGCAGCACCGCTCGGACATCTTGAGGGAGAGACGCATGATCCGCATTGTTGCAGGCGCCGCCGCGGCGGCCGTCGTTGCCGCCGCCGCGCCCGCGCTGGCCCAGCCCGCGCCCGCAGCGTCGCAAAGCTGCCTGCCGCAAGGGCCGTTCGCCGGCCCGGCGAGCTACAAGTCGGTCGAGCAGCTGCCCGACGGGCGGGTCACCTTCCGCCTCTGTGCGCCCGATGCCAAGGACGTGCGCGTCACCAGCAACGACATCGACGAGGCGATTCCGATGGGCCTGCGGCCGGGCACCACGCGCGGTCTCGCCATGACCAGGGACGCGACCGGGCTGTGGGCCGCCACCACCACGGTGCCGGTGCCGCCCGATACCTATCGCTTCAACTTCCAGGTCGACGGCGCCCGGGTGCCCAATCCGCAGGGCACGAGCTTCAGCCACGAGCGCATCGGCACCAACTCGACCTTCGAGGTCACCGGGCCGGCGGGCGATTTCCAGAGCTACCGCAAGGACGCGCCGCACGGCACCGTCAGCCGCGTCGAGTACTGGTCGAGCACGCTCGGCGACCGGCGCCCGGCCTACGTCTACACTCCGCCCGGCTACATGGCCGGCAGCGAGCGTTACCCGGTGCTCTACCTGGTCCACGGCGCGGGCGACAGCGCCGACAGCTGGACCAGCGTCGGCCACGCCAACTACATCCTCGACAACCTCATCGCCGAGGGCAGGGCGCGGCCGATGATCGTGGTCATGCCGTTCGGCCACACGCCCGACCGGCCGAACGGCAACATCCTCGCCAACACCGATTTCGGCGACGACCTGATCAAGGACCTGATCCCTTACGTCGACGCCAATTTCCGCACGCTGGCCGACCAGCACGACCGGGCGATGGCCGGCCTGTCGATGGGCGGTTCGCACACGCTGCGCTTCGGCCTGACCCATCCCGAGCTGTTCGACTATATCGGCATCTTCTCGATGGGCCTCGGCCTGCAGGGCAACAACGACGTCGGCGACTACGAGACGGCCAACGACGCCGCGCTGAAGAAGGCGGCGGCCGACCTCGACCTCGTCTACTACGCGATGGGCAAGGACGATTTCCTCTACAACACCGTCGCACCGACCCGCGGCATGTTCGGCAAGTACGGCATCCGCCACGTCTACAACGAGAGCGGCGGCGGCCACACCTGGATCAACTGGCGCCGCTACCTGACCGACTTCGCCCCGCGGCTGTTCCGGTGACCTGACCTTCCCCCTTCACGCCAGGCGTGGAGAGGGGGCCGGGCGGATCCCTCAAATCATTTTCCTACACGCGAAGGATCGGCCACAAGGCCGGCCGCATGAACGCCGCGAATCCGTTTCCGACCTTCCCGCAGGATGACACATACCCGAACCGCGACGCTGGCGCCGGGGGTGACAAATCCAACCCCCGGATTCGAAATCAATCGTTTGAATTTCCGCAGCAAAATCGGAACAGATCGGTCCCGAAAAGCCGCGTTTCGCGTCAGCGCCCGGGTGACATTCGCGCGCTCGCGCTGCGCTGGCTCGTCGCCGCCCTGAGCCTGCTCCTGGCGGTCCCCGCCGCGGCGCACCCGGTGCCGTTCAGCTACCTCGACCTCGAGGTCGGCAACGATGCCATCGCCGGCAAGGTCCGCGTCCACTTGCGCGACGCGGCGCCCGTGCTCGGCATCGCCGATCCGGCCGAGCTGCTGAAGCCGCAGGTCCGCGAGGCTCACCGGCAAGCGCTGCAAGGCTACCTCGCTTCGCGCATTGCGCTCGACGGCGATGCCTTCGCCCGCGCGCAGTGGGGTCCCATGGCGATCGTCGACGCCGACGAAGCGGTCGAACTGCCGTTCCGCGTAGCGGGCACGCCGCCCGGCGCGCTGACGGTGGATACGGCCCTGTTCCCGGCCGACCCGCTGCACCAGACGTTCGTCAACGTCTACGAAGGCGGCACGCTGCGCCAGCAGTGGATCTTCTCGAAGGACAGCAAGCCTGCCACCTATTACCGCGGCACCACCGCCGGCGTGCTCGCGGTCATGGCTACCTTCGTCCCCTCGGGCGCGCGCCATATCCTGATCGGACCCGACCACCTGCTGTTCCTGTTCGCCCTGCTGCTGCTCGGTGGCGGATGGCGGCGGCTGACGCTGATCGTGACCGCCTTCACCGTCGGCCATTCGATCACCCTGTCGCTCGCCACGCTGGACATCGTCAATCCGCCGGCATCGCTGGTCGAGCCGGCCATTGCCCTGACCATCATCGTCGTGGGTGTCGATAACCTGCTGCAAAGAAAGGGGGAAGGCCGCGACTTGCGAGCCTGGGCGGCGCTGATTTTCGGCCTCATCCACGGTTTCGGCTTCGCCAGCGTGCTCAGGGAATTCGGACTTCCTCAAGAAGCGCTTGGCTGGTCGCTGTTTTCGTTTAATGTCGGCGTCGAACTGGGGCAGCTCGCCGTAGTGGTCGTCGCCGCATCTCTGCTCGCGCTCGTCAGAAAGCGCAGCCCGGCGCTCAACGACCGCCTCGTGACCGTCGGCTCGATCGTCGTGGTCGCCGCCGGGGCCTACTGGTTCGTGGAGAGGGTGTTTTTCGGAGGAATTCGATGAAGCGGTACGCAATCCTCGCGTCGATCATGGTCGCGGGCCTCGCCGCCGTCGGCGTTTCGGCCCAGCAAGGGCCGCCGCCCGGGGCGCGGCCGGCGGGCAATCCGCTGCCGGGCATTGCCGCCAATGCCGAAAAGGTGTCGGACAACGTCTACAAGATCTTCGGCGCCGGCGGGAACACCACGGTGTTCATCCGCAGCGACGGCGTGACGCTGGTCGATACCAAGCTCGCCAACAACGGCCAGGCGATCCTCGATGTGGTGAAGAAGCTCACCGACAAGCCGGTGACGATGATCATCAACACCCACTCGCACCCCGATCACATGGGCTCGAACGCCGAGATCAACTCGGCCCGCGGCTCGGTGCAGATCGTCGCCCATGCCAACAGCGCGACGCGCATGGCGACGATGAACACGCCCAAGGTCGGGACGACCTTCCAGGACCGGCTCACGCTCGGCGCCGGTGCCGACCGGATCGATCTCTACTGGTTCGGCGCCGGCCACACCGATGGCGACGCCCTGATCGTCTTCCCGGCGGAGCGAGTGATGTGCATCGGCGACATCATGGCCTGGGACATGGGCCTGCTGGTCGATCCCAATTCGGGCGGCAGCATGATCGCCACCCCGGTCACGCTCGGCAAGGCGGCCGAGACGATCACCGGCGTCGACCGGGTGATCGAAGGCCACGGCGACGCGAACACCTGGGCCGGGTTCCTGCGTTACCTCGCCTACACCCGCAAGGTGGTGGACGTCGCGCGGCAGGGCAACGCCGCGGGCCTCGACTATGTCCAGGCCTATGACAGGTACTTCGCCACCGACCCGGCGATGGCGCCCTACACCGGCGAGGCGCTGAAGCCGGGGCTGGAGTACGGCGGGACGCCGAAGTCCCGCTCGCTCAACAACATCTACATCGCGATGATGGAGCTGCGCGGCGAGAAGCCGCCGCTGATCATGGGCGCGCCGCCGCCTCCGGGCCAGGCGCCCCGCGGTCCCGGCGGTGGCGGAGGCGGCCCCGGCGAACGCGGCGCACCCGTCGACGAGCACCTCTGAGCGCCGGACTTGCGAAAGGGCGGGGGCGGGGCGACCCACCCCGCCCTTTTCGCGCCCGGCATCAGGCGAGCAAGACGACTTCGCCGGCCAGCCGCTCGACCTCGTGGCGGTCGTGGCTGACGAGCAGGATCGGGATCGCCAGCTCGTCGCGGATGCGTTCGACCAGCCGCAGGATCTCCTCGGCGCGCGCCGGATCGAGCGACGCGAACGGTTCGTCGAGCAGCAGGAAGCGCGGCGCCGCGAGCAGCGCCCGCCCGATCGCCACACGCCGCGCCTCGCCGCCCGAGAGCGTCGCCGGCAGGCGCTGCAGCAGGTGGCCGATGCCGAGCAGCGCGATCACCTCGTCGCGGCTGATCCAGCACTCCCGCGCCGGTGCGATCCGCTCGCCGTAGGCCAGGTTCGCCGCCACCCGCAGGTGCGGGAACAGCCGCCCGTCCTGGAACACGTAGCCCGCGCGGCGCGCTTCGGGGGCGAGGTCGATGCCGCAAGCGGAATCGAGCAGCACCGCCTCGGCGACGGCGATCCGCCCCGAGTTCGGCCGGACCAGCCCGGCGATGCAGTTGAGCACCGTGGTCTTGCCCGCGCCCGAAGGGCCGACGAGCGCCGTCAGCCGCGCGGCGGAAGCGAACTGCAGCTCGATCGCCCGCTCGCCGATGCGGTGCTGCAGGGTGACGTCAAAGGACATGCGCGCGGCTCCCGCCCGAGCGCCGCACCAGCAGCTCCGAGATCACCAGCGCGGCGACCGACAGCACCACCGACACGATCGACAGCCGCGTCACCAGCGCTTCGCCCCCGGGCAGCTGCAGCCCGCTGTAGATCGCCAGCGGCAGGGTGCGCGTCTGCCCGGCGATGTTCGAGGCGAAGGTGATCGTCGCCCCGAATTCGCCGAGCGAACGGGCGAACCCGAGCATGGCTCCGGCGGCAATGCCCGGCGCGCTCAGCGGCAAGGTGATGGTCAGGAACGCGCGCCAGGGCCGCGCGCCGAGCGTGCGCGCGGCATCGACCAGCCGTCGGTCGACGGCTTCGATCGACAGCCGCATCGCGCGCACCATCAGCGGCAGCGCCATGACCGCCGCGGCGAGCGCCGCGCCGGTCCAGCGGAACACCAGCGTCAGCCCGAACTGCGCCTCGAGCCAGCCCCCGAGCGGCCCGTTGCGGCCGAACAGCAGCAGCAGCACCCACCCGGTGACGACCGGCGGCAGGACCAGCGGCAGGTGCACCAGCGCGTCGAGCAGGATGCGCCCCGGGAAACGCCGCCGCGCGAGCAGCCAGGCAAGCAGGTAGGCCGGCGGCAGCGTCAGCAGCACCGCCACCACGCTGACCTTCAGCGACAGCGCGACGATGCCCCATTCCTCATGCGTCAGCCCGAGGTTCACGAGCCCGGATTCACTTTGGGGTCTCGAATCCGTGGCGGGCGAAGATGCGCCTGCTTTCGGGCCCCGCGAGGAACGCGCGCAGCGCGGCCGCGTCGGCGTTGCGCGAGGCGGCGAGGATCGCGATCGGGTAACGGATCGGCGGATGGCTGTCCTCGGGATAGGTCTGCACAACCTCGACCTTGTCCGAGGCGCGCGCGTCGGTCGCATAGACGATGCCCAGCGGCGCTTCGCCGCGCTCGACCAGCACCAGCGCCGCGCGCACGTTCTCGGTGGGCGCGATACGCCCGGCCACCGCCGGCCACTGCCCGAGCCGCTCGAGCGCGGCCCTGGCATATTTGCCGGCCGGGACCGCCTCGGGATCGGCCAGCGCCAGGCGGCCGTCGCCGAGTTCGGCCAGGCTGCGAACGCCGCTGCCCCTGGCCGCGATCAGCACCAGGCGGTTGCCTAGCAGGTCCGCCCGCGTGCCGGCGCGCAGCAGCCCCGCCTTGTCGAGCGTGTCCATCCACTCCTCGTCGGCCGAGACGATGAGGTCGGCCGGAGCGCCCTGTTCGACCTGGCGGGCCAGGGTGGACGTGGCCGCGAACGACAGCAGCGGAGCCGGATGGCCCCGCGCCGTCCAGGCATCGGCGGCTTCGGTCAGCGCTTCCTGCAGGCTCGATGCGGCGAACACGATCGGGCCGCTGGCCGCAGGCGTCGATCCGCTGCCGCAGGCGAGCGTGATAGGGACCACGGCCGCGAGGATCAGCCAGCGCAGCGGAGCGGGAATGCGGATTGCCATGGGGCCGCTGTATCGTCGGATATATAGTGCGTCCAGAGCCGGCATGACCGATGGTTCAGGCGGTCTTGGCCGACGCCTCCTCCGGGCTTTCGTGTCGCCCCGGCCGGCTCGCGCGGATGTTGAAACTGCTCGGCTGGCGCACCGGGATCGTCAGGACACAATGCACCCCCTGCGGATCGAAGCTGAGCTGCACCGGATTCTTCAGCTCGTGCGCGACGATCCGCTCGATCAGGTCGGTGCCGAAGCCGCGTCCGCGCTTGGTGGCCACCGGCGGGCCGCCGCTCTCCTTCCATTCGACGCGCACCAGCGCCTCGGCGACCAGGCGCCAGTGGACCTCCACCTTCCCGCCGGGCTTGCTGAGCGCACCGTACTTCGCAGCATTGGTCGCCAGCTCGTGCGTTGCGAGGCCGAGCGAAAGCGCGTCGTTCGGCGCCAGCTCGATCTCGGGGCCCTGGAGGTCGACCTCGTGGTCGCCGGCCTGTGCATAGGGCACGAGCTCGGCTTCGATCACCGCGCGGATCGGCGTCGTGCCCCAATCGGACTGCGTGAGCAGGTCGTGCGTTGCCGACAGCGCCCGGATACGCCCGTCGAGGCCGTCGGCGAAATCGTTCATGTCGGTCGCGCGGCGCCGGGTCAGCGCGATGATCGAGAGAACGTTGGCGAGCGTGTTCTTGACCCGGTGGTTGAGCTCGCGGGTCAGCGAGTTGCGGATCGAGGCCTGTTCCTCGAACCAGCGCAGCCGGGCCTCGTCCTCGATCGCTTCCTTGGTCAGCAACCGCACCAGCAGCATGAGCAGGCTGGCAACGAGCACGCCGAAGATCATCGTCGCCATCGACAGGCCCGACAGGCCGCTGCCGCCGGGCGCGGTGACCTGCAGCATCCACGGCTCGGTGCCGATGTCCACCTCCTCGGTCACGCGCTCGGCTCCCCCGCCGGACCCCTCGCTTCGCGCGAGGAAGTGGTCGGCCCCAACCGGCCCGTCGAACAAGGCGATGTCGTAACCGCCGGCGTCGACCAGCTCGAGCGCCGAGGCGAGGAAGTCCTCGGCTGAGAACGGGCTGTAGATGTAGCCCTTCAGGCGTCGCCCGCCCGGTGCCGGCTCGAACACTGGCATGTAGATGAGGAATCCGGGCGCGCCGCTGTCGCCGTCCTGCTGCAGCACGACCCTGCCGCTCGCCGTCGGCCGCGCGGTGCGCTCGGCCTCGATCATCGCCGCGCGCCGCTGGCTTTCCGAGAACATGTCGAAGCCGAGCGCGCGCCGGTTGCGCGCGGTGTCGGGCTCGAGCAGCGCCACGGGCACCGCATAGGGCTGACCGCCGCCGGGCCTCGGATGGAGCGTCACCGGCCCCGGCGCCTCGCGCGCCAGCAGCGCATTGAACGCGCCCACTTCGGCCGGATAGACGACGGGGGCCCAGCCGATGCCCTCCGCGCCGCGATAGTCCGTGTCGAGCCTCAGCTCGCTGACGAACCGGCGAAAGCGGGCCGACGGCACGTCGTCGAGCGTCGCCAGCACGGCGGCGCCGGCGCGCAAGTAGGCGTTGCTGGCATTGGCCCGGCGCTCGAGCGCGGCGGCGATCGCCGTCGCCCGGCTGCGCAGCTGCGCCGAGTGGCGGCTAGCCTCGCCGCGCTCGATCGCGAAGACGCTGAGGACGGTGATGGCGGCGATGAGGAGGAATATCGCCACCGGCACCGCGCGCGGGAACCGCACCAGCCATCGCTTGGTCCTGCTGCGTGTGCCCGTAGTTTGCCGTGCCATTGACTCCCCGCCTGCGGCCGTGGCCGCCCCCAACCCCCTGCAGAGGTGTCCCGGTTCCCCACCGCCCGCGTTCCCTGAGCATGCGGTTTTGTCCGAAGGGAACCGGATTGCGCTCCTTTCGTTCCACCTCCGCGCGACAAATGCGCGCCGCCGATGCATGGATGCAACAGGGATCGCATGGCAAAGGCAGCTCTCGGGGCTATAGGGTGGGCGAACGTACAACGCATGGCAGGCGCAGATAAAAGGACGGGAAGGCCCGTGAAGGGCAAGACACATGGCAAGAAGCAGCCCGGGCCCGATTGGGCGCACGGGCTGAAGCAGCTCTACGATTCCGTCGTCGAGGAGCCGATCCCCGACGCGTTCAAGGACTTGCTCTCGAAGCTCGACAGCGGAAGAAAATGAGCAAGGATCAAAGGGAGCTGCCCGAACGCAGCGCCGACGACAAGCAGGCGTTCAAGCGCGAGCTGACCAATGTGGTGCCGCACTTGCGCGCCTTTGCGCGCGGCTTGTGCGGCCGGCCCGACATGGCCGACGACCTGGTGCAGGAGACCCTGCTCAAGGCGTGGGCGGCGCAGGACCGGTTCGAGCCCGGCACCAGCATGCGCGCCTGGACCTTCGTCATCCTGCGCAATGCCTATCTCACCGACATGCGCCGCAACCGCTTTCGCGGCGAGTACGACGAGACCGCCGCCGAACGGATCCTCACCGCGCCTGCCGGGCAGGAGGAACCGATCCACCTCAGCGACATGCACCGGGCGCTGCTGACCCTGCCGCCCGAACGGCGCGAGGCCCTGCTGCTGGTCGGCGCCGGCGGCTTCTCGTACGAGGAAGCGGCGCAGATCTGCGGCTGCGCGGTCGGCACGATCAAGAGCCGCGTCGGCCGCGCCCGCGCCGCCCTGACGGTGATGATCGAAGAAGGCTCGATACCCGAGCGCTCGATCGGCGATCCCTCCGCGCACCGCGCGATCCTCGAGGAACTCGACGACGTGGCCGCCGGCAGGGGCCAATCGGCACCGATCAAGTAGCCGGCGATGACGCGGGGGGATCGATGAGCAGCGTTCCCGAGCCGGGCGAGACCCCGCCCCCGCCGCGCGATGCCCCCGCGCCGCGCCGCCGCACGCTGGCGTTCGCGGCCGAGGAGCTGCGGCTGATTTCCGCGCTCGTGGTGCTGCTGGCGATCGGGCTGTTCCTGGCGCTGCCGTTCGTGCTGTCGATCGGCTCGGTGGTGTTCCTGCCGCTGGTGGCGGCGATCGTGCTGACGATCATCCTCTCGCCGCTGGCCGACCGCCTGGCCAAGTTCGGTCTGCCCAACTTCCTCGCCTCGTTTGCCGCGCTCGGCGCCTTCCTCGGGCTGCTGGCGCTCGCCCTGACCGCCGTGCTGCGCCCCGCGCTGTCGCTGTTCGAGGATATGCCGGCGCTGCTCGATCGCATCGGCGAGCGGTTCCACGACCTGCAGGGCAGCCTGGAGTGGATCTCGCGGCTCAACGACAAGGTCGCCGGCATCGTCGGCGAGGCCGAGCGCGAGCAGGTGGTTCTCGCCAGCCCCTCGATGCTCGAGCAGCTCGCCTTCGCCACGCCGACCGTCCTGCTCGAAGTGCTACTGACCTTCCTGATGGCCTTCTTCATGATCGAGGCGCGGGTGCGCATGCGCCGCCGGCTGCTGCTCGACCGGCAGCATTTCGGCGCCAGTCTTAAGGCGGCGCGGGCGATGCGCGACGTGCAGGACCGCGTCGCCGCGTACATCCTCACCGTCGGGCTCATCAACCTCGGCGTCGGCGTGATCGTCGCCGTCGGCGCCTGGGCGCTCGGGCTCGGCTATCCGGTGATGTGGGGCGGGCTCGCGGCGCTGCTCAACTTCCTGCCCTACGTCGGGCCGCTGGCGATGCTCGCCCTGCTCGTGCTCTACGGCCTCGGCACCGCCGACACGCCGCTCGGCGGACTGATCCCCGCGGCGGCCTTCCTCGGCCTGCACGCGACCGAATCGAACCTCGTCACGCCGTCGATCCTCGGCGCCCGGTTCACCATGAACCCGGTGCTGATCCTGCTCGCGCTGAGCTATTTCAGCTGGATCTGGGGGGTTACGGGCGCCCTGCTGTCGGTGCCGATCCTGCTGACGATCACGGCGCTCGTCGACCATCTCGGCAAGCCGAACCTGATCGGCTTCATCTTCGGCGAGCCGCTGTTCCACACCGACGTGCTCGACCTGAGCGACGAGGGCTGACCGCCCGGCCCCGGCCGGGGCGCGCCGTCGCGTTGGCAACGACGGGGGGCGCCGCGCCCAAGGCGCCGGCGCCCCGCCCGCGCTCAGTCGGCGTGCTCGAGCGCCGGATACTTCCAGGCCGTCCCGCGGGCGAGGTTGTCCGCCGCGAAGCTCCAGTTGAGGTGACCTTCGACGACCTGCTTCAGGTAATCGGGCCGCAGGTTCTGGTGATCCAGGTAATAGGCGTGTTCCCACAGGTCGATGGTGAGCAGCGGCACCGTGTCCTGGTCGGCCAGCGTGTCGCCGTCGTGGGTTTCCTCGATCGACAACGTGCCGCCCTTGTCCGCCAGCCACACCCAGCCGTTGGAGAAGTGGCCGGTGCCGCGCTCGACCAGCTTCGCCTTGAGGTCCGCGAGCGAGCCGAACGCCGCGTCGATCCTCGCGGCCAGCTCGGCCGAAGGCTCCTGCGCCTCGGGGGCCAGCGAGCTCCAGTAGAACCCGTGGTTCCAGCTTTGCGCGGCGTTGTTGAACAGGCCCTTGTCGCTCCCGCGCGCCCGGGCGATCACCGTCTCGAGATCGGCGCCGGCAAGCTCGGTACCGGCGATCGCGGCGTTGGTCTTGTCGATGTAGGCCTTGTGGTGCTTGCCGTGATGGTAACCGAACGTCTCGGCCGAAATCGCGGGGGCGAGGGCTTCCTTGTCGAAGGGCAAGGGCATGAGTTCGAATGGCACGGGTCCGTCCTTCCAGTATCTTGGGGCTGCCGGATACACGAGGCATCCGTCGGGGGAACGCCCGGAAAGGGGCCGGGTGCCGATAGAAAGACTTGCCTAGCGCGAAGCTGCGGCAGTCCGGTCGACGTTCGCGGCGACCGCCACGTCCATGGTCACGTTGCCGACCGTGCGCATGATGTCGGGCAGCAGCTCGACCGCGACGAGGATCGCCAGCGGCTCGACCGGCAGGCCCATCGCCAGCGCGATCGGGCCGATCGAGCTGATGAAGCTGATCGACCCCGGCAGGCTGACCGAGCCCGCGGTCGTGAGCACCGCCACCGCCGTTCCGGCGGCCAGCATGGCCGAAGTCACCGGGTTGCCGGTCAGGTGGGCGACATAGATCGCCACCGCGAGGTTCATCGCCGGGCTCGTCGCGCGGAAGATCGCCACCGCCAGCGGCAGCACGAAGTCGGCGCTGGTCTGGCGAATGCCCAGCCGGCCGCTGGCCGCGAGCATCGCCGGCAGGCAGGCCAGCGAGCTCTGCGTCGAGACCGCGACGGCCTGGACCGGCAGCATCGCCCGGGCGAACCGGCCGAGGCTCAGCCGTCCCCCGATAACCGCCACCGGATAGGCCGCCAGCAGGATGACGAAGCCGAAGCCGGCAACGAACACGATGTAGTGCCCGAGCGCGGCGAAGGCGCCGCTGCCGCCCTGCGCGGCGACGCCGATCGCCAGCGCGAACACGCCGACCGGGGCCAGGCGGAGCACCCAGCCGATGATCGTCAGCATCGCCTGCCCGAGCGCGTCGAACAGGCCGAGCAACAGCGCGCGCTGGCCCTCCGGCAGCCGCGTGATCGCCAGCGCCAGCACGGCGAAGAACACCACCAGCGGCAGCATCGCGGTTTCCGCCGCGGCGGCGATCACGTTGGGCGCGACCAGCGATTCGAAGAACGCGCCCAGCCCCGGCACCGGTTGCGCTGCGCCCTCGTGAGCGGCCAGCGCCATGGCGGCCGAGCCGGGGATCGGGAAGGCCGCGAGCAGCGCGGGGCCGGCAAAGGCCGCGACCAGCGTGCCCGCCGTCAGCACGGCATAGAACACGATCAGCGTCCGGCGCGCCATCGGCCCGGCGCGGGCGGTGGCGACCATCCGGGCGATGCCGGTCACCAGCAGCGCGGCGACCAGCGGCACGATGGTCATCTGCAAGGCGCGCAGCCAGACCTTGCCCACCGGGCCCGCCACCGCCAGCACCGCTTCCGCCGCGGGCAGGCCGGACACCGCCCAGCCCAGCGCCAGGCCGGCCAGCAACGCGGCGAATGTCCAGCCGGTCGGCAGCTTGAGCGTCGCCGGGCCGTCCGGTGTCTGCGAAGTGGCCATCGTGTCTCCCTGCAGGCGTGACTTTGCATCCGCGACGCGCCATGGCAATCGCCCGACACGAGAGGGACCGAATGGGACGCAAGTATTTCGGCACCGACGGCATTCGCGGCCGGGCCAATGGCGGGCTGCTCGACGCCGCCACCGCGATGAAGGTCGGCCAGGCCGCCGGGCGCCGCTTCCTGCGCGGCGACCACAAGCACCGGGTGATCATCGGCAAGGATACGCGGCTGTCCGGCTACATGATGGAAACCGCGCTCGTTGCCGGCTTCACCAGCGTCGGCATGGACGTGATCCTCACCGGGCCGCTGCCGACCCCGGCGATCGCGCTCCTCACCCGCGAGATGCGCGCCGACCTCGGGGTGATGATCTCGGCCAGCCACAACCCGTACTACGACAACGGCATCAAGCTGTTCGGCCCCGACGGCTTCAAGCTGTCCGACGCCGACGAGGAGGCGATCGAGCGGGCGATGGACGGCGAGATCGAGCTCGCGCGCGACAAGGACGTCGGCCGCGCCAGGCGGATCGACGACGCGCGCGGCCGCTACATCCACGCCATCAAGCAGTCGCTGCCCGACGACATCCGCTTCGATTCGCTCAAGGTGGTGGTCGATTGCGCCAACGGCGCGGCTTACGAAGTCGCCCCGACCGCGATCTGGGAACTGGGCGCGAAAGTGATCTCCGTCGGCGTCAGCCCCGACGGGCTCAACATCAACGACGGCGTCGGCTCGACCGCGCTCGATGCGATCAGGGCGCGGGTGGTCGAGGAAGGGGCCGACATCGGCATCGCGCTCGACGGCGACGCCGACCGGGTGATCGTGATCGACGAGAAGGGCCAGGTGGTCGACGGCGACCAGATCATGGCGCTGATCGCCACGCGCATGGCCGCCATCGGCGAGCTGCGCGGCGGCGGCATCGTTGCCACTGTCATGTCCAACCTCGGCCTCGAGCGATTCCTCAACGGCTTCGGCATCGGCCTCGTGCGCACGCAGGTCGGCGACCGACACGTGCTCGAGGCGATGCGCGCCGGGGGCTACAACGTCGGCGGCGAGCAGTCGGGGCACATGATCCTGCTCGACCACGCCACCACCGGAGACGGCACGATCGCCGCGCTGCAGGTGCTCGCCGCGCTGGTCCGCTCGGGCAAGCGCGCGAGCGAGCTGCTGCACCTGTTCGATCCGGTGCCGCAGCTGCTCAGGAACGTGGTCTATGCCGACGGCGACCCGCTGGCCGACGCCGAAGTCAAGGCGGCCATCGCCGAGGGCGAGGCGGCACTCGCCGGCAACGGCCGGCTGCTGATCCGCAAGTCGGGCACCGAGCCGAAGATCCGCGTCATGGCCGAAGGCGACGACGCCGGGCTGGTCGAGAAGGTCGTCGACGACATCTGCGCCGCGGTGAAGCGCGCGGCATGAGCCTCGAGATGCGCCCCGACTGCGAACGCTGCGGCACCGACCTGCCGCCGCAGGCGCCCGGCGCGTTCATCTGCAGCTTCGAATGCACCTTCTGCGCGGCCTGCGCCGAAGCCATGGACGACGTGTGCCCCAACTGCGGCGGCGAGCTCGCCGACCGGCCGACGCGGGCCAGGCGCCACCTCGACCAGCACCCCGCCTCGACCGAGCGGCGCTACAAGGGCGGATGACCTGGCAATCCCTTCCCAAGTCTCGTCATCCCCGCGCAAGCGGGGACCCAGGGCAGCGTAGCGCCGCAAGTGCCGACTGGGTTTCCGCTTGCGCAGGAATGACGAAGGGAGGGGATTAGGCGATGACCGCCCCGCCGCGCATCCTCGCCATCGCCGGCTCGGACAGCTCGGGCGGCGCGGGCATCCAGGCCGACATCAAGACCATCACCATGCTCGGCGGCTACGCGATGACCGCGGTGACCGCGGTCACGGCGCAGAACACCACCGGCGTGACGCGGGTCGAGACGCTGTCGCCGGACATGGTCGGCGCGCAGATCGACGCCTGCCTGTCCGACATCGGCGCCGACGCGGTGAAGATCGGCATGCTCGGCTCGCCCGGGATCGCGCATGTGGTCGCGGATCGGCTTGAAGGCTTGCAGATACCCGTCGTGTTCGATCCAGTGATGGTCGCGACCAGCGGTGCGCTGCTTGCGGACGAGGCAACCATCGCCGGATTCGAGCGGCTCATGCAGCTTGCCGCGCTCACCACGCCCAATGTGCCCGAACTGGCGGCGCTTGGTGGACCGGAGGCCATGGCTGGCCGCCATCTCGCCTATCTTGCCAAGGGGGGCGACGCGGAAGGACCCGAAGTCGAAGACCGCCTCGTCCGCCCCGGGCTTGAGGATCGCGTCTGGCGTTCGCCACGCATCGCCACCCGCCACACGCACGGCACCGGCTGCACGCTTTCGAGCGCCATCGCAACGTTGCTTGGCAAGGGCGTGCCGCTGGAGGCCGCGATAGGCGAAGCGCGCGAGTTCGTGCGCAAGGCCCTTCTCGCCGCACCCGGTTTCGGCGTCGGGAACGGCCCAATGGGCCACCAGGCGGTGCAATAGGCACATTTAACTTGACATAACGAACCATAAAGGTTATACGGTCGACCTCCCTGCAACCTCGCAGGGCGCACAAGACCGGAAGGCGCGGCGTGCACAGCGTGCCTTCGCTTGCCCTTCGGGGCAATCGCGGCCGGCGCGGATGCGTGGCAACGGGGCG
>Ga0255338_1000880_pt1 | contig 71454 bp, 54 predicted proteins | sample MeOH1_35cm_T4_19_FD_203715 | JGI IMG/M metagenome (GOLD analysis project Ga0255338, IMG submission 203715) | Sandy soil microbial communities from University of British Columbia, Vancouver, Canada - MeOH1_35cm_T4_195 | ecosystem: Engineered > Artificial ecosystem > Sand microcosm > Unclassified ... | reverse complement strand
TGGGCAGCACGGACCCGCTGGCGGGCATCACCATCGCCGCGGTCAGCGTCGGCGGCACGCCCAACCTGCCGAACAACGTCAACTTCGACCGCGAGGTGACGGTCAACGGCGACCTGCTCATCAACGCGACCGGCACCGTAACCTTCTCCGCCAAGGTGGTGCTCGCCAACGGCGGCGACCTGCGCATCCTCGGCGCCAGCAACGTGGTGTTCCAGGGCGGCCTGGAGCTGCAGGGCGTGGACGCGTTCGGCAACGCGGGCGACATCTTCATCGAGGCCAACGAGATCGACTTCCTGGCCGGTACCGAGTCGGTCAAGGGCGCCGGCGTGCTGACCCTGCGGCCGTCCAGCGTGGGCTTCGGCATCGACATCGGCTCGCTGCCGGCCTCGACCTCGCAGCCGAGCACCAGCACGCTGAACCTGGAGACCAGCGAGCTCAAGGCCCTGGCCGACGGCTTCAGCAGGATCGTGATCGGCCAGCAGGACGGGCTGCACGCCAACGCGGCGGCCGGCAACGTGCGCATCGGCGCCATCGACGCGCTGTCGCAGCCGACGCTGCGCGACCCGCTGGAGGTGTACGGCGGCACCGTCTCGGTGGAGGACCTGGACAACCCCGACTACCAGCTGCTGGTGCTGGGCACCCTCACGCTGGACGCGCACGGCGACATCACCGTCGCCAACCGCGTCGAGGCCAACACCGGCAGCGGCGTGACCGACATCACCCTGTACTCCGACACCGGCAAGGTGCAGCAGGTGGACGCCACCGGCGACCTGAGGAGCGCCGAGCCGCTGAAGGCCGCCACGCTGAACGTGCACGCGGCCACCGGCATCTCGCTGCCCTTCACCGAGATCACCTCGGTCAGCGCGACCAACACGGCCTCGGGCGACCTGAGCATCACCGAGACGGCCACCGGCGGCGACGTCGCCATCACGCTGCTGAGCCAGCAGGCGGCCAACGCGGGCATCGCGCTGAAGACCACGGCGGGCAGCATCACCGTGGGCGGCACCGGCATGGTCAACGCCGGCAGCGGCCTGACCGAGCTGCAGGCGGCGGGCAGCGGCAAGTCCATCACCGTCAACCAGGACATCCACTCCGCGTCCGGCACCATCCGGCTGACCGCGGCCGGCGCGATCGCCACCAACGACGACACCGGCAGCGTGACGCACGGCGTGATCGCCACCGACGGCGCGGGCGGCGTGCAACTGGTGGCCAGCGGCGGTGCCATCCAGCAGGGCGCAGACATCCTCTCGGTGGGCGGCCTGGTGAGCCTCGACGCTGGCACCGGCATCACCATGGCCGACGGCGTGAAGGCGCAATCCCTGGGCCTCGGCTCGGGCGTGGTGTCGCTGCAGGCGCGCGCCGGCAACGCCACCGTCAGCATCGTCAATGCGGATGCCAGCATCGGCATCACTGCGGCCGGCGCGATCCTCGACGGCCTGACGGGCAACAACCCCAACCTGGACGGCGAGACGGCCGCCGTGCTGCTGGCCGCGGCCAGCGGCATCGGCACCTCCGGCACGCCGCTGCAGACGCGCGTCAATGCGCTGGCGGCCAGCAACACCACCACCGGCGGCGTCTTCCTGCGCGAGGCCACGGCCCTGCGCATCGCGGGGGGCGCCGGCACCTTCGCCGTGGACGCCGGCGGCGGCGACGGCAGCGTGTCCATCACCACCCTCGACGGTGCGATCACCATCGAGAAGGCCGTGCGCACGAGCGGCGCCATCGGCCACATGCTGCTGCAGACCGGCGAGCTGGCCGAGGCCACGCCCGCGGGCATCGACATCCGCGCCGACGTGACGAGCGCGCATGGCAGCCTGAGCGTGCTGTCGGCCGACGGCCTCACGGTCGACGACCTGCTGGCCGGCAGCGCGCCCACGGTCTCGGTGGCGGGCAGCGGCCAGACGCTGGACGTGCAGGCCGCGACCTCGATCGCGACCGAAGGCAACGCGCGCTTCGCCACGGCCGGCGGCACCCTGCACCTCACGGCCGACAGCGGCGACGTCGCGTTGGGCGTGGCAGACGCCGGCAGCGGCAGCGTGAGCATCCAGGCCGGCGGCAGCATCCTCGATGCGCAGGCGGACGACGCCGCGCCCGCCGCCAACGTGGTCGCGGCTTCCGCGCACCTGGTCGGCGCGGCAGGCATCGGCCAGGCCGGCGCCTTGTTCGACACCCAGGTCGCGACCCTGGCCGCCCTCGCGACGGGCGGGCCGGTGTTCCTGGCCGAGCGCGACGCGCTGGCGGTCGGCACCGTGGCCGCGAGCGCCGTCAACCGCGTCAGCGCGCAGGGCACGACGGGCGCGACGATCGCCGATGCCAGCCTGTCCGGCATCACCAGCAGCGCGGGCGTGGTGTTGCGGGCCGGCGGCAATCTCTCGGTCGACCAGGCCGTGAACGCGGCCGGCAACCTGCGCATCGATGCGGGCGGCGCGCTCGACATCTCGGCGGGCGTCGCCACGACGAGCGGCGCGCTGACCGCCATCGCGGCCGGCACCGTCACCGTTGCATCCACGGGCAGCGTGGCCAGCATAGCCTCGCTGGACGTGCGATCCACCGGCGGCAGCGTCGCCATGGCCGACGGCTCGGTGGCGAGCACCCAGGCCGCCACCGTGCGCCTGCAAGCCGCGCTCGACGTGACCGTGGGCCGGCTCGACGCGCGCAGCGCCGCCGACCGCGCCGGCAACACCGCCCTCGATTTCCCCTTCTGGGGTGCGGTGAGCATCGTCGCCGGCGGCTCCATCCTCGACAACGCGGGCGAGACCGCCGTCGACGTGCAGGCTTCGATTGTCCGGCTGCAGGCCGGCTCGGGCATCGGCTCGGGCAGCGAGCATCTGGAGCTCTATGCGGACACGCTGGCCGCTTCGGCCGGCGCTGCCGGCCTGTTCCTCACGGACGCGGTGGCCACCCTCGTCAACAGCACGGGCCCGGTGCACTACGACCGCGTCGGCCTCGACGGCCAGGCGTTCAGCCTGACGGACGCGACCCTCTCCGGCCTGGCCAGCGGCGGCGCCGCGGTGCTGCAGGCCGGCGCCGGCCTGTTCCTCGGGCAGGCGGTCAGCGCCGGCGGCAACGTGCTGCTGCAGACGCAGGCGGCGGGCTTCGGCCTCTTCATCGATGCGGCGGTCTCCAGCACGGGCGGCGACATCAGCATCGCCAGCGCCGGAGTCCTGCGGCAGAACGCCGCCATCACGGCCAGCGGGGTCGGGCACAGCGTGGACCTGCTCGCGGCCGGCCTGATCGCGCAGGACGCGAGCGTCGGCACCATCACGACCAACGACGGCAACATCGCGCTGGACAGCGGCGACGACGTCACCGTGGGCCTGCTGTCCGCCGGCACCGGCGGGGTCTGGATCAGTGGCCACACGCTCACCGACGCCGACGGCGCCGGCGACAGCACGGTCGACATCGCCGCGGGATCGGCGCAGCTGCTGGCCGACAACGGCATCGGCGCGGCCGGTGCCGCGCTCGAAACCCAGGTGGCGACGCTGAGCGCGCGGGGCGGCCCCGCCGTGTTCGTGACCGAAAGCGACGGCGTCACCGTCGACCGCTTGCAGGTGCAGGTGAACCGCGTGGCCACCGACGGCAGCGTGGCCGCCACGGCGCATGCGGCGCAGGAAGGCGTCGCCGGCGCGACGGTGGTGCTGGGCACCCTGGCCGGTGACCTGACGCTCAACGCCGGCACCGCCGGCACCGATGCCGTCTTCGGCGGCCCCGGCAACCTGCGGCTGGAAGCCGCAGCCGGCCGCGTGGTCGTGGCCGGCAACATCACGTCCAGCAACGGCAGCCTCAGCGTGCTGGGCGCGACCGGCGTGGCCTTCCAGGGCGCGGGTGGCATCGCCGCGTCCGGCGGCACGGTCGACATCGCGGCCAGCGGCGGCGCGGTCGGGATGGACGACGGCACGGGCGTCCTGTCCGGCGGCGGCGCCATCCGCGTGCAGGCCTCCGGCGACGTGACCGTGGGCAAGCTCGATGCCGGCACGGGCAGCGTGAGCGTGGTCGCGGGCGGCAGCATCGCCGACAACGCCGGCGAGACCAGCATCGACATCGTCGCCGGTGCGCTGCGGCTGCAGGCCGCGGGCGGCATCGGTTCCGGCAGCGAAGCGCTGGAAACGTGGGTGGGGCAGCTGAGCGCCAGCGCCGGCGCGGCCGGCCTGTTCCTCACCGAAGCCGACGCGGTGGCGGTGACCCAGACCGCCGCCGTCGGCGTGAACCGCGTCGGCAGCGACGGCGTGACGCTCACGGCGCAGACCGATGGCGTGCAGGCCGGGCTGGCGAGCGGCGGCGCGCTGGTGCTGCAGGCGGGGGGCACGGTCACGGGCGCGAGCGCGATCGGCGCCGCCGGCAACCTGTACCTGAAGGCGGATGGAACCAGTTCCGACCTCGTCACGGGCGCCGCCGTCGGCAGCAGTGGCGGCAGCCTGGAACTGATCGCCGGCCGCGACGTGCTGTTGGGCGCCGATGTCTCCGCCGCCGCGGCGGGCAAGAGCGTCGAGGTCAGCGCGGCGCGCGACGTGACGCAGGCGCAGGGCACCAGCGTCGGCACGAGCAACGGCGGCATCGTCGTCACCGGCGGCAGCGTCGCTGCGAACGGCATCGCCGGCACGGTGACCCTGGAAAGCCTGAACGCGGGCACGGCCGGCGTGCAGGTCGGCGCGCAGTCCATCGTGGACGGTGACGGCGCCGGCGACACCGAGGTGGACATCGTTGCGGGCGGCGCGGCGCTGTTCGCCGGCGCCGGCATCGGCGCCGCGGGCGCGGCGCTGGAGACCACGGTCGACACGCTGAAGGCGAGCGCCGGTGGCGGCGTGTTCATGACCGAGAGCGACGCCGTGGCGATCGACACGGTCAGCGTCTCCTACCAGCAGGTCGACGCCAGCGGCGCGGCCACCGACGCCGTCTCGAGCTCGGTGCCGGGACTGTCGGGTGCCGCCGTGGTGCTGCGCACCCTGGCCGGCGGCATCGCCAGCGCGGCCGGCGCCGCCGTCGCGGCCAGCGGCAACCTGCTGCTGCAAGCCGGCGGCGCGAGCTCCGACATCGTGCTGGCCGGCACCGCCAGTGCCGGCGGCGCCATGAGCCTGCTGGCCGGGCGCGACGTGACGTTGAAGTCCAGCGTGGGAGCCACCGGCGGCAGCATCGACGTCCAGGCCGCCGGCCGCATCGACGCCCAGCAGGGCAGCGCCATCGCCAGCGCCAACGGCAACGTGCAACTGCTCGCCCTGGGTGGCAGCGTCGCGCTGGAGTCGGTGAATGCCGGCACGGGCACGGTGCGCATCAGCGGCAGCAGCATCATCGACGGCGACATCGCCGCCGGCGAGACCGAGGTGGACATCGTCGGCGGCCAGCTGCTGCTGACGGCCACGTCGTCGGCCGGCACCGGCGCCAACCCGCTCGAGACCACGGTCGGCGCGCTGAGCGTGAGCGCCGCCAGCACGGTGGGCATCGTCGAAAGCGACGGCCTGGTGCTGGACACGGTCACCGCCAGCGTCGACCGCGTGGCCGCCGACGGCACCACCAGCGCCACCGCGCCGGTGACCCAGGCCCACGTGAGCGGCTCGACGGTCACCCTCCGCACCCTGGCCGGCGCGCTGTCGGCCACGGCCGGCGGCGCGGTCACGGCCAGCGGCAACGTGCTGCTGAAGGCGGGCGGCGCGAGCGGCGACATGACGCTGGGCGCCAGCGTCGGCAGCAGCGGCGGCAACATCAGCCTCGACGCCGGGCGCGACATGACGCTGGCCGCCGCCGTTGCCACGGCCGGCGCCGGCAAGACCATCGACCTGCAGGCTGCCGGCGCGCTGACCCAGTCGCAGGGCAGCACGCTCACCACCACCAACGGCCATGCCTCGCTGGCGGCCGGTGGCGTGCTCACGATCGAGACCGTCTCGGCCGGCATCGGCCGCGTCAGCCTCGGCGGCAGCAGCATCGTCGACGGCGACGCGGCGGGCGACACCGAGGTCGACATCCTGGCCGCCGGCGTGCGCGCCACGGCCACGGCGGGTGGTATCGGCAGCGCGGCCAATCCGCTGGAGAGCACGATCAGCACGCTGAGCGCGGTGGCCACGGGCGACGTGTTCGTCACCGAGACCGACGCGCTCGACCTGGCCGTGGTGTCGGCGACGATCAACCGCGTGGGCAGCAACGGCGCCGATGCGCCCGTGACGCTGTCGGCGCAGAGCCACGTGAGCGGCGCCACCGTCGTCGTCCGCACGCTGGGCGGCAGCCTCGGCAGCCAGGCCACGGGCGCGGTGAGCGCCACGGGCAACCTGCTGCTGTCGGCCGGGGGCGCGAGCTCCGACCTCAACCTGACCAGCGCGGTCGCCAGCAGCGGCGGCCACGTGAGCCTGGCCGCCGGCCAGGACATCGTGCTGGGCGCGAACGTGAGCGCCGCCGCCGGCGGCCAAGCGGTCGACCTGGTGGCCGGGCGCAACTTCACGCAGGCGCAGGGCACGGCCGTCACGAGCGCGGGCGGCAACATCGGCCTGCAGGCGGGCGGCAGCGCCACGCTGGAGACTTTCAATGCAGGTGCCGGCAGCGTGCGCATCGCCGCGGCCAGCGTGGCCGATGGCGACACCGCGGCCAACGAGACCGAGGTCGACGTGACCGGCGCCAGCCTGCAGCTGGTGGCGACGGGTGCGGTCGGCGCGCCGACCAACGCGCTGGAGACGACGGTGGGGACGCTGGCGGCCTCCGCCGGCGGCAACCTGTTCCTGGCCGAGTCCGATGCGCTGGGCATCGCGGCGCTGGCCGTCGACACGCAGCGCGTCGGCACGGACGGCACGTCCGCCAGCACGGCCAATGCCACCACCAGCGGGCTCGCGGCGGCGACGGCCGTGGTGCAGGCCGCCGGCGCCATCGACAGCGTCGCGTCCGTGGCCATCACCGCCACCGGCAACCTGCTGCTGAAGACGCTGAGCGCGTCCGACATCACCCTGCTCGGCGACGCCAGCGCCGCCGGCGACCTCACGCTGGAGTCCGGCCGCGACCTGGTCCTGGGCGGCGCCGTCGCCAGCACCGGCGCCGGCCGCAGCCTGGTGCTGCAGGCGAATCGCGCCTTCACGCAGTCCCAGGGCAGCAGCGCCGGCAGCAACGACGGCGCCATCGTCGTGACGGCCTCCGACAATGCGACGCTGGAAAGCCTGGCGGCGGGCACGGGCACCGTGCGCATCAGCGCCAACAGCGTGATCGACGGCGACACCGACGGCGACAGCCAGGTGGACGTCACCGCGGGCGCCCTGGGCATCGTCGCCAACATTCCCAACGGCGCCATCGGCACGGCGGCCAACGCGCTGGAGACCACGGTCGGCAGCATCGCGCTCAGCGCCGCGCAAGGCGGGGTCTTCGTCACCGAAAGCGATGCACTGCTGGTCGACACCGTGGGTGGCACGGCGCAGCGGGTGGGCACCGACGGCGGCAGCCAGGCCCTGGCCCTCGCCAGCGTCGCCAACGTGCAGGGCGCCCAGGTGGTGCTGCGGACCCTGGCCGGCTCGCTCACCACCAGCGCCGGCGGCGGCCTCGTCGAGGCGGCCGGCAACCTGCGGCTGTCCGCGGGCGGCGCGGGCTCTGACCTCGTCACGAACGCGATGGTCCGCAGCGACACCGGCGACCTCAGCCTGGCGGCCGGCCGCGACCTGCTGCTGGGCGCCGACGTGCGCACCGACGGCACCGGCACCGACGTCGACCTGCTGGCGCAGCGCAATTTCGTGCAGGCGCAGGGCACGGCGGCGCGCACCTTCACCGGCAACATCGCGCTGCAGGCCGGCGGCGACGCCACGATCGAATCGCTGCTCGCCTCCGGCGGCGGCATCTGGGCGAGCGCGGCCAGGCTCCTGGACGGCGACGCCGCCGGGGATGCCGAGGTCGACCTCACGGCTCCGGTCGTCCAGCTCACCACCACCGGCGCCATCGGCGCAGCGGGCAATGCGCTGGAGACCACCGCGGCCACGCTCACCGCGCAGGGCGGCGGCGACGTGTTCCTCACCGAAACCGACGCGCTGACGGTGGGCACTGCCACCGTCGATGTGCGACGGGTCGATGCCTCCGGCGTGACGACGTCGAGCGCGCACGCCGCCGCCAGCGGGCTGGGCGGCGCGACCGTCGTCCTGCGCACCGTGGACGGCGCGCTGGCGACGCAAGCCGCCGTCAGCGCCACCGGCAAGCTGCTGCTGCAGGCCGGCGGCGCGGCCGGCGACCTGGCGGTCCAGGCCGGCGCCACGGCCGGCGGCGCGCTGAGCCTGGAGGCCGGGCGCGACCTGCGGCTGGCCTCCAGCGTGGGCAGCACCGGCGGCACGGTCGATGCGCAGGCCCAGGGCGTGCTCACGGCCAGCGAAGGCACGGCCATCACCACGGCCAATGCCAACGTGCTGCTGCAGGCCGGCGGCGACGTGACGATCGATACGGTCGACGCGGGCAGCGGCAGCGGCAGCGTCCGCATCGCCGGCGCCCACCTGATCGACGGCGACAGCGGCGCGGGCGAGACCGAAGTCGACATCGTCGCCAGCCAGCTGCAGGTGAGCGCGACCGGCGCCGTGGGTGCGGCGGCGAACCCGCTGGAGACCACGGTGGGCACGCTGGCCGTCGCGGCCGGCGGCCTCGTGAACATCGTCGAAACCGACGCGCTGCTGGTGGGCGCCACCAGCTTCGGCGGGGTGGATCGCGTGGGCGCGGACGGCGCCACGAGCGGCACGGGCACGGTCACCCAGGGCAACGTGGTCGCCGGCGGCGAGCTCACGCTCACCGTGGGCGGCACGCTGGACCTGGCCGCGGCCGCAGCCCTCGCCAGCACCGGCGGCAATCTCGTCGCCACGGCCAACGGCGACGTCACCATGGCGGCGGGTTCCTCCATGGAGACCTCGGGCCCGGCGACCATCGCCCTCACGTCGAACGCCGGCCGCGTGATGATGGAGCCGGACCTGAGCGCGCTCTCCACCGGCTCCGGCGACATCCACGTCACGGCCGAAGGCGACATCCAGCCCGGTGCGCTCATCACGCAGGGCAAGGCCTATCTCGACGCGCGCAACGGCAGCGTGCTGATCCGCGGCGACCTGCAGCGCAATGGCGAAGACGTCGACCTGTTCGGCGACGACCTGGTCATCGAGGTGCCGGTCGCGAGCCCCGGCGGCACGCTGCGCATCGGGCCGCTGGATCCGGGCACGTCCATCGTCATCGGCGATACGGTGCCGGCCGGCCCCGCGCTGCAGGTGGACACCGGCGAGCTGGCCCTGCTGCAGGACGGCTTCGCGCAGCTCGAGATCGGCAGCAGCCTCGCCGACACCGCCATCCTGCTGGATGGCGCGACCTCGCCGCTGGTCTTCCACGACCCGCTGCTGCTGACTGCCACCGGCGCCGGCGGCACGGTGCAGCTGCAGGGCAGCCTCACGGGCGAATCGCTCACCATCGCCGATGCCGGCGACCACACCACGCTCGCGGCGAGCACCGTCGTCATGCAGGGCAGCGTGCTGGTGCAGGACCAGCTGGCCATCGCCGGCGCCAACGCCATCACGGGCAGCGGTTCGCTGCACTTCACGCAGACCGTCACCGGCGCGGGTGGCGCGGCCGACACGCTGGCGCTGGATGCCGGCGGCGGCAGCGTGGCGCTGGACCAGGCCGTGGCCAACCTGGACGGCCTGAGCATCTCGAATGCGGGCGACGTCACCTTCGGCGCCGCCGTGACCCTGAGCGGCGACCTGGTCATCGATGCCACCGGCACCGTCACCTTCGACGGCCCGCTGACGCTCACCAACGGCGCGCACCTGATCGTGCGCGGCGGCGGCCGCGTGGTCTTCAACGGCAGCGCCGACCTGGGCCAGGGCGACGCCCTGCTGCAGGTTGCGGGCATCCAGGCCAACGGCGGCACCGGCAGCCTGGTCGGCACGGGTCTGCTGCAAGTGCGAGGCACGACCGCGTCGCAGGCCATCCACGTCGGCGGCGGCACGGCCGCGGCCGGCGCGCTGGTGGTGGGCGACGACGTGCTGCGCGCCGTCGGCGCCGGCTTCACGGCCCTGCGCATCGGCAACGGCGCTCAGGCCCTCACGCTGGGCGACGCCGACCTGTCCGCCACCGGCGCGCCGGTGGAGCTCGTGGGCGACCGCATCGCCCTGGTCGCCACCGGCGGCGGCGTGCGCCTGGGCACCGACCTGACGCTGCACGCCGTGGGCAACATCACGACGGCCGGCCAGCTGCAGGCGACCGCGGCCTCCGGCCTCACGCTCACCAGCGACACGGGCACCATCGCCATGGCGGCCGGCAGCACGCTGGCCAGCCAGGGCGGGCCCATCGCGCTGCAGGCCGCCCGCGGCCTGGCGGTCGCCGGCCTCGATGCGCGTTCGGCCGGCGGTGCCGGCACCGTGTCCCTGCGCAGCGCCAGCGGCACGATCACCGACGCCAACGCCGATGCGGCCGTCAACGTGTACGCGCAGGCGGTGGACTTCGCCGGCCGCGGCACCATGGCGGGCAGCGCCGAAGTCCTGGAGGTGTCCGCGCCCGTCGTGCGCGTCGACCCCGCCGGCGGCATCGTCCTGCGCGACTCGGGCTCCGACGGACGCGTGTACTACAACGTGCTGCACGGGTCCGACCTGGAGCAGGTGCTGGTGGCCGTGGGCGCCTCGCAGCGAGTGACCACCGACCCGGACGCCTTCCTGGCCGGCGGCGGCATGCAGCTGCTGGCGGCCAGTGGCGGCAGCGTGCGCAACAACGCGCCGGCGACGGCGCTCAGCCGGTCGCTTGGCAGCTCCACGCCGTCTTACGGCAACACCCAGGTGCAGACTTACCTGGCCAGCGCGGACACGGCGGGCGACGCCGGACTCACGCTGTCGCAGCGGCTGCAGGCGCAAAGCGAGCTTTCGTTTGCCAGCGGCCAGCCCGCCGGCGGCGCCACGGGCGTGGACTACTGGACGGAGTCGCTGAGCGTGTGAGCTATTCGAGGCACTCTCTTGCGCCTTGACGCCGCAATTTACTGGTTGTCACGAAGCTCGACTACACTCGGCCGTTCCTTGTCTTAGCGCAAACATCAAGCGGAGATCCACCCGTGTTCCAGAAAGTCGTCCCGGTCAACAAAGAACGCCACGCCACGAAGAAGATCAAGGAGGTCTCCGGCTTCGGCTTCGCGTCCAACTTCCACATCGCCTACGTGACGATGCAGGAGTTCGCCCGCGCCGCCTCGATCTTCCCGATCGTGTTCCTCGAAGACAAGGACAAGGATGAATTCCGTCCCGTGGTCCTGCTGGGCCTGAACGCCGGCGAGAACCTGTTCGTGGGCAAGGACGGCAAGTGGCAGGCCTCCTACGTGCCGGCCATCATCCGCCGCTATCCCTTCGCCCTGACCGCCGCCGGCAACGACGGCCAGTACGTGGTCTGCATCGACGAGGAAAGCCCGCTGGTGTCCGACACCGAAGGCGCGCCGCTGTTCAACGAGAAGGGCGAGCCCACCCAGGTGATCGACAACGTCAAGCGCTACCTGGCCGAACTGCAGCAGATGGACGGCTTCACCCGCGAGTTCTGCAAGTTCCTGCAGGCCAACAACATGTTCACCCCGCTGAACATGCGCGTGCGCGAGGCCAGCCGGGTGAAGAACATCTCCGGCTGCTACGTGATCAACGAAGAGCGCCTGAACAACCTGTCGGACGAGAAGTTCCTGGAGTTCCGCGCCAAGCGCTACCTGCCGGCCGTCTACTCCCACCTGATCTCGCTGGCCCAGACCGAGCGCCTGGTGAAGCTGCACGAGGACGCGCAGCCGGCCGCCGCCAACGCCAGCGCGGAACCCGCCAAGGCTTCCGCCAAGAAGGCCGTGGCCAAGCAGTAAGCGTGAAGCCCGTCCTGCTCGCGCTGTCTCTGGCGGCGGGGCTGGCGGCGCTCGCGCCCGCGGCGGCGCAGGGGCTGCAGCCGCCGCGCACCCTCGCCGGGCTGGAGACCGCGCCGCCCCCACTGCTGCACGGGGAGGTGCCCCTCCTGCCGCGCCAGCTCGCGCAGCTCGTCGCGGCGCGCAACCCCGAGATCCGCTACAGCCGCCTGGGCGTGGAGGTGGCGGCCTTCCTGAGCGCCTCCGAGGCCTCGCTGTACGAGACCGTCCTCTACGGCAGCGCCGTCGGCGACGACGCGGACCGCCAGCGCACGATCGAGGAGCGCATCTCGGGGGCGGCCTCGCTGTCCGTCCTCAGCGAACGCTCCCAGACCTACGAAGCCGGCCTGCGCCAGCGCCTGCCCACGGCCGGCGAGGTGTCGCTCGCCTACAAGGTGATCCGGCGCAGCAACAACATCATCGCCAGCTCCACCAACGACCTGCAGGACACCGAGTGGACCAGCGGCGTGGTGGTGACGCTCAAGCAGCCGCTGCTGCGCAACGCCGGCCGCGGCGTGCTGGAAACCGACAAGCGCGTCGCCGAACTGGAGCGCGAAGTGCAGTGGGCGCAGTTCCGCCAGCAGGTGCTGAAGTCCACCGCCGACGCGCTGAACCTGTTCTGGCAGCTGCAGCGCGCCCAGGAGGCGCGGCGCCTGCGCGACGAGTCCATGCGCAACGTGCGCAAGATGGCGCAGGACGTGGAAGCGCGCATCGAGGCCGGCCGCACGCCGCCGGCCGCGCGGCTGGAAGTGCAGTCCATCCTGACGGGCCGCCAGGCGGACCTGCTGCGCGCCGAGCTCGCGGAGCACGAAGCCGAAGCCAAGGTGCTGACCGCGCTGGGCATCGCCTCCACCGGTCCGGCCATCCACCTGAAGGCCACGGACACGCCGCTGCCGGCCAAGGCCGATCCCGAGCCGCTGGAGCAGGCGCTGCAGCGCGCGCTGGAGCAGTGGCCGCCCTACCGGGTGTCGCAGCTGCGCCTGGAGCAGGGCCGGGCGCGCCTGGCCTACGCCGACAACCAGCGGCAGCCGCAGCTCGATTTCAGCGCCAGCTACAACGCCACCGGCCTGGCCTATGACCGGATGAGCGCCTACAAGCTCGCCACCCGCGACAAGTACCCGGAGTGGACGGTGGGCTTCAACTTCGAGCTGCCGCTGGGCGGCAACGGCAAGGCCGGCGGCCAGTACGCGGCGCAGGCCGTGCGCGTGCAGCAGAACCAGCTGGAGCTGGAAGCGATCCGCACCGCGCTGTCGAACGACCTCTCGCAGCGCCGCGAGGACCTCATGTCGGCGCTGCGCCAGGTGGCGCAGGCGCAGAAGGACGTGGAGCTGCGCCGGCAGGTGGAAGACAACGAGCGCGACCGCTACCGCCTGGGCGTGGGGCTGCTGCGCAGCTGGCTGGACCGCGAGAACGAGACGTACGAGGCGCGCCAGCGCCTGTCCGAGGCCGTGATGCGCGCGCAGCTGGCGCGGGTGGCGTGGCAGTTCGCGCAGGGCAGCCTGCTGGACGAGTACGACATCGCCTTGAGGAGCGAATGATGAGGCTGACAACCGCCGCTTGCGCACTGGCGCTGCTGGCGCCGCTGGCCGCCGGCGCGGCCGACTATCCCGGCCTGGTGCAGCCCCTGCACGACGTGACCCTCAGCTCCGGTGTCGGCGGCATCGTCGCCAGCCGCCGCGTGCATCCCGGCAGCCAGGTCGGCGCCGGCCAGGTGCTGATGGTGCTGGACGACCGCCTGCAATCCGTGGAGGCGCAGCGCCGCCGCGTGATCCTGGACGACCACAGCGAGCTGAAGGCGACCGAGGACCGCGTGCGCATCGCGAGGGGCCTGTACGGCGACGCGAAGAACGTCTACGACAAGACCGGCTCCATCAGCCGTGACGAGCTCGCGCGGCTGGAGGCCGACTACCTCTCGGCCCAGGGCCGGCTGGAGCAGCTGCGGGCGCAGAAGCAGCGCGAGAAGCTGGAGCAGCAGGGCGCCGAGCAGGAAAGGCAGATGCGCCAGCTGGTCGCGCCGGTGGCCGGCGTGGTGGCCAAGGTGGACATCGAGCCCGGCGAATGGGCCAAGCCCGGCGAGGCGCTGATCCGCCTGGTCGACGCCAGCACCCTCGTGTTCAAGACCAACATCCCCCTGGCCGCCGTCGGCGGCGTGAAGCGGGGCGGCGTGCTGCCGGTGCTGGTGGAAGACGGCGCGCGGGTCGCGCAGGTGCCGGCCCGCATCACCTTCGTCTCGCCGGTGGCCGACGCGGCCAGCGGCCTGGTGGAAGTGCGCGCCTCCATCGCCAACCCCGGCGGCAAGCTGCGCCCCGGCAGCAAGGCCGTGCTGCGGCTCGGCGCCACCGCCGCCGCCGCGCCCGAAGGCAAGCTGTGAAGCGCGACGCGCTGGCCGCCGCTCCGCCGCAGCACGACGCCCGTTCGCTGCTGCTGGCGCTGCACGAGCTGCGCAAGGCGCCGGTGGACGCCGGCTACTGGGCGAGCTTCTGCCCGCTGGTGGCGGCGCTGTGCCGCGCCCGAGCGGCCGTCGCCGTGCAGCGGCAGGGCGATGCCTGGGCCACGCTCGGACAGGGCGGCACGCAGCCGGCGTGGCTGGCCGCGGCCTGGCCGCAGCTGGTGGCGGACGTCGCCGGGCGTGCCGCGGGCAACGGCTTCGCCTACACGCCGGCCGCCGATGACGCAGGTGAGGCGCGCCTCTTCGCGGCCGTGCGCGTCCTGGGCGCGGGCGAGGCGCTGCTGCTGCTGGACATCGCCCAGCAGGAGCGCGGCATGCTCAACGAACTGCTGATGCGCGCGATGCTGGTGGCCGACGTGGCCGCCCGCCCCGTGCAGGCGATGCCGGCCACGGCCGCAGCGACCGGGGCCGTCGCGGCGCCGCGCATGGCCGATGGCGGCCTGCTCGCCATGCTGGACCTGGTCTCGCAGGTGATGCAGACCCCCAGCTTCGAACTCGCCACGCTCAAGCTGGCCAACGGCCTGGCCGCGCATTTCGGCCTGGTGCTGTGCGCGCTGGGCTGGGAGAAGGGCAGCGGCATGCACGCGGTGGCGGTGAGCCACCTGGAACGCTTCGAGCGCAAGAGCGAGAACATCCGCCTGATCGAGGCGGCGCTGGACGAGGCGGCCGCCGAGGAGATGGCCCTGGGCCATCCGCCGGCCGAAGGCCTGCCCGCCGGCGGCCCGGCCCACGCCGCGCTGTGCGACGGCCTGGGCTACGCGCAGGTCTGCACGCTGCCCCAGCGCGATGCGCAGGGCAACGTGCAGTCGGTGCTGCTGCTTGCCTGGCCGCAGGCGCTGCCGCGGCTGCCCGAGTTCGGCTCGCTGCTGCTGGCGCTGGACATGCTGCAGCCCTGGCTGGCCGACCTGCAGCAGCGTGACCGCTGGTGGGGTCGGCGCCTGGCCGGCTGGGCGCAGGACCACATCGAGCAGCTCGCCGGCCCCGGCCATCCCTGGATCAAGGCGGGCGCCGCCGCGGCCTCGCTGCTGGTGCTGTACGGCACCTTCGGCACCTGGGACTACAAGGTCGAGGCGACCGCGCAGCTCACCACCGACGCCACGCGCATGGTGAGCGCGCAGTTCGACGGCCGCGTCGACGTGGTCCGGGCCACGGCCGGCGACCTGGTGAAGCAGGGCGCGGTGCTCGCGGTGCTGGACACGCGCGACCTGCGGCAGCAGGAAGTGGAGGCGCGGGCCGAATGCCAGCGCTACGAGGCCGAAGCCGCGCGGCATCGTGCCGACGACAACCTGGCCGACATGGAAGTCTCGCTGGCCCGCCTGGCGCAGGCGCAGGCCCGCCTGGCGCGCCTGCGCGACTACATCGCGCACGCGACCAACGTCGCGCCCTTCGACGGCGTGGTGGTGGAAGGCGAGCGCAAGGACCTGCTGGGCCTGCCCGTGAAGAAGGGCGACCACCTGTTCCGCATCGCGCAGGTGCAGGGCCTGTACGTGATGCTGCACGTGCCCGAGCGCGACATCCGCGACATCCAGCCGGGCGCGCGCGGCGAGCTGTCGCTGCTGGCGCGGCCCGACCAGAAGATCCCCTTCGAGCTCAACGCGCTGATCCCGGTGGCCCAGGTGAAGGGCCAGGAAGGCAACCAGTTCATGCTGACGGCCAGGCTGCTGGCGCAGCCCGAGTCCTGGTGGCGCCCGGGCATGACCGGCGCCGGCCGCGTCGAGGTGGGCCCCCGCAACGTGGCCTGGGTGGCGACGCACCGCCTGGTCGATGCCATCCGCATGAAGTTCTGGTGGTAGCGTGGCCAGCTCCGTCTTCAGCGATTCCTGGTTCCGCGTGGCCAGCATGCGCGTCGCGCTGCTGCCCACGGTGCGGGTGCAGCGGCAGCGCTTCCGCGGCCGCGACTGGTACGTGCTGGAGGACAGCTACACCCAGCGCTTCTTCCGCCTGACGCCGCAGGCCTGGGCCTTCGTCAGCCGGCTCACGCCGGACCAGACCGTCGAGGAAACCTGGAACGCGTTCCTGGAGACCCACCCCAGCGAGGCGCCGGGCCAGGACGCGGTGATCCAGCTGCTGTCGCAGCTGCACGTGTCCAACCTGCTGTACTTCCGCCACCAGCCGGACAACGACGCGATCGTCGAGCGCGTGAAGCGCACGCGCCGGCGCGAGCTGGCCGGCAAGGCGGCGTCCTTCCTGTTCTTCCGGGTGCCGCTGCTGGACCCGAACGCCTGGCTGGACCGCATCACGCCCTTCATCCGCCTCCTCACCGGCCCGTGGATGGCGGCGGTGTGGCTGGTGGTGGTCGGCCTGGGTTGCGTGACGGCGTTCCAGCATCGCGAGGCGCTCCTGGACAAGTCGCAGGGCCTGCTGGCGCTCGACAACCTGCCCTGGCTGTACATCTGCCTCGCGCTGCTGAAGCTGCTGCACGAGCTGGGGCACGCCTTCGTCACCAAGCGTTTCGGCGGCGAGGTCCGCACCCTCGGCGTGATGTTCCTCCTGTTCACGCCGCTGCCCTACGTGGACGCGACCGCGAGCTGGGCCTTCCGCCATTCCTGGCAGCGCGTCTACGTGGGCGCGGCCGGCATGCTGGTGGAGTTCTTCCTCGCCTCCCTCGGCGCGCTGGTGTGGGCCTCGACCGGCGCGGGGCTGGTGAACAGCATCGCCTTCAACGTGATGATCATCGGCTCGGTCTCCAGCCTGATCTTCAACGGCAACCCGCTGCTTCGCTTCGACGCGTACTACATGCTCAGCGACGCGGTCGAGATTCCCAACCTGTACCAGAAGGCGCAGCGGCAGTGGCTGTACTTCGGCGACCGCTACCTGCTGGGCACGCCCAACCTGCATTCGCCGGCGCAGGACGAGCGCGAGTGGTGGTGGCTCACGGGCTACGGCGCCTTGAGCTTCGTCTACCTGATGATCGTCACGGTCGGCATCTCGCTGTTCCTGCTGGACCAGTGGTTCATCCTGGGCGTGCTCGCGCTCACCATCACGCTGGCCACCAAGCTGGTGGTGCCGGCCTGGAAGCTGCTGCAGCACCTGATGGGGCCGGCCGTGGCGCGCAACCGGCGGCGCGCCGTGCTGGGCGCGCTGGCCGTGCTGGCGGGGGTGGTCGTGCTGGGCGGCTGGGTGCCGCTGCCGTACGCCGTGCGGGCGCAGGGCATCCTGCAGGCCGACGAGGCCGTGACCGTGTACGCGCCGATCGAAGGCGCGCTGGTGCGCGCGGTGGTGAAGAACGGCGCCCAGGTGCGCGCCGGCGAGGTGGTGGCGGAGTTGCGCAACCCGGACCTGGAGCAGGACATCGAGGTGAGCCGGCAGGCGCTGCGCGAAGTGGACGCGCTGGTCCGCCAGGCGATGGTGAAGGCGCCGGCGCAGCTGCCCACGCTGCAGCAGCAGCACCAAGCCGCGCTGCGCCGCCTGGTCGAACTCGAATCCAAGCGCGCCCAGCTGCTGGTGCGCAGCCCGGCGGCGGGCGAATGGGTGGCGCCGGCGCTGCACGAGAACGAGGGCACCTGGCTGCAGCGCGGCCAGCCGCTGGGCGAAACCGTGCAGCGGCGCGGGTTCCGCTTCATCGCGGTGGTGCCGCAGGAACAGGCCAACGAACTGTTCGCGCAGCATCCGCGCGAGGCGACGGTGAAACTCACTGGCCAGGCCGACGCCTCGATCGCGGTGACCTCGCTGCAGCTCATTCCCTACCAGCAGCAGAAGCTGCAGTCGGCCGCCCTGGGCTGGCTGGGCGGCGGCGACATCGCCGTCAGGACCGACGACCGCAGCGGCAACACCGCCGCCGAATCCTTCTTCGCGCTGCACGTCGGCCTGCCCAGGCAGCTGCCGGCGCACGTGGTGCCGCTGGAGGGCATGTCGGGGCAGGTGCGCATGGAACTGCCGGGCGAGCCGCTGTTCTGGCAGGCCCGCCTCGCGCTGATGCAGCTGATGCAGAAGCGCTACGGCCTCTGAAGCCATGGAGCCCTCCGCCGCCGCCGCTGCGCCCGCCTGGTTCGCCCCGCGCGACCCGGCGCGGCCGCGCGGCTCCCTCGGCTGGCGCCTGCATCGCCTCGCGCGCCACCTCGCCCGGCGCGACCGCGCCGCGCTGGAACGCGAGGTGCGCGCGGCGCAGGCGTCCTTCCCCGCGCTCGCCGAACTGGAGGAGGACGCCTTCCGCGCGCACGCGGCGCAGGTGCGGCGCGCCTACCGCCTGGGTCGCGCGCAGCGCACGCCGGGCCAGGCCGAACTGACCGCGGCGCTCGCCACCGCCGCCGCGGCGATCCGCCGCACGCTGGGCATGACGCCATCCTTCCCGCAGTTCCTGGCGGCGCTGGCGATGGCCGACGGCTACGCGGTGCAGCTCGCGCCCGGCGAAGGCAAGACGCTGGCAGTGGCCATGGCCGCCGTGCTGCAGGCCTGGGACGGCCGGCCCTGCCACGTGGTGACGGCCAACGAATACCTGGCCGCGCGCGACGTCGAACTGATGCGGCCGCTGTACGTGCTGTGCGGCTGCAGCGCCGCCGCCGTCACGCAGGAGCTGGAGCGCGATGCTTCGGCCGCGGCCTATGGCTGCGACATCGTCTACGCCACCGCGCCGCAGCTGCTGGCCGATTTCCTGCGCGACCAGCTGCTCCTCGGTGGCGCGCAGACCCCGGTGCAGCGACGCCTGTGGCGCCTGAACGGCCGCGGCGCCGCCATGCAGCCGGTGATGCGCGGCCTGTACGCCGTGATCATCGACGAGGCCGACGGCGTGCTGATCGACGAGGCCACGACGCCGCTGATCATCGCCTCGCCGCAGAGCAACCCGATGATGGTGCGAGCCACCCTCGAGGCGCGCGCGCTGGTCGATTCGATGGAGCGCGACGTGCACTACACGGTGCACCAGGGCCCGCACCAGGACGTGCGGCTGACGCCCGAGGGCGAGCGCTGGCTGGACACCGTGGCGCACCGCCTGCCCGAGTTCTGGCAGCAGCAGGACCGGCGCGAGAACCTGTTGTGCATGGGCCTGCTGGCGCGCGACGTGTTCGAGCGCGACCGCCACTACGTCGTGCAGCAGGGCCGCGTGGTCATCGTCGACGAGAACACGGGGCGCCTGATGCCCGATCGCTCCTGGAGCCACGGCATCCACCAGGCGATCGAGGCGCGCGAGGACCTCGAGCTGACCGACCCGTCGCAGACCGCGGCGCGCATGACCTTCCACGATTTCTTCCGCCGCTACCACGTGCTCTCGGGCGCGAGCGGCACCCTGCAAGGCATCGCCCGCGAGCTGTGGTCCACGTACGGGCTGCTGACGCTGCGCCTCGCGCCGCGCGTGGCGAGCCGGCTGCGCACCGGCGAGCGGCACGTCCTTGCCTCGCGCGACGAGAAGCTGGACGCCATCGTCGCCGAGGCCTGTCGCATCCACCGCGAGGGCCTGCCGGTGCTGGTGGGCACCCGGCGCATCCTGGACAGCGAGGCGATCGCGCAGCGGCTGCAGGCCGCGGGGGTGGACTGCAAGGTGCTGAACGCGAAGAAGCATGCGGAGGAGGCGGCGATCGTCGCGCAGGCCGGCGGCCCCGACTGCGTGACCGTGGCCACCAACATGGCGGGTCGCGGTACCGACATCCTGCTGGCGCCGGGCGTGGCCGATGCCGGCGGCCTGCAGGTACTGAGCTTCGAGGCGCACGAATCGGCGCGCGTGGACTGGCAGCTGTTCGGCCGCTCGGGCCGCCAGGGCGCGCCGGGTCGGGCGCAGGCGTTCATCGGCCTCGGCGACGAGTTGTTCGAGCGGCACCTGCCGGCGCCCTTGCGGCCCTTGTTGTGGGCCGCCGCGGCCGTGCCGGGGGCGCGCCGCAAGCTGGCGCCGGCCCTGGTGTGGGCCGCGCAGTGGCGCGCCCAGCGGCGCTCCTGGGCGGCGCGCCGCACCCTCGCCGAGCGCGAGGCGCAGGTGATGCAGCAGTTGTCGTTCTCGCGCGTGGGTTGAACCCGGAGGTGGTCCCGCGGACCAACGGCGCGTCGGCTGCAGTGTTGCCGCGAGAGTGCTCCAGATCAGGTGGTCACCACCAGCCGCCCCGACGTGGACGCCCGGTCCGGCAAACCGGCAATGACGCCGTCCCGTTCCAGGCCGCCGATCTTCGCCTCCGAGTACCCGAACTCCGCGAGCAACTCCGCCGTGTGCTCCCCGAGCAACGGGGGCGGCCTGCGCACGGTGGCCTGCGACGCGCCGTCCATGCGGATGGGTGAGCCGACCATTCGCATCGCGCCCAGTCTGGGATGCTCGACTTGTTCCACCAGCCCGCAGTGCAGCACCTGCGGATCACGAAAGACATCCTCCAGCGTGTTGATCGGCCCGGCGGCGATCCCCGCGGCGCAGAGCGCTTCGGTCCAGTGGCTTCGCGTGTGCCGCGCGAGTTGCTGCTCGAGCAGCTCCTTGAGTTCGATGCGGTTCGCCACGCGGGCCGTGTTGTCCGCGAAGCGCGGATCGCTCACGAACTCGGGCACGCCAAGCACGGTGCAGAGCTTCTCCCACATCGCGCGTGTGGCCGGTGCGATGTTCAAGGGGCCGTCGGCGGTGCGGAACACACCGTAGGGCGAGATCACGGGGTGCGTGTTTCCGGCCGGTTCCGGCACCTCCCCGAGACTGAGATAACGTTGCCCCTGGACGCTGAGCAGGCCGACGAGGCTGGCGAGCAGCGAGGTCTCCACCAGCCGGCCCTGCCCCGTCGCGCGGCGCTGGTACAGCGCCGCCATGGTGCCCAGTGCGGCCCACATGCCCGCAGTCTGGTCGCCGATGGCGACGCCCACCCGAACGGGCCCCGACTCCGGCGTGCCGGTGACGCTCATCAGACCGGAGTAGCCTTGGGCGATCTGGTCGAAGCCGGGCAGGTGTCCTGCAGGGCCCGACTTGCCGAAGCCGGTGATGCTCACGTAGACGAGGCCCGGGTTGACGGCGGACAGCGCCTCGTGGTCGAGCCCCATTTCCTTCGCCGAGCCGGGGCGGAAATTCTCCGCAACGACGTCGCACTGCGATGCGAGATCGCGGATCAGGGCCAGGCCGCGCCCGCTTCGAAAGTTGACCGCCATGCCGCGCTTGTTGCGGTTGCCGCTCAAGTAGTACGCGCTCTCGCCCCGGTCGTGCGGGCCCCATTCGCGGATCATGTCGCCGCCGAGCGGCTCGACCTTCACGACGTCGGCCCCGAGGTCGGCGAGAACCATCGTGCAGAACGGTCCCGCGAGGGCGCGCGTCAGATCCAGCACGCGGATGCCCGCGAGCGGCAGCTGGCTTGGCGTCGACATCAGTGCTGGCCGCCTTCGGCCCCGGGGGCGGGGTTCGCCAGGAAGTCGCTCCACGCGTCATCGATCAGCGGCGCCAGCACGGCCTTCACGCGCTCGGGGCTCAGCGCATGCTCGGGGCCCAGACGCGAGTATGTCGCGACCTGCGCGTAGTAGAGCGTCTCGCCCCGCATCCGGCCTTCCATGTCGTAAGGCCAGGCGCGCATCGTCGGCCGGTGCTCCACGTAAACGCGGTCGTCTTCCTCCACCGCCACGCCGGTCTTGCGCGTGAACTCGGCAGGCGTCATGTAGAAGTGGCTGACCTGCTCGAGTGTGAATCCCCAGTCGGCCACCGCGAAGTGGTGGTCGTCGCTGTAGATGACGTTGCCGTCGCTCTCGGCCATGGTCCGATAGAAGCCCTCGACCTCCGTTCGCCCGTCGAACACCGCCCCGGTGTGGTGGAAGATGTAGACCGGCTCGTCGACGGTCAAGCGCGGGTCGAAGATCTCGGGGTACCGGCCCGCCACTTCCAGCAGGGAGTGCAGGTAGTAGTTCCGCGCGATCTTGCGGCGATGCGGGTTGGTCATGCGATTGATGCCCGCCAATCGCCGGAGATAGCTCGCGTGCATCTCCTCATAGGTGGCGGGAACGAAGCTGTTGTCGAAGTCCATGCTGGGTCCTACTGCATCTTGCGAACGCGCTCCACCAGGGGAGCAAGGTCCTTCGCCAGCGTCGCGCCACCGGCCGGACGCGGCGCGGCCCCCAAGGATTCATGTCGCGCGGCCGGGTAGAAGCGCAGGCTCGTCATTCGCCCGCGATCGTCGCAGCGCCACACGAACGCGCAACGCGTACGCCGCAGGGTGCCGTCCGGCAGCCACGCCTCAAGCGTCTGTTCGCCGGCAAAGCCCCAGTGACTCATTGCGACCCGTTGGTCGATGGGTACGCTCAACACTCCCTCGTCGCGGTGGTAGCGCGCGATGGCGTCGCGGCCCTGCACGCGCCGGCCGTTGTCGAAGAACACGTAGTCGGGATCGGCGACCGCGGTGTCGTACTCGAAGAGTTCGTCGTGGCGACCCGCGACCGTCAGAAGGGTGTGCAGAAGGTAGTTGCGCAGCGCACGGCGCTCGAAGGCAGCGTCGCGCTGCAGCGCGTCCTGCTCGATGCGCTCGAAGGCGCGGCGGATGTCGTCAGTCGAAGTCTGCTGTGTCATTTGCGCTCACGTGCTGGTTTTCATGCCGGCGTCGACCATCAGCTTCTCCATTGCGGGTGCGGCGGCCCGGAACGTCTTGGCGAGTCCCTCGGCATCGAGCGGCCGCGAGGCAACGCCGAGTCGGGACGTCATCTGCACGATCTCCGGCGAGCGGGCCGCGGCGAGGATGGCGGCCTCGAGCTTGCGACGGATCGCCGGATCCACACCGGCCGGAGCCCCGTAGCCGAGCGGCACGCTGTTATGCACTGCGAAGCCTTGCTCCACCATCGTCGGCATGTCGGGGCGCGACGCCCACCGCACTTCATTGGCCGATGCGACGAGCTTGATCCGGTTGCCCGCCGCTCCCGCGGTGAGCTCCGGGCCCGACTGCAAGGCGGCGTCGACGTCACCACTGCTCGTGAGCACGATCGGCTCGGCCTGCGTCTTGGTCGGGATCCACTTGATCTTCGCTCCCGTCATGGCTGCGAGGTTGAACATGCACACCATGTTGACGATCGTGTTGGAGGCCACGGTCACTTCGCGTTGTTTCGCGAGCGCGACGAAATCCGCCATGGTCTTGACCGGCGAGTTGGGGCCCACCGCCAGGCCGTAGAGCGGCTCGCCAGCGCTTCCGAGGAAGTCGAAGTCGCTCAGCTTGTACGCCACTTTCACGGTGTGCGGCGTGAGCAGCAGGCCGCTGTAGGAGACGTTGCCGATGGTGTAGCCGTCAGGCTTGGCTTGCGCCAGGAGCGTGGTGCCGAGCACCGCGCCGCCTCCCGGGTTGTTCGAAATGATGAAGGGCACGCCCAGCGACTTGCTCACGTGCTCGAAGACGGCGCGGGCGAGCGCGTCGTTCGCCCCGCCGGCGGACACGGGCAAGATGACCTTCACCTCGCGTGCCGGCCACGCGGACGCCTGCCCACGGGCCGACTGGAACGGGATCGCCAGGCCGGACGCCAGTCCGCCAATGAGTATTTCGCGTCGCTTCATCATGTCTCCTGCTTGTTTTATGCAGGGCATGATAGGAGCGCCGCCGCGCGGGCGCGAGAGCGATTTTCATTGGCGCCATAAGGCGCGGTGATACGTGCGTTCTCAGCCCGGCGCGAGCAGGCTGGCACCCGGCCAGCGACCCGATTGCACGAGTTCCGCCGAGGCCTCCAGGAGCACGGCGCGCACGTGCTCCGAAGCGGGGGACAAGGGCGTGACGCTCGAATAGGCGAGCTGGGCGCGGCGGCGGATCATCGGCGCGATCGGATGCACGTGCATCGTCCCGTTGCCGGCGATGGCCGATCCCGGCACGATGATGCCACCCGCGCACGACGCGGCGAGCAGCAGCATGGTGGAAACGGTACTCACTTCCGCATGGACGACCGGCTCGACTTCTGCACGAAGGAATTCGGCGTTGATGATCTGGCGCAGCGTGGTGGCTGGCGTGGTCAGCACGAGGGGCGTGCCTCTGAGCTGGCGCAGCGTCACCGGTCCGCCCGGTTTCACGCCTTTCAGGGGCATCGCCGAGACGAAGAAGAGGATTTCCTCCACCAGGGGCGTCTGCCGCACGGACGCGCGGTCCGTCGCCTCGACGAGGACGCTCAGTTCGACCTGCTCGTTCGCAAGCTGGGGCGCCAGATAGGCGCTCGGGTTTTCGTAGAGCTCCAGGTGGACGCCGGGCAGTCGCTCGCGGACCGCCTTGAACAGCGGGCCCGCCATGACCACCGCGATGCTGGAGGGCAATCCCAGGCGCACCCGCCCGTGGACCTCGCCGTCGCCGCCCTGCACGACCCCCTCGGTGTCGGTGACCAGCCTCAGAATCGCTTCTGCGTGCCGGTACATCGCGACGCCCCGGGCGTTCGGTTTCACGCCGGTGCGGCTGCGCAGCAGCAGCTTGGCGCCGACGATGTCCTCGAGCTGTGCGATCTGCTGGCTGAGCGCCGGTTGCGCGACGCCGGCCATGCCCGCCGCACGGGAGAACGAGCCGGCGTCCACCACTGCCACGAAATAGCGTAGCTGGCGGATCTCCAGGCGCGAGACGATGCTGGGCATTGGCGGGCAGTTTACCCGGCGGGTGCTCGCATCACGATCATCGATGGTTCGATCGGCGAACCGTATTGGCCCGCCGCGGGCAAGCGGGCTAGAGTCGCCATATGCAGACACCTCCCTTTCGAATCCCACCGGCGGTCACCGACCGCTCCGCCTGGCGCGCCGCGGACCTGGAGGCAGAGAAAAGCTGGATCGTGGAGCTCGCGCCGACCGAGGCCGACGAGGTTGCCCGAGCGGCGCGGGATGTCGCGCAACGCGGGCTGCGCGGCGGCGAGTTCACCAGGCAGGATTTCCCGCTTCCATCCTTCGCGCCTCGACTCGCCGGCGTGCTCGACGAACTGCAGCACGGCCGCGGCATCGCGGTGCTGCGAGGTCTTCCCGTCGACGCGCAGGACGAGGAGATGGCCGCGCGCATCATCTGGGGGATCGGCACCTATCTCGGGCACGGGCTCACCCAAAGTGCGGGTGTGAACCTCGGCCGCTTCCCGGGAAATGCCATCGCGCACATCGTCGACCAGCGCAAGGACCCGAACGACCGCACCGTCCACGGCTCTGCGACGGGGGCCGAGCAGCAGCCGCACTGCGACCCGTCGGACCTCGTCGCGCTGCTGTGCATCCGTCCGGCCATCGACGGTGGCGGCGTTTCGCGCGTGGTCAGTGCCATGGCGGTGTACAACGACCTGCGTGAAAGGGTGCCTGAGTTGCTCGAGACGCTGTTCACCGGGTACTTCCACGACCTGCGCAAAGACGGCGCAAACGGCATCAGCGTCACCTCGAACCGGATTCCGGTGTTCGGCTACGCCAAGGGGCACCTGAGCGTTTCCTTCAATTCGCGGACCGTGTTCCTCGCCGCTGAGCGGCAAGGCTACGCTCTCTCCGACGTGGAGCGCCGCGCGCTCGACGAAATGGTCGCCACTGCGTCGCGCCCGGACATGGTCCACGAAATGACGATGCGCACGGGTGACCTGCAGCTGCTGAACAACTACACGATGCTGCATTCCAGGACCGCGTGGAACGACCCGCCGGAGGTGAGCCGGCGCCGCTGCATGTTGCGCCTGTGGCTGCGCACGTCGGACCCGAGGCCCCTGCCCCAAGGATTTGCCAGCGGCTACCTGTCCGGGGTGACCTACGACGTCGGCCGCCAGGCGGAAGCGCTGGCGGCATCGTGAGCGGGTGCGACGGATTGCCTGTCGTCGAACGCGTGGGCGACGCTCTGTACTGCACGCTGGCGCGGCCCGAGCAGCACAATCGACTGGACCCGCAGGACATCGACGAGTTGCAGCGCGTGCTCGATGGCGTGCGCCGCTCCTTCGAAGCCGGCGATGAAGGTCCTCGCTGCGTGGTGATTCGCGGTCAAGGCGATCGGACGTTCTGCTCGGGTTTCACGATCGGTGCGATCAGCGAACAGCTGGACGATCGGTTCGAGCGCATGCTCGACACGCTGGAGTCGCTGCCGGTGCCCACGATCGCTGCGATCCAGGGCGGCGTGTACGGTGGCGGAACCGATCTCGCCCTGTGCTGCGACGTGCGCCTGGGCGTGACGGAGTCGCGCATGTTCATGCCGGCGGCCCGCTTTGCCATTCATTACTATCCGGGCGGCCTGCGCCGCTACGTCCGCAACCTCGGGCTGCCCGCCTCCAAGAAGCTGTTTCTGACCGGCATGCAGATCGACGCCGCGGAGATGTTGCGCATCGGCTTTCTGACCGAAGTCGTGGAACCTGAAAGGCTCGAGGCACGCGTGAAGGAGTACCTCGCCTCCATCGGCGAGACTGAGCGAGGCGTGGTGGCTTCCATGAAGCACCACCTGCACGGGTTCGCAGAAGCGCGGCCTGACCTGGCTGCGGCCGCGGCCGCTGCGCGCAGCAGCGTGCAATCGCACGAATCGCGGCGCCGGATCGCCGCCGTGCAACGCAGTGGGCGGCGGTAGAAGGGGCGGTTACAGCGCCGCACGCGCCTTCGGGCGCAGCAACAGCGATTCGCGGCGCTTGCGGAGCACGCATCCTGGTGACGCGTGCTGCACGCATCGAAGTCGCGCCCCGGCAAGCGTCGCCAGGCCTGCTTCGCTGGGCCGACGGTGAAATCCTTGCGGTCACGTCGTCCGGTTGGTCGAGCTCGACCGCGACGGCGGCGCCAAAGGCCCCAATGGGGCGGCGGCGGCTCACTGGCGGCTTGAGCTCGGCGGCGGGGCGGTAAGTGCTCTTGACTGGCGGCTTGTCGCACGGAAGGCAGCCAAGTCATTGATTGTGCTGGCGCGCGTGGACTTGGTTCCGGCACGCAGTGAGCGTGAGAAATGTCTGCTGCGTGGCCCGACCGTGGCTTGCGCGTCACGCGATGAGCCAGCCTGGCGCGCCGCGCAGCTTCAGGTGTAGGTGCGGTCGGACGAAGCCGGCGCGCAATGGCCGACGCAGCGGCGGACATGACCCGACACGACTTGCCGCGCCGAACTGACTCCGCGCAAGTTCCCGCTCACTACTCTTGACACCGCTGGCCAACGAGCCCGCAGGTTCAACAAATCAAGCTCAAGGAGAAGTTGCAATGGCTGTTCTGAAAAAGATTGCCGGTCTGGTTGCCGGTGCTTCCGCTGTCGCCGTGGTGGGTTTCGCGCTCGCGCAGGGCATTCCCCCGAACCCCTTCGTGTCCAACCCCGCCCTCGGCGCCGGCCAACAGAGCACTCACCTGACCTCGATGGGCGAGACGGGCCTTCCCGGCGTGATCGACCAGGTGCAGACCGCCCAGGTCACCACCGTGCGCGAAGTGGCGCAGGTGCAGGAACCCGCTCCGATCGTCGCCCAGGCCCCGGCACCCGTGATCGTGCAGGAGCAGCAGCAGATGGGTGCCGCCCCGGCGCCGGTGGAGCAGCCCGCTCCCGCGCCGATGCCGCGCAAGGCCGACCGCGGCTGATCGCGGCTGATCGCCATCCCCACACCGTGCCGGGACGCGCCTTCGCGGGCGGTCCTAGCCGGCATCGAAAGCGGCGCGCATCCACTGGAGCGCGCCGTTTTCCATGCTGACCACGTCGAAGCGGCAGGGCGGCGGCTCGCGCAGCCGCAGCAGGTAGTGGCGCGCGGCGAACACCACGCGCCGCTGCTTGGCCCAGCCGACGCTGCCGGCGGCGCCGCCGTAGGCCCGCTGCGCGCGCTTGCGCACCTCCACGAACACCAGCGTGCCGTCGCGCTCGCGCATGATCAGGTCGATCTCGCCGCCGCCGCGGTGCGGCGTCCGATAATTGCGAGCGACGAGCTGCAGGCCCTGGCGCAGCAGGTGGGCCAGCGCGCGGTCTTCCGCGGCGGCGCCGTCGTCCCGGGTGCTCACGGCGTGGGCGCCTTTCGAAGGAGTTTCATTGAGCGCATCGTTTGCCTCCGCGCTGGCCGCGGCCCGTGACGCGGCGGCCGCGCAGCATTACCCGCAGGGTACGCTGTACATGGTGGCCACGCCCATCGGCAACCTGGCGGACATCGGCCTGCGGGCCCTGCACGTCCTGCAACTGGTGGACGCCATCGCGTGCGAGGACACCCGCCACACGCAGGCCCTGCTGCGGGCCTACGGCATCGAGGCCAAGGCCTTGCTGAGCGTGCACCGCCACAACGAGGCGCAGGGGGCGCAGGAGGTCGTGCGCCGGCTGCAGCTGGGCCAGCGGATCGCTTATGCGAGCGATGCCGGCACCCCGGGCGTGAGCGACCCCGGCGCGCGGGTGGTGGCCGCGGTGCAGGCGGCCGGGCTGCGCGTCGTGCCGCTGCCGGGCGCCAGCAGCGTGACGGCGATCCTCAGCTGCACCGGCGGCGAGGGCGAGGATGCAGGCTTCGTGTTCTTCGGCTTCCTGCCCGCCAAGGCCGGGGAGCGCCAGCAGGCCATCGAATCGCTGCGGCAGGAAGCGCGCGCCGTGGTGCTGCTGGAGGCGCCGCATCGCATCGCCGCCCTGGCGGAGGGCCTCGCCGCGCTGGGGACGCGGCAGCTCACCGTCGGGCGCGAGCTGACCAAGCAATTCGAGCAGATCGCCACGCTTGCCTGCGCGCAGTTCCCGGCCTGGCTGAGCGCCGATGCGGCGCGCGGGCGCGGCGAGTTCGCGCTGGTGCTGCATGCGGTGCGGATCGAGAGCGACGATGCGCAGGCGCTGCGGGTGCTGCGCCTGCTGCTGGCGGAGCTGCCGGTGAAGACGGCGGTGCGGCTGGCCGCCGACATCACGGGCGCGGCGCGCAATGGGCTTTACGAGGCGGCCCTGCAGATCAAGGGCGACTCGTAGGCTGGGGCCGGGCTCAGATCACCAGCGGATCGACATCGATCGCCCACCGGATCAGCCCCCGCACGCGCAAGCCCTGCAGCACCGGCTGCCAGGCGGCCAGGAAGGCCTGCAGCGCCGGGCGCGAGCCGCTTTCCAGCAGCAGCTGGGCCCGCTCCACGTTCGCCACCCGCTGCACCGTCATCGGCACCGGTGCGTAGATCACGACATGGCCGCTGCCGTTCAGCGCCGGCCCCGCATCGGCCGCCGCCTGCAGGAAGCCCTGCGCCACTTCCTGCGTGCGCGCCTCGGCCCGCAGCAGCGCCTGGTAGGCGAAGGGCGGCATGGCGGCCTGGCGCCGCTCGCGCAGCTGCTGGCCGGCAAAGGCAGGGTAGTCGTGCTTCTTCAGCGCGGCGAACAGCGGGTGCTCGGGGCTGAAGGTCTGCACCCACATCTCGCTGGCCGCGGCCCGCGCGGCGTCGCGACCGGCCCGGCCGGCGGCCTGCATCAGCAGGCTGAACAGGCGCTCGGGCGCGCGGAAATCGCTGGAGTACAGGGCGCTGTCGGGGTTCACCGCCGCCACCAGGGTGATGCGGCGGAAGTCGTGCCCCTTGGTCACCATCTGCGTGCCCACCAGCACGTCCACCTCGCCGGCATGCACCTGCGCGAGCTGCTGCTCCAGCGCACCCTTCAGGCGCGTGCTGTCGGCGTCCATGCGGGCGATGCGCACCGGAGTGCCGTCGCTGCGGCGCACGTCGGCCAGCAGTTCGGCCAGCTGTTCCTCCAGCCGCTCGGTGCCGCGGCCGACCGGCGCGATGTCCACGTTGCCGCACTGCGGGCAGGTGCGCGGCACGCGCTCGGTGAAGCCGCAGTGGTGGCAGCGCAGCGTGCGGTCGATCTTGTGGAACACGCGGAAGGCGCTGCAGTGGCTGCATTCGCTCTTCCAGTCGCAGGCGTTGCAGGCCAGCACCGGCGCATAGCCGCGCCGGTTCAGGAACACCAGCGACTGCTCGCCGCGCGCCACCCGCTGCGCGATGGCGGCCAGCAGCGGCGGCGAGAACAGGGCGCCGCGCGGCTGGTGGTTCATGTTCACCAGCCGCACCGTGGGCAGCTCGCCGGCGCCGATGCGCTCGGGCATCTCCAGCAGGCGGTAGCGGCCGCGGTCGCAGGCCTGCCAGCTCTCCAGGGCGGGCGTGGCGGAGCCCAGGACCACCTTGGCGCCCTCGGCGCGGCCGCGGTAGACCGCGAGGTCGCGGGCCGAATAGCGCGCGCCTTCCTGCTGCTTGTAGCTGGGGTCGTGCTCCTCGTCGACCACGATGAGGCCGAGCCGCGGCATCGAGGCGAACACCGCCATGCGCGTTCCCAGCACGATGCGGGCGCGCCCCAGGTGGGCGGCGATCCAGCTTTTCAGCCGTTGCGGGTTGGTCATGCCGCTGTGCAGCGCCACCACCGCGGCGGCGCCGAAGCGGTCCTCGAAGCGGGCCTGCAGCTGCGGCGTGAGGTTGATCTCGGGCACCAGCACCAGGGCCTGCGCCTGCGCATCGCGCTCCAGCAGCGACTGCACCGCGCGCAGGTACACCTCGGTCTTGCCGCTGCCGGTGGCGCCGAACAGCAGGAACGGGCCGGGCTCGGCGGCGATGGCGTCCAGCGCCCGCGCCTGGTCGGCGCTCAATGCGGGCGGCGCGGCATCCGGGGCCGGCGGCGCCTCGGCATCCTTGCGCTGCAGGCGGCGCGCGAGCTGCACCGCATCGAGGGCGCGCAGCTGCGGCGGCAAGGCGGCCAGGGCGACCTCGCCCAGGCTGCGTTGGTAATAGCCGGCCGTGAAGGCCACCAGCTGCCGCCAGCCACTGGACAGGGGCGGTAGGCCGTCGAGCACGGCGCCCACCGGCCGCAGCTGCGCGGAATCGGGCGGCGCGGCCGCGTCACCCGGTGTCTCCCACACGACACCGCACACCTCGCGACGCCCCAGCGGCACCCGCACCAGGGTGCCGGGTGGATACGAAAGTTCGCTCGTGTAGCTGAGCGCGTCGCTGATCGTGCTGTGGGCGGGGGTGGGCACCACCACGTGCAGGAGGTGCGCCATGACTAAGGCGCCCTACGGATGCAGCTTAGGCCCGGCGGCGGGAAACCCGGATAAGTGCTTGATTCCACAGCGCTTTGCCGCCGCCGGCTGTTCTTGTGGATAACTTTGTTGATAGTGGCCCGGCGCGGCCCCGCCGGCCCCGAGAAATCAAGGAGTTGCCTCAGCCGCACCGGAAAAGTGCATAAAGTGAAATCCAACAAAATCAAGGACTTAGCTGCGCTAGCTTTTTCGGAGCGCCAAAAGTACCAGCTTGGCCCGCCGCGGGCCCCGCGACACAGTTTTTGTGCATAAGTCAAGTGCCCCGGACCGGCATCCGGGCGGCTGCGGCTCAGGCAAGCCCGGATGCGGCGTTCTACACGCCCGCGGAGCGCATCTTCGCCGAATGCGCGTGCACCGTCTCCACCAGCGCCTGCACGTGCTCCGGCGGCGTGTGCTGGCTGATGCCGTGGCCCAGGTTGAACACCTGGGTCGACCCGGCGCCGCTGCCCGTGTGCGGGGTGCCGAAATCCTCCAGGACGCGACGCGCCTCGGCGGCCACGGCCTCGGGCGGCGCGAACAGCGCCGCCGGGTCCATGTTGCCTTGCAGGGCCTTGGTGGCGCCGACCTGCGCGCGGGCGCGCCGCAGGTTGACCGTCCAGTCCACGCCCAGCACGTCGCAATCGAGCCGGCCCATCTCTTCCAGCCAGAGGCCGCCGCCCTTGGTGAAGACGATGCGCGGGATGGTGTTGCCTTCGGCGTCGGTGCGCTTCAACTGCGCCAGCACCTGCGCGGTGTAGGCGAGGCTGAATTGCTGGAAGGCGCTGTCGGCCAGGGCGCCGCCCCAGCTGTCGAACACCATCACGGCCTGCGCGCCGGCGTCGATCTGCGCGTTGAGGTAGGCGGCGACGGCGTCCGCGTTGACCTTCAGGATCCGGTGCATCAGGTCCGGACGGCTATAGAGCATGCTCTTGACGCCGCGCCAGTCGTCGCCCGAGCCGCCGCCTTCGACCATGTAGCAGGCGAGCGTCCAGGGGCTGCCGGAAAAGCCGATCAGCGGCACGCGGCCGGCGAGCGCCTTGCGGATCGCGGTGACCGCGTCGAACACGTACTTCAGCTTGTTCAGATCGGGCACCTGCAGCGCGCCGACGGTGGCCTCGTCGCGCAGCGGCCGCGCCAGCTTGGGGCCCTCGCCTTCCGCGAAGCTCAGGCCCAGGCCCATCGCATCCGGCACCGTGAGGATGTCGGAAAACAGGATGGCGGCGTCGATCGCGAAGCGGTCCAGCGGCTGCAGGGTGACCTCCGTCGCGTACTGCACGTTGGTCGCCAGCCCCATGAAGCTGCCCGCCCGGGCCCGCGTGGCCTTGTATTCCGGCAGGTAGCGGCCGGCCTGGCGCATCAGCCACAGCGGCGTGTAGGGCGTCGCCTGGCGCAGGCAGGCACGGAGGAAGGTGTCGTTGGCGAGGGGCTGGAAGCGCATCCCGCCATTGTCGCAGGGCCTATCATGGCCCTTTCCGGATGGGCCGCATGGCAGTTGATTTCGAGCAGGCGCGGGCGTTTTTCCTGCAGGGCGTCGCGGCGTACGAGGCCGGCCGGCTGCCGGAGGCCGAGCGCCAGTTCGCCGCCGCGCTCGCCCTGGCGCCGGGCCGGCCTTCGGTGCTGAGCAACCTGGGCGCCGTGCGGCTGAAGCTCGGTCGGACGCAGGAGGCGCTGCCGCTGCTGCGGCAGGCGCTGGCGCAGGAGCCGGGCAACGCCGAGACCCTGGGCCACTGCGGCACGGCGCTGGCCGAACTCGGGCAGACCGCGCAGGCCCTGGCGTGTTTCGACCGGGCGCTCGCTGCGGACGCGCGTTCACCCGCCGTATGGATCCTGCGCGGCAACGCCTTGAAGGAACTGGGGCGCGCGCCGGAAGCCGCGCATTCCTTCCGCGAGGCGCTGGCGCGCGGCGGCGATGCGAAACTGCTCGCGTACTACCTCGCGGGGTTGGAGGCCGGCGCTGCGCCGCCGCATCCGCCCTCGCATTACGTCGAGGCGCTGTTCGACGGCTATGCGGCGCAGTTCGACGAGCACCTGGTGCGCACGCTGCGCTACGACGCGCCGCGCGTGCTCACCGAGCGGCTCGCCGCGACGGGACGGCGCTGGCGCCATGCGCTGGACCTCGGGTGCGGCACGGGCCTGTGCGGGCCTTTGCTGCGCGCCATGGCCGACCGCGTGAGCGGCGTCGACCTGTCTTCCAACATGCTGGAGAAGGCGCGCGCGCTCGGCGCCTACGACACGCTGGTGCAAGGCGACATCGCCGGCTTCCTGGCGCAGGCGACGGAAACCTTCGATCTCGTGGTCGCCGCCGACGTGTTCATCTACGTGGGTGCGCTCGACGAGGTGTTCCGCCTGCTCGCCCAGCGCATGCCCGCCGGCGGCGACTTCTGTTTCACGGTGGAGGAGGCGCAAGGCACGGAGCTGGAACTGCGCGCGAGCCTGCGCTATGCGCATTCGGAAGCGGGGATCCGGCGGCTGGCGCGGGAACACGGCTTCGCGGTGAGCGCGCTGGAGCAGCGCGCGGTGCGCGAGGACCAGCGGGAGCCGATCGCGGGATTGTTCGTCTGGATGGAGAAGGGCTGAAGCGCCGGGGTTCGCGGCGCGCGTCGCGCGCGCGAACCCCGGCAAGCTTTCGCCGCAATCACACCGCCTTGCGCAGCGCCTGGTCCAGATCCCACAGGATGTCCTCCACATCCTCGATCCCCACCGACAGCCGGATCATGTCCGGCCGCACGCCGGCGCGTTGCAGTTCCTCCTCGTTCAGCTGGCGGTGCGTGGTGGAGGCCGGATGGATCACCAGCGTCTTGGCGTCGCCGATGTTGGCCAGGTGCGAGAGGAATTCGCAGGCGTCGATGAAGCGCTCGCCCGCCTTCACGGCATCGCTCGCGCGGATGCCGAAGGTGAGGATGCCCGAGGCGCCGGGACGGCCGTCGATGGCGCGGAACTGCTTCTTCGCCAGCGCGTGGTGCGGCGAAGACTCCAGGCCCGGATAGTTGACCCAGCCCACCAGCGGATGGTCGCCGAGGAACTGCGCGACGCGCAGCGCGTTGCGGCAGTGCGCCTGCATGCGCAGGTGCAGCGTTTCGATGCCCTGCAGGATCAGCCAGGCGTTCAGCGGCGAGAGCGCGCCGCCGAAGGTGCGGTTCACCTCCATGCGCGCCTTCATGGTGTAGCCGAAGTCGCCGAAGGTCTCGTAGAACTTGACGCCGTGGTAGGCCCGGCTCGGCTCCAGCATCTCGGGAAACTTCTCGCGCGCGAGCCCGCCGCCCCAGTCGAACTTGCCGGATTCCACCAGCACGCCGGCCATGGTGGTGCCGTGGCCGCCCAGGTACTTGGTGGCGCTGTGCACCACGATGTCGGCGCCGAAGGCGAAGGGGTTGCACAGGTAGGGGCTGGGCACCGTGTTGTCGACGATCAGCGGCAGGCCGTGCTCGTGCGCGATGGCCGCCACCGCCTCGATGTCGAACACGTTCACGAGCGGATTGCCCAGCGTCTCGCCGTACACGGCGCGCGTGTTCGGGCGGATCGCGCGGCGGAAGTTCTCCGGGTCTTCCGGGTCGACGAAGGTGGTCTCGATGCCGAGGCGGCCGAAGCCGATCCCCAGCTGGCCCACCGAGCCGCCGTACAGCGTGGAGGCCGCCACGATGTGGTCGCCGGCCTTCACGATCGCGAGGATCGCCGTCATCTGCGCCGCCATGCCGGTGGCGCAGGCGAGCGCCGCGCGGCCGCCTTCGAGCGAGGCGACCCGCTCCTCGAGCACCGCCACGGTCGGATTGCTGATGCGGCTGTAGACGTTGCCGAAGGTCTGCAGGTTGAACAGACTCGCCGCGTGTTCGGCGGAGTCGAACACGAAGCTGGTGGTCTGGTGGATCGGCGTGGCGCGCGCGCCGGTCACCGGGTCGGGGATGGCGCCGGCGTGGATGGCGCGCGTGCCGAAGCCGTAGTCGCGGTCGCCGCGCTGCGGGGGCGATTCGGGCCTGCCGCGTTCTTGCGGCGAATCGGCGCTGCTGCGTTGCTGCGGCGTCGCTCCGGCGCCGTTGTCGTGGTCTGCTGCCATCGCGCGCCTTCAGTAGAACAGCTGCTGCGGCCGGCGGGCCGAGATCACCTTGGTGTTCACGCCGGCCCAGTTGAGGCCGCCGAACAGGCGCGCATGCTCGATCTTGACGCAGCGGTCCATCACGACATCGAGACCGGCGGCGCGCGCCTTGGCGGCGGAGGCCTCGTCGATCACGCCGATCTGCAGCCACAGGCATTTCGCGCCGATCGCGATCGCCTCGTCCGCGATCGGCGGGATGTCGGCGCTCTTGCGGAAGCAGTCCACCAGGTCGATCTTCTCGCCCGCCTCGGCGGCGGCCGTCACGCTGGGATAGCTGCGCTGTCCCAGGATCTCGGGCGCGGAGGGATTGATCGGCACGACGCGGTAGCCGTGCTCCTGCATGTACTTGGCCGCGAAGAAGCTCGGGCGGTGCCATTGCGGCGACAGGCCCACCACGGCGAGCGTGCGGCAGCTGCCGAGGATGCGGCGCAGTTCGTGGATCGTGCTCATCGCGCCAGTGTAAGGAGCTTCACTGCGCGCCGCTCCGTGCGGCCGCCGTGCCGCTGCGCGCGGCAGAACGGCCGGCGGGCGGGACTACATCTCGGCGATCGCGTTGCGGACTTCGTCCGTGCTGAGCACTTCGGAGAGCACCACGGGCGCGCGGCCCGGGCGGTAGATCACGTACACCGGCACGCCGTTGCGCCCCAGTTGCGCGAGGGCGGCGGTGATGACCGGATCGCGGCGCGTCCAGTCGGCGCGCAGCAGGGTGAAGTTGGCCCGCTCGAAATCGGCCAGCACGTCGGCGCGCGAGAGCGTGGTCTTCTTGTTCAGCTGGCAGGTCACGCACCAGGCGGCCGTGAAGTCCACGAACACCGGCTTGCCGGCCGCCACCAGCTGCTGCACGCGCTCCGGCGCCCAGGGCTGCCAGCGGCTGTCGCTCGCGGCGGCGACGGTGGCCGCAACGGCGGGACGCGTGATGGCCGCGCCGATCGACCAGGCGACGAAGGCCAGGCCGGCCAGCGCCACCGAACCCAGGACCATGCGGGTGCGGCCGCGCAGCGTCAGCGCCCATACCACCATGCTGAGCGCCACCAGCAGCACCAGCAGCGAGGCGGCGCCATCGATCCCGCTTTGCTGCCCCAGCACCCAGACCAGCCAGGCCACCGTGGCGAACATCGGGAAGGCCATCAGCCGACGGAAGGTTTCCATCCACGCCCCCGGCTTGGGCAGCCAGCCGGCGAAGGCGGGGATCCAGGCGGCGACCAGGTAGGGCAGGGCCATGCCGAAGCCCAGCACCACGAAGATCGCCATTGCCTCGCCGGTCGGCAGGGTGGCCGCGAAGCCGAGCGAGGCGCCCATGAAGGGCGCGGTGCAGGGCGAGGCGACCGCCACCGCCAGCACGCCGGTGAGGAAGGCATTGGCGACCGGATGCTTCGCTTCCATCGTGGCGACCGAGCTTGGAAGCAGGGAGCGGAACTCGAACACGCCGGCGAGGTTCAGCGCGATCAGCGTGAATAGGGCCGCCAGGGCCGCCACCACGGCCGGCGACTGCAGCTGGAAGCCCCAGCCCAGTTGCTCGCCGGCCGCCCGCAGCGCCAGCATCAGCGCGCCGAGCGCGGCGAAGGAGACAAGCACCCCGACGGTGTAGGCGATGCCGCTGATGCGGTGGCCGCGGCGGTCGTCGGCGTGCTGGGTGAAGCCCACCACCTTGATCGCGAGCACCGGGAACACGCAGGGCATCAGGTTGAGGATCAGGCCCCCGAGCAGTGCGCCGAACAAGGCGGCCAGGAAGGTGGTGCTCGCCGTGGCGGGCGCCCCGCCGCTGCTCGGGATGGCGGCGTTCTGGCGCAGCGCCTCCTGCAAGGCGGGCGAGACGGCGGCCACGGGCGCCGCCTTGGCCGGCCAGGTACCGGTGACCGGCGCCTCGACGCGCCAGGCCTGGGCCCCGGCCGACAGCACCACGGGCAGCAGCTGAGGGCTGGCGCCGCGATGGGGCGACAGCGGCACGCTGGCCGTCCAGGTGTCGCCTTGCCAGGCTTGCGTCCAGGCGCCGGGCGGGTCGATCACTTCCCCGGTTTCGGGGAAGAACTCGAGGTTTTTTCCCCGCACCGCCGCCGGCAGGCCGGCCACCGAGACCTCCAGCTTCTGGCCTTGCACCTTGACCTGGGCGGCCGACTTGAGCGGCTGCGGGACGGCCGCGAGCGCGGCCTGGAAGTCGCCGCCATTGAGCGCCGTCGACCCGCGGGCCGGCAGCTTGAGCGTGAAGCTGCCTTCCTCCGGGATGCACTCCTTCTGGCAGACCAGCCAGGAGGCCTGCAGCTTGAGCTCGGCATCGCCGGCGAGCGAGGGCTTGAAGGCCGGGGTGACCGTCAGCGGCACCGGCAGCAGCACCGTGTTCTCGTAGCCGTAATTCATCAGCGGCCCGACCGGCAGCTTGTGCGGCGCGGGCCATGCGATCTCGCCGGCCTCCAGGCCGGCCGGCAGCGACCAGGTGAGCACGGTCGGCAGGCCGGAATCGCCCGGGTTCTTCCAGTACGTGTGCCACTCGGGCTGGTGGGTGATCTTGAGGCCGATCCAGACCTGCTTGCCGGCTTCCAGCCCTTCGGGAGCGTGCGCCAGCAGCTCGGCCCGGACGTGGTCGGTGGTGACCACGGCCTTGTCCGCCTGGGCGAAGGAAATCGCGGGCAGCACGGCCGCAAGGGCGAGGGTGGCGAACAGGCGGGCGAATCTCATGGCTTTGGGGTGGAGCTCTGCGTCTGGCGCGAAGTTCCGGCGTTCAGGCGAAGCCCAGCACCACCCGTCGGGTGGTGGCGCTCTTCTTCTCGATCTTGGTAACGACCACCGCCCCGATTTCCGAGGTGTTGGCCACGTGGGTGCCGCCGCAGGGCTGGTAGTCGATGGCGGCGGCGCCGCCGATGCGGATGGTGCGCACCCGCCCGGTGCCGCGCGGCGGCTGCACCGACATGCTCTTGACCAGCGCCGGATTGGCATCCAGTTCCTCGTCGCTGATGGAGCCGATGTCGACCGGGTGTCCTGCAGCCACCAGGCGGGCGATGCCCGCGGTGAGCGCTTCCTTCTCCAGCGGCTCCGTCATGTTGAAGTCGAGCCGGGCGTAGTCGGCGGTGATGGAGCAGCCGTTCACCAGCTGCGGCACCAGATGGCAAAGAAGGTGGGTCGTGGTGTGGAAGCGCATCAGCTTGTGGCGGCGCTCCCAGTCGATTCGGGCCACCACGGTGTCGCCGGGGCGCAGGGCGGCAAGCAGCGCCTCCTGCCCGGGCTGCGGCACGTGGGCGACGGCGCCGGTGGGCTGGCCCTGTTCGTCCTTCGCCTTGCGGGTGTCCGCCACCTGCAGCAAGCGGCCGTCGGCGAGCACCAGCACGCCGCTGTCGCCGGCCTGCCCGCCGCCGAGGGGATAGAACACCGTGCGGTCCAGCAGCACGCCCTGCTCGCCGACGGCAAGCACGGTGGCGGGCGTCTCCCGCAGGTAGGCATCCTGTCGAAACAGCTCTTGCGTCATTCCCCGATTGTCCCTTTTCCCGCGCAACCCCCACACAGGGAGGGATCTCCGACGCACACTTCGTGCCATGCCGCGAAGTGCCTGGATCCTCCCCGTGCTGCTCGCCGGCCTCGCCGGCTGCAGCGACATGGCCCGCCTGCCCGACGCCGCCACGGTGGGGCCGCAACCGCAACTGCCCGCGCCGGCCAAGGCGCTGATTCCCACCGTGCACATCGCACCGGCCGCGGGCTGGCCGGCGGGCGGGCAGCCGCAGGCGCCGGCGGGCTTTCGCGTGACGGCGCTGGCGCGCGGCCTGGACCATCCGCGCTGGCTGTACGTGCTGCCCAATGGCGACGTGCTGGTGGCGCAGAGCAATGCGCCCAAGCCGCCGCCGGGGCAGGAGCCGAAGGGGATCAAGGCCTTCGTCATGAAGATCGTGATGAAGCGCGCCGGCGCCGGCGTGCCCAGCCCGGACCGCATCGTCCTGCTGCGCGACGCCGACGGCGACGGCCAGGCGGAGGTGCGCAGCACCTTCATCGACGGCCTGCACTCGCCCTTCGGGATGGCGCTGGTGGGAAACGACCTGTACGTGGCCAACACGGATGCCATCGTGCGCTTTGCCTGGCAGCCGGGGCTGACGCAGATCAGCGCGCCGCCGGTCAAGGTGGCCGACCTGCCGCCCGGCGGCTACCACTGGACCAAGGGCCTGGTGGCCAGCCCCGACGGGCGCCGCCTCTATGCGTCGGTCGGCTCGGACAGCAACTACGGCGACAAGGGCATCGAGCGCGAGCAGGGCCGCGCGGCGATCTACGAGATCGACCTCGCGACGGGCAGCAAGCGCCTGTTCGCGGGCGGCATGCGCAACCCGGTGGGCCTGGCCTTCGAGCCGCGCACGCGCGCCCTGTGGGCGGTGGTGAACGAGCGCGACGAACTCGGAAGCGACCTGGTGCCGGACTACCTGACTTCGGTGCGCGAAGGCGCCTTCTACGGCTGGCCCTGGAGCTACTGGGGCGCGCACGTGGACGATCGCGTCAAGCCGCAGCGCCCCGACATGGTGGCGCGGGCGGTCGCGCCCGACTACGCGCTGGGCAACCACGTGGCGCCGCTGGGGCTCGCGTTCGCCGACGGCCGGCTGCCGGCGCCGCACGCCGAGGGCGCTTTCGTGGCCGAACACGGCTCCTGGAACCGCCAGCCGCGCAGCGGCTACGAGGTGGTGTTCATCCCGTTCGCCAACGGCCGGCCGGCGGGGCCGCCGCAGGACTTCCTCACCGGCTTCCTCAGCCCCGACGGCCATGCCTGGGGCCGCCCGGTGGGCCTGGCCTTCGATCGCAGCGGCGCGCTGCTGGTGGCCGACGATGTCGGCAACACGGTCTGGCGGGTGACGCCGCTTCGGTGAGGGTGGTGGCGCCGCTCAGGTGAAGTTTGTGACGCCGCTCAGGTGAGGGTAGGCAGCGTCCCGTTCAGGTACGCGGTGATGATCATCGCGGTCAGCGAAGGCCCGCGCGTGCACTGGTCCAGCGCCACCGCGACCGACAGCGCCAGCGAGGGCCAGACGGCGCGGTTCCAGCTTTCGCGCCAGGCGGTTTCAGCGATCGAACGAAGCACTCCCATGGCCGCCATGGTGCTGGCCGCGGCGTCGGCGCCGATTCGGCCGAAGCCGCGAGCTGCCCGTCGCCGGCAAGCAGCACGGCCGTAAGTCTTGCGACTACACGCGCGTGGGCCGACTTGCAGGCGTGTCGGCGGCGAGCGCAGCCGCAGCGGCGCAAGCGCCCTCTGCCGCCGAGCCGCTGCGCCGCGATCTTGCGTCCCATCAACTCGGAGGCGGTGGCGCCGTCCAGACTCATCCGAAGCGGGCCGCGCGCGTGCGGCCCGCGCCACACGAGTGGAGGGCGACATGGGATCGAGAAAGCGGACGGGCCGGCGCTGGTCGCGCGCCAGCCTGCTGGTGCTGGCGGCATGGATGGCAGGCTGCGGCGGCGGCGGCGGCGGCGATCAAACCGCGGCGGTGTCCGAAGTCAACCAGGCCTACCTGGGCGCGCTGGCCGCGAACAACTACATGGCGCACCCCGCTGCCCAGCCGCCCGCGGACCTGTACGTGCCCGCGCGGCACTTCGCCCTGGTGAGCAGCGCGCTGCCGCTCGCCGCCGCCGTGCCGGCCGCCGCCCCGGTGCTGTATCGCCCGGCCTATGCCGCGGCCGCCCGGCCGGGCCTGCGCAAGGACGCCGCGCTGCCGCAGGGCCTGGCCGCGGACGAGATCCCCGGCTTCAAGGGCCTCGCCGCGATGCCGGCCGGCTGCGCCGGCCTGGCCGACGAAGCCCTGAAGGATTGCCTGGAGGCAGCGGGTTCCCAGCTGGCGCCGCCGGCTGCCCACTCCTCGTCCTTCGATGCGGACGCGCTCAAGCTGCTGCTGGGCGAGGGCTTCGAACGCGCGCTGGTGGACAAGGTGGTGGATGCGATGGTGCGCAACGTGGACAGCGCCACCCGCGCCCGGGTGCTCGCGACCCTCACCGACTACATCGACGACGCGCCGGCGCATCGTCTTCTCGACCTCGCACAGCACGGGGTGTTCGACCGGGCGGGCTACCAGCTCGCGAGCGTGAGCTTCACGGACAGCGGCCGCGCCGACATCGACGCCGATGGGGCGCTGGAGCCGCACACGACGCTCATCGTGCAGGTGAGCAAGCCGCTGGCGTACGCCCGCGCGCCCGCGGAGGAAGTCGATGTGCTGCTGCGCCAGCCGGACGGGGCGCTGCCGCAGGAGCCCTACGTGGTGCAGCTGCAGGCGCACATCCACCTGGGTGAGCTCGCGCGCCTGCGGCAGGACGAGGGCGCCGTGCCGTCCGGGGATGAGAGCGTGACCGAGGCGCAGGAAGCCGCGCGCGAGCAGGCCCGCTGGATCAACCTCGCCATGGATGCCAACGTGCTGCGCCGCCTGGTCCAGTCCGAGCAGCCGATTCCCTGGGCCAGCAGCGAGTACGTGGTGTCCTTCCAGGTCGCGCCGCAGGCGATCACCGGCCAGCTGGGCGACGCGCTGGCCGGCGCGGTGGAGAGTGGCGACGCGGACGCCGCGCAGGCGCTGGAACTGCACCTCGATGCCGCGTCGGCGATCCTGACCAGCGCCGATGTCCCCGGCGCGCTGGGCGTCCCGCAGGCGGGCGCCCAGCGCGTGGACGTGTTCTACCAGGCGGTGCAGCCGCGCCTGGCCGCCGTCCGGTGGTCGGGGGCCAACCTGGAATACGGCATGTTCGACGCCGCCGGCAACCGGGTGGCGCTGTCGGATCCGGTCTCGGGGGCGACGATCCTGGCCGGCGAGCCGCGCGCCGCGAGCGCCGCGCCGGGCGGCCTGCTGAAGCTGACCAAGGCCGGCTCCTGCGAGAAGAAGTCCTCGGGCTGGTCGTACTACCCGGCGAAGGTGCAGACCGGCCGGTTCGGGCGCGGCATCAACTGGATCCTGCCCGAAGTCCTGGTCCACAGCCAGGTCGGCGACTACAAGAACATCCACTGGTACCAGAGTGCGTGGAAGGCCTCGGCCCAGGTGGCGATCAAGAGCGGGATGTGGATCGTCAAGCAGTACCTGCAGGTGCAGTTCGCCAACGCGAAGGTGCCGCCCAAGGACGACCGCAAGTACTCCTACGCGCTGTTCTACGTGCTCGAAGTCGTGATGCCCTACATGACGAACTTCGTCAGCGACGGCCACGGCGGCGGCAAGACCTTCCGCATCGCCGGCTGGAGCCACCGGGTGGACGCCAGGGTGATCCGCATGATGGTCGGAGGCGCTTCGTACAAGGCCGATCCGACGTTCGCGCAGAAGGTCCGCTATGCGGCGATGGGATTCCTGATCGACCGGGTCAGCGACGGCGTCGGCCAGTCCCTCGACGTCACCGTGACCGGCTGGCAGGACTATTCGGACGCCAGCCACTACGGCTGCTTCGAGTTCAGCTACTGAAGCGCGCTGCCGGCGCCCGGGCTCACCTGCTCGCCGGCAGCGGCAGCGCGGTCTTGTAGCGCACCTGCTTGAGCGCGAAGCTGGATCGGATCTTCTCGATGCCCGGGATGGGCGTCAGCTGCTCCAGGATGAAGCGCTCCAGGGCCGCGATGTCGGGCACCGCCACCCGGATCAGGTAGTCGCTGTCGCCGGTCATGAGGTAGCACTCCATCACCTCGTCGTGCTCCGCGATGCGGCGCTCGAAGTCGGCCAGCGACTCCTTCGATTGCGACTTCAGGCTGATGCTGATGAAGACGTTGAGCCCCAGGCCCAGCGCCTTGGCATTGGCCAGCGCCACGTAGCGCTCGATCACGCCGGCCGACTCCAGCGCCTTGACGCGCGCCAGGCAGGGCGAAGGCGAGAGGTGGACTCGGCGCGCCAGTTCCACGTTGGTGAGCGAGCCGTCCTGCTGCAGCTGGGCCAGGATGCGCAGGTCGATGGCGTCGAGTTGCACGGGATGCTGTCGATGTCGTAAGTTGCGGCATATTGTGCCGCAGAGCTGGGGCCGGCGACGCATTTCGGTGCCCCGTGCCGCACCACCCCGCCTAGAGTGGAGGCATGGCCGACGACAGCATCACGCGCTACCTCGCCGACGAGAACGGCGACACCGACCCGACCGAAACCGCGGAATGGCGCGACGCCTTCCGCGCGCTGGTGGACAAGGAGGGGCCCGCGCGGGCCCGCTTCATCCTGGACCAGCTCGCGGTGCTGGGGCGCGGCCCCGCCGTCGGCTGGTCGCCGGAGCTGGCCACGCCGTATGTGAACACGGTGCCGGTGGAGCGGCAACCGGTGTTCCCCGGCGACCTCGCGATCGAGGAGAAGCTGGCGTCGGTCATGCGCTGGAACGCGCTGGCCATGGTGGTGCGGGCCAACACCGCCTACGGCGAACTCGGGGGCCACATCGCGAGCTACGCCAGCGCGGCCGACCTGTTCGAGGTGGGGTTCAACCATTTCTTCCGGGCCGGCAACCCGCACGAAGGGGGGGAGCGTGGGGGGCAGGGACACGGCGGCGACCTGGTGTTCTTCCAGCCGCACAGCGCGCCGGGGGTCTATGCGCGCGCCTTCCTCGAAGGGCGCCTGGGCGAATCCGAGCTCGCGCACTACCGGCAGGAGATCGCCGCGTCGACCCAGGGCGCGCACGGGCTTTCGAGCTATCCGCATCCCTGGCTGATGCCGGAGTTCTGGCAGTTCCCGACCGGCTCGATGGGCATCGGGCCGATCAGCTCGATCTACCACGCGCGCTTCATGCGCTATCTCACCCACCGCGGCCTGGTGGACTGCGACAGCCGCAAGGTCTGGGGCGTGTTCGGCGACGGCGAGATGGACGAGCCCGAGAGCATGAGCGCGCTCACGCTGGCCTCGCGCGAGAAGCTGGACAACCTGGTGTGGGTGGTCAACTGCAACCTGCAGCGCCTGGACGGCCCGGTGCGCGGCAACGGCAGGATCGTCGACGAGCTGGAGAAGCTGTTCCGCGGCGCCGGCTGGAACGTGATCAAGCTGCTGTGGGGCAGCGACTGGGACGGCCTGTTCGCGCGCGACGCGCAGGGGGCGCTGGTGCAGGCCTTCGCCCACACGGTGGACGGCCAGATGCAGACCTTCGCGGCCAAGGACGGCCGCTTCAACCGCGACCACTTCTTCGGCCAGAACGAGGCGCTCGCGCGCCTCGCGCAGGGCATGACCGACGAACAGATCGACCGCCTCAAGCGCGGCGGCCACGACCTGGTGAAGATCCACGCCGCCTATGACGCGGCGGCGCGCCACCGCGGCCAGCCGACCGTGATCCTCGCCCACACCAAGAAGGGCTACGGCATGGGCAAGGCGGGGCAGGGCCGCATGACCACGCACAGCCACAAGAAGCTGGACGAGCGCGAGCTGCTGGAATTCCGCAACCGCTTCAACCTGCCGCTGGCGGACCAACAGGTGAAGGACCTGGCCTTCTACAAGCCGGCGCAGGACAGCGCCGAGATGCGCTACCTGCACCAGCGGCGCGCCGCGCTGGGCGGCTACCTGCCGCAGCGCCGCACCGCCGCCGCGAGCGTGCCGGTGCCCGAGGCGCAGGCGTATGCCCAGTTCGCGCTGCAGGCGGGCGGCAAGGAGATGTCCACCACCATGGCCTTCGTGCGCCTGCTGGCCGGCCTGCTGAAGGACCCGCAGCTCGGCCCGCGCATCGTGCCGATCGTGGCCGACGAGGCGCGCACCTTCGGCATGGCCAACCTGTTCAAGCAGGTCGGCATCTATTCCAGCGTGGGGCAGAAGTACGAGCCGGAGGACATCGGCTCGGTGCTGTCGTACCGCGAGGCGCGCGACGGCCAGATCCTGGAAGAAGGCATCAGCGAGGCGGGCGCCATCGCGAGCTGGACGGCCGCGGCCACCAGCTACAGCGTGCACGGCTTCGCCATGCTGCCCTTCTACATCTACTACTCGATGTTCGGCTTCCAGCGCGTGGGCGACGCGATCTGGGCGGCGGCCGACCAGCGTGCCCGCGGCTTCCTGCTCGGCGCCACCTCGGGGCGCACCACGCTGGCCGGCGAAGGCCTGCAGCACCAGGACGGCAGCAGCCACCTGGTGGCCGCGACCATCCCGAACTGCAAGGCCTACGACCCGGCGTTCGCGGGCGAGCTGGCGCTGATCCTCGCTGCGGGCATGCGCGAGATGCTGGTGGAGCAGCGCGACGTGTTCTATTACGTCACGTTGATGAACGAGAACTACGCCCAGCCGGACCTGCCGGACGCGGCGCACGAAGGCGTGGTGCGGGGCTGCTGGCGCTTCGCTGTCCACGGCGAAGCGGATGCGCGCCAGCGCGTGACGCTGATGGGGTCGGGTGCGATCCTCACCGAGGTGATCGCCGCGGCGCAGCAGCTCGCGCAGCAGGGCATCGCCGCCGAGGTCTTCAGCGTCACGAGCTGGAGCGAGCTGGCGCGCGACGGCGTGGCGTGCGAGCGCGAGGCGCTGGAAAACGGGGTGGAGCGGGTGCCGTATCTGGCGCAGCAGCTCGAAGGCTCCTCGGCGCCGGTGATCGCCGCGAGCGACTATGTGCGCGCGGTGCCGGAAAGCATCCGGGCTTTCGTGCCGTCTTCGCGGCGCTACGTGACGCTCGGCACCGACGGCTTCGGCCGCAGCGACACGCGCGCTGCGCTGCGCTCGTACTTCGGGGTGGATGCGGCGAGCATCGTGAAGGCGGCGCTGCACGCAGTGAGATCCTGACCCCGCGTCACGCGGCAGGCTGGAGGTGAGTCGCGTCAGCGCGCGAACCCCAGCGATCTTGCGAGCGCAGCGAAGCTGGGGTTCCCGGCGCGCTGCGCGCGCGGTCACCGCCAGCCTACACTTCGCCCATGCGATTGCCCTCCCGCTTCTGGGCCGACCTCGCGACCACCGACTTCGCCGCGCTCGACGCGGCTCGCACGGTGGCCGTGCTGCCCGTCGGCGCGACCGAACAGCATGGCCCGCATCTGCCGCTGCGCGTCGACCAGTGCCTCGTCGACGGCATCGTCACGCAGGCGTTGGCGCAGCTCCCCGCAGACGCTTCCGTGCTGGTGCTCCCCACGCAGCAGGTCGGCTACAGCCCCGAGCACGCATCTTTCCCCGGCACGCTCACGCTGCCGATCGAAACCGTGATCGCCACCTGGGTGGCCCTGGGCGAATGCGTCGAGCGCGCCGGCGTGCGCAAGCTGCTCCTGTTCAACGGCCACGGCGGCCAGGCGAGCCTGCTGGACATCGTCGCGCGCGAACTGCGCGTGCGCTGCGGGCTGATCGTCTACGGCTGCAGCTGGTGGAACCTGCCGCTCGGCGACGAGGTGAACGGCCTCTTCAGCGCCGACGAGCACCGCTTCGGCGTCCACGCCGGCCAGATCGAGACTGCCCTCATGCTGGCACTGGCGCCGGATATCGTGCGCATGCAGCAGGCGCAGGACTTCGCTTCCAGCTCGCGCGAGCGCGCCGCCCGCTACCCGGTCCTCGGCAACGGCCGCAGCGCCAAGCTGGGCTGGGCCATGCAGGACTACAACCCGCAAGGCGCCGCCGGCAATGCGGCCGCCGCGGATGCCGCCCAGGGCCGCACCGTGCTCGAGGCGGCCGGCCGCCAGCTCGCCCTGCTGCTGCAGGAAATCTCCGAACTGCCGCTGTCGACCGTAGCCCCGTGATCGAGGCGCCGCCGCTCGCGACCTTGGCCGCGTCATAAGTCCGGCGCTGCCGCTCTCGCCCTCGCGACGCAATTCCCCCGGGGCTTCCGCCGCCGCCCCGCTTCACGTAGCATGGCGGTCTGAAACTGGTTTCAGCCGCCCATGCCTCCCAAGCCCCGAATGCCCGTCTTCGCCCCTGCCACCGGCCGGGCGACGATTGCCGACGTGGCCGAGAAGGCGGGCGTCTCCAAGGCCACGGTGTCCCGTTTCCTGAACCGCCGCGACGAGCTGCTCACGCCCGAGATCGCGGCCCGCGTCGAAACGGCCATCGCCGCCCTGGGCTACGCCCCCAGTCCGATGGCCCAGGCGCTCAAGCGCGGCCGCTCGCGCCTGGTCGGCCTGGTGGTGGCGGACGTGACCAATCCCTTCTCCGTGGCGGTGCTGCGCGGGGCCGAGAAGGCCTGCCAGGAGGCCGGCTACCTGCTGATGCTGTTCAACCTGGGCGACGACAGCCGGCGCGAGCGCGACGCGATCCAGGCCCTGGCTTCCTACCACGTCGAGGGCCTGATCCTGAACACCCTGGGCCGCGACGAAGGCGCCGCCGCCGCCGTCGCGCGCCAGGGCCAGCCCGTGGTGCTGGTGGACCGGCGCCACGCCAACATGCAGGCCGACTTCGTCTCCCTGGACAACGCGGGCGCGATCCGCATGGCGGCCGGCCACCTGCTCGATGCCGGCTGGGACGACCTGCTGTTCGTGACCGAGCCGGCCGCCGGCGTCAGCTCGCGCGAGGAGCGGGTGGCGGCCTTCCGCGCCTTCCTCGCCGACCATCCGCAGGCCACGGGCGAGGTGTTCGAATCCGCCGCCGAGGCCGCCGAAGCCCTGGAGGCGCAATTGCGCCTCCAGCATGCGCGCGGGCGTCGTCCGGCAGTGCTGGCCAGCAACGCGGTGATCACGCTGCGGGTGGCCGACGCGGTGGCGCGCCAGGGCTGGAAATTCGGCCGCGACCTCGGCCTGGTGGGCATCGACGAAACCGAGTGGGCGCCGCTGGTCGGCCCCGGGCTGACCACGATCGCCCAGCCCACCGACGCCCTCGGCCGGCTGGCCACCGCCTGCCTGCTGGAACGGCTGCGGGGGCTCGACGTCCCGCCGCGCCAGATCCTGCTGCCCGGCACCCTGGTCGTGCGCGGATCGTCGACCCCGGCGTAAACTGGCCCGCTCATACGGGTTTTCCCTGATGAGCACTTGAAACCGGTTTCTATAATGCGAGCTAGAAACCGGTTTCAAACCGATCGCGCGCCGTGAACTACAATTTCCAGTTCCAGGACGTTTTCGCTGCCTGGCCCCTCCTGCTGCAGGGCACCTGGATCACGATCCAGCTCTCGCTCACCGCCACAGTGCTGGGCCTGGCAGTGGCCGTCGGGTGCGCCTGGGTCAAGACCTCGGGGCCGCAGCCGGCCCGCTGGGTGGTCAACGCCTACATCGAGCTGATCCGCAACACGCCCTTCCTGGTGCAGCTGTTCTTCTTCTTCTTCGCCCTGCCGGCACTGGGACTGCGCTGGTCGGCGCACTCGGCGGCGCTGGTGGCGATGGTGGTGAACCTGGGCGCCTACGCCACCGAGATCATCCGCGCCGGCATCGAATCGATCCCGCGCGGCCAGATCGAGGCCGGCCTGGCGCTGAACCTCAAGGGCCACCAGGTGTTCCGCCACATCGTGCTCAAGCCGGCGCTGAAGGCGATCTACCCGGCGCTCACCAGCCAGTTCATCCTGCTGATGCTCAGTTCGGCCGTGGTGTCGGCGATCTCCGCCGACGACCTCACCTCGGTGGCGGCCAACCTGCAGTCGCAGACCTTCCGCAGCTTCGAGATCTACATCGTGGTCGCGGTCATCTACTTCCTGCTGGCGCTGGCCTTCACGATGCTGTTCCGCTTCGTCTACCGGCTCGCGCTGAACTATCCGGACCGCCGCTGATGCGCACCTTCGGCTATTCCGAGTTCCTGTACATCCTCGAAGCCGCGAAGTGGACCATCGCGCTGTCGCTGATCGCCTTCGTGGGCGGCGCGCTCGGCGGGCTGCTCGTGGCGCTGGGCCGCACCAGCCTCAACCGCTTCGCGCAGGCCGCCGCCGGCGCCTTCGTGCAGGTGTTCCAGGGCACGCCGCTGCTGCTGCAGCTGTTCCTGGTGTTCTTCGGCGCGCCGGTGATCGGCATCGACGTGAACCCGTGGATCGCCGCCGGCATCGCGCTGATCCTCAACACCAGCGCCTTCCTGGGCGAGATCTGGCGCGGCTGCATCCAGGCCATCCCGCAGGGGCAGACCGAGGCGGCCCACGCGCTGGGCCTGCACTACTTCGCCCGCATGCGCGACGTGATCCTGCCGCAGGCCTTCAAGATCGCGCTGCCGCCCACCGTGGGCTACATGGTGCAGGTGATCAAGGGCACCTCGCTGGCCGCGATCATCGGCTTCACCGAGGTCACGCGCGCCGGCCAGATCATCAACAACGCCACCTTCCAGCCGCTGATCGTGTTCAGCCTGGTCGCCGGCATCTACTTCGCGCTGTGCTGGCCGCTGTCGCTGCTGGCCGCGCACATGGAACGGCGCCAGGCCCGGGCCCTGGCGCGCTGACCCGCAACCCCTTTTCTTCCACTGGAGACTTCCACCATGCAAACCATTTCCCGCCGTGTCTTCGCCGCGCTGGGCCTGGCCGCCACCGTGTCGCTGCTGGCCGCGCCGGCCGTTGCCCAGACGCCCGACGAACTGAAGAAGAAGGGCGAGATCAACGTCGGCCTGCTGGTGGACTTTCCGCCCTACGGCACCACCAACGCGCAGAACCAGCCTGACGGCTACGACGCCGACGTGGCCCGCCTGCTGGGCAAGGACTGGGGCGTCAAGGTGAACCTGGTGCCGGTGACCGGCCCGAACCGCATCCCCTTCCTGCTGACCAACAAGGTGGACCTGCTGGTCGCCTCGCTGGCCATCACCCCCGAGCGCGCCAAGCAGGTGCAGTTCTCCAAGCCGTACTCCGCCGCCACCATCGTGCTGTTCGGCGGGAAGAAAGCCAACATCAAGGGCCCGGCCGACTTGAAGCCGCTGAAGGTGGGCGTGGCCCGCGCCAGCACCCAGGACGTGGCGCTGACCGCGATCGCCCCGCAGGGCACCGAGATCCGCCGCTTCGACGACGACGCGACCGCCATGCAGGCGCTGATGTCCGGCCAGGTCGACGCGATCGGCTGCTCCACCACCGTGGCCGCCCAGATCAACAAGCGCCAGCCGGGTGCCTTCGAGCCGAAGTTCGTGCTGCGCCAGCAGGAAATGGCCGTCGCCCTGCGCCCCGGCCAGGAGCCGCTGCTGAAGGCCGTGAACGACTTCGTGGCCAGGAACACGGCCAACGGCGAGCTGAACAAGCTGTACAACAAGTGGCTGGGCGCCGACCTGCCGAAGATGCAGTAAGGCGCGAAGCGGGGAACAGCATGGACCAGAGGGCTGCAGCCGGCGCCGAACCCATCATCCGCATGCAGGGCGTGCAGAAGTGGTTCGGCAAGTTCCAGGTGCTCACCGACATCGACCTCGCGGTCGCGCCCGGTGAGCGCATCGTGGTGTGCGGCCCCTCCGGCTCGGGCAAGTCCACGCTGATCCGCTGCATCAACGGCCTGGAGACCGTGCAGCAGGGGCGCATCGTGGTGGACGGCATCGACCTCACGGCGCACAAGCGCAACGTGGACAAGGTGCGCGCCGAAGTCGGCATGGTGTTCCAGCAGTTCAACCTGTTCCCCCACCTCACCATCCTGCAGAACTGCACGCTGGCGCCGATGCGCACGCGCGGCATTTCCAGGCAGGAGGCGGAGGCCACCGCGATGAAGTACCTCGAGCGGGTGCGCATCCCGGAGCAGGCAAGCAAGTACCCTAGCCAGCTCTCGGGCGGCCAGCAGCAGCGCGTGGCGATCGCCCGCGCCCTGTGCATGACGCCGCGCATCATGCTGTTCGACGAGCCCACTTCCGCGCTCGACCCCGAGATGGTCAAGGAAGTGCTGGACACCATGATCGGGCTGGCCGAAGAGGGCATGACCATGCTGGTGGTGACGCACGAGATGGGCTTCGCCCGCAGCGTCGCCGACCGCGTGATCTTCATGGCCGACGGCCGCATCGTCGAACAGGCGCCGCCGGATCGCTTCTTCACCGATCCGCAGCACGAGAAGACGAAGCAGTTCCTCGGCCAGATCCTGAGCTCGCATCACCAGCCCGTCTCTCAAGCAGCGAGCGCGTGATGCAGGCGGTCCTGATTTCGCTGTCGTCCTTCGGGGCGGCGGAAGTGCGGCGCCACGGGCAGCTGTGGTTCACCCGGCTGGCGCAGGATGCCGGCGCCGACGGCGTCGAAATCCGTGGCGAGCTCCTGACCCACCCGGCGGAGGAACTGCCGGACATCGCCCGCGCCGTGGCCCAGCGCGGCTCGCACGTCGTCTATTCCAGCCCCGAGGGCCTGTGGGCGCACCACGGTGCGCTCGATGTCGCGGCGCTGCAGCGCGCGCTGGACGCGGCGCAGCTGCTCGGTGCGCCGCGGCTGAAGATGTCGATCGGCGGCTTCGGCTCCGCCTCGCACCACGAGCTGCCGCGCCTGGCGGAGCTGCTGCGCGGCCAGGAGACCGAGCTCGTGATCGAGAACGACCAGACCGCGCCGGCCGGCACGCTCGACGCCCTGCAGGCCTTCTTCCGCCGCGCCGACGAAGCCGGCCTGCGCCTGGGCATGACCTTCGACATGGGCAACTGGCACTGGAGCGGCGAATGCCCGCAGGAGGCGGCGCGCGCCTTCTGCGAGCGCGTCGCCTACGTGCACTGCAAGGGCGTGCAGCGGCAGCCGCGGCGCTGGGTGGCCGTGCCGCTGGCCGATTCCGCCGCGCCCTGGCGCGCCGTGCTGCGGGCCCTGCCGCGCGGCCTGCCCTGGGCGATCGAATATCCGCTGGCGGGCGAGGACCTGCCGGCCGTCACCCGCGACGAGATCCGCCAGCTGCGCGCCGCCGCCGCGGGCCTGGGAGCTCCCGCTGGCCTGGGAGCCGCCGCATGAACGGGATCCGCTACGACGTGGTGACCTTCGGCGAGATGATGCAGATGTTCGTCGCCGAGACGCCCGGGCCGCTGGAGCAGGTGATGCGCTTTTCCAAGCGCACGGCCGGCGCCGAAACCAATTTCGCCATCGGCATGGCGCGCCTGGGCCTGCGCACCGGCTGGGCCAGCCGCCTCGGCACCGATTCCATGGGCCGCTACCTGCTGGCCGAGATGCGGCGCGAAGGCGTGGACTGCTCGCGCGTCGCCTGCGATCCCGCGCAGCGCACCGGCTTCCAGTTCAAGGGCCGCGTCACCGACGGCAGCGACCCGCCGGTGGAATACCACCGCAAGGGCTCGGCGGCCAGCCAGATGGGCCCCGGCGACGTCGACGAGAAGTGGCTGCGCTCGGCGCGCCACCTGCACGCCACCGGCGTCTTCCCCGCCATTTCCGCCAGCGCCCGCGCGGCGGCGCAGAAGACGCTGGACGTGATGCGCGCGGCCGGCGCAACGATCTCCTTCGATCCCAACCTGCGGCCGACGCTGTGGGCCTCGGCCGAGGAGATGCGGCGCGAGATCAACGTGCTGGCCTGCCAGGCCGACTGGGTGCTGCCCGGGCTGGAGGAAGGCCGCTTCCTCACCGGCGAGGCGAGCCCGGAAGGCATCGCCCGCCACTACCGCCAGCGCGGCGCCAGCCTGGTGACGGTGAAGCTGGGCCCCGAGGGGGCCTACTTCGACGGCCTCAACGGCGCCGGCTGGATCGCCGGCTTCCCGGTGCGGGAGGTGGTGGACACGGTCGGCGCCGGCGACGGCTTCGCGGTGGGCGTGGTCAGCGCCCTGCTGGAAGGCCGCAGCGTGCCCGACGCCGTGCGCCGCGGCGCCTGGATCGGCGCCCGCGCCGTGCAGGTGCCGGGCGACACCGAAGGCCTGCCCACGCGCGCCGAGCTGGACGCGGCGGGCCTGTGACCACCGCCCCCGTCATTCCCGCGCGGGCGGGAAGCCAGAATGCCCCGGGCCCCCGCCTGAGCGGGGGCGACACCGGCCGCAAGTCGGTGCTCGTGTTCCGCGAGCTGCCCGACGACCAGCTGGCGCGCATCACGGCCCGCCACGACGTGACCGTCGCCAATCCGCGCCAGCCGCAGCAGCTCGCGGCCTTCGAGGCGGCGCTGCCGCAGGCGCAGGGCATGATCGGCTCCAGCTACCGGATCACCCCGGAACTGCTGGCGCGCGCGCCGCGGCTGGAAGTGATCTCCTCGATCTCGGTGGGCGTGGACAACTATCCGATCGCCGCGCTGCAGGAGCGCGGCATCCTCCTGTGCCACACGCCGGGCGTGCTGACCGAGACCACCGCCGACACCGTGTTCGCGATGGTGATGGCGGCCAGCCGCCGCATCGTCGAACTCTCCAACCTGGTGCGCGACGGCCGCTGGGACCGCAACATCGGCGAGGACCTGTTCGGCTGGGACGTGCACGGCAAGACGCTGGGCATCCTCGGCTTCGGCCGCATCGGCCAGGCCGTGGCGCGCCGGGCCGCGCTGGGCTTCGGCATGCCGGTGCTGTACCACAACCCGGTTGCCGTCGACGTGCCGGAGCTGGCCGGTCGCGCGAGCCACGTGCCGCTGGACGAACTGCTGCAGCGCGCCGACATCGTGGCCGCCACGCTGCCGCTCACCGACCAGACGCGCGGCCTCATGGGGGCGCGCGAGTTCGGCCTGCTGAAGCCGGGCGCGATCTTCGTCAACGGCGGCCGCGGCGCCACGGTGCAGGAGGCAGCGCTGCTGCAGGCGCTCGAGTCCGGCCGGCTGCGCTCGGCGGCGCTGGACGTGTTCGCGGTCGAACCGCTGCCGCAGGATTCGCCCCTGCGGCGCCATCCGCGCGTCACGCCCCTGCCGCACATCGGATCGGCGACCCACGAGACCCGCTACGCGATGGCTCGACTGGCCACCACCAACCTGCTGCAGGCGCTGGCCGGCGAGCGCCCGCAAACGCCGTACCGGCCCGCAGCCTGAGCCGCCGCGTCCTACGCCAGCTTGCGAGCGGGCCGATAGCGCCCACCCCGCGCCTCGCTAGATTGGGCGCAAGGACGCGGCGCCCCCCCGCCGTGCCAGCCCACACGCGAAGGAGAACTCGATGACGACGGTGGCAGATGTCATGACGCGCGACGTGCGCACGCTTACCCCCGGCGACTCGGTGGTGGCCGCGGCGAAGTGCATGGACGAACTGAACGTGGGCGTGATTCCGGTGTGCGACGGCGAGCGGCTGGTCGGCATGGTGACCGACCGCGACATCGTGGTGCGCGGCGTGGCGGCGCAGCAGGGCGAGCTCAAGGCCATGAAGCTGGCCGACGTCATGAGCTCGCACGTGCGCTGCGCGCGCGAGGGCGACGACGTGGACCGGGTGCTCGGCGAGATGGCCGACGCGCAGATCCGCCGCATGCCGGTGGTCGATGGCGAGCAGCGGCTGGTCGGCATCGTTTCGCTCGGCGACATCGCCGCCAAGAACCCCGACGACGAAGTGGACGTGGCCATGTCGCTCGGCGACATTTCCTCGCCCGCGGAGCCCGACCGCTCGGAGGCCGGAACGCAGTCGCAGTCGCAGTCGCAGTCGCAGAAGCAGCACTGAAGGCGATCGGCGCGGTCGCGCGCCGGTCGCGTCCATCCCTCCGATGAGGGAGCAGTTGCCGCGCGGCCACGCGCCTGTGCGGAAAGAGAAGCTTCGGGTGGAAACCCGAAACATTGCTGTCATGGTTCCCTGCCAAACTGACCGGCAGGTGAACCCATGCGCTTTTCCTCCGTGTTCCAGCTCCCCGCCGTGCCGCAGCAGGCTGCTGCGCCGCTGCGCGAGGCTGCGCCCGCGGACGCGGACGCGGACGCGACGAGCGAGGAAGCGCCCGCGCAACCGCTGGCGCCCGGGCAGGAGCTACCCGAGGACCTGGATGCGCGCGTGCGCCTGATCGGCGAGTGGCAGCTCGGGGAATGAGCAAAAAACAAGGCCGCCGCGGCGGCCTTGGAGGCGAGTGAGGCCGCTGCCCGGCCCGGGGTCTGTCAGTGATCGCCGCCGCCGCCGCCGTGCGAGCCGCCGCTGCTGCCCTGCGAACCACCATGGGAGCCGCCGCTGCTGCCGCCCATGTTGCCGCTGTTGCTGTGCGAGCCGCTGCTGCTGCCGCTGGCGTGCGAGCTGCTGCTGGCGGCGCTGCTCTGGTTGGTCATCGCGGTGCGGCGGTTGGCGCTGCGGGCCATGCCGCCCTTGCGGCCGGCCTCGCGGGCCTCTTCGGAAGTGAACTCGTGGGCCGTGCCCTTCTCGTGCGCCGCACGCCCGCCTTCGCTCGCGATCTCGCGCTGGCGCTGCGGGTCCATGGAGGCGAAGCCGCGGTTGGATTTGCCGCCCTGGTTGCCCTGGTTGTTGGAAGCCATCTGTGGATCTCCTTGCAAACTGAGTGTTGGAACTGCATGGCGGGTCTGCGCCAGCCATGGTCCGATTGAGCTTGCAAGTGCGCACTACGCTCGTCAGGCACCAATGCTGCCGGGTGTAGGAGCGGCCCTACCTCGTCAGACGAGCGCTTGCGGGAGAACTTGGGGCTTCAGGCGCTGCAGCAGCGCGTTGCCTTCGGCATCCACGCCCGGCGCCGGGCGCGGTTGAGCTTGCAGGGTGGCCAGCAGCCGCGTGAACTGCGTGCTCGAGGGCGGGATGGGGCCGAGGAACAGCACCTCGTCGCCGCGCGCGACCATCAGCGTGGGGAAGGTCTCGATGTCGACCTCGCCCATCGCCTCGTCTTCGTCTTCCACGTCGACCCAGGCGAAGCGCAGGTGCGGGTTGGCGCGCGCCTGGGCGGAGAAGGTGGGCTGCCATTCGCGGCAGACGCCGCACCAGGCGGCGCACAGGCATACCACCCACCAGGTGGCTTGCTCCGCGGCGGCGCTGCTGTCCATGGCGCCAGTTTAGCGGGGACTCACGCAGCCCCGCAGCCGGCGTAGGCGTCGAACTCGCGCCGATAGGCGGCGGTGCCGACCTGCATCAACCCGAGCACCGAGTGGAACAGGTGGTCGTGCGTGATGCGGGCGTCGGCGCGCCCGCGCAGGCACTGCATGGCCAGGCCGCTGGCCTGCTCGAAACCGGGCGACAGCCAGGTGATCCAGGGCACGTGCTTCTGCACGTCGGGCGCGATGGCATAGGGCAGGCCATGCAGGTACAGGTTGTTCTCGCCCAGCGACTCGCCGTGGTCGGCCACATAGAGCAGGGCGCCGTCGTAGTCGCCGCGGGAGCGCAGCCAGGCTACGGTGGCGCCCAGCACGTGGTCGGTGTAGGCGATGGTGTTGTCGTAGGCGTTGCGCAGTTCCTGCTCGCTGCAATCCGGCAGGTGGCTGCTGGTGCACTCGGGCATGAACTTCTTGAAGGCGGGCGGCGTGCGCTGCGCATAGGCCGGGCCGTGGCTTCCCATCTGGTGCATCACCAGCACCACGCCCTTGCGGCGCTGCGCCTCGGGCAACTGCGCCAGGCGCTCGTCCAGGCCCTGCACCAGGATCTCGTCGCGGCACTCGCCGCCGGGGCACAGCTGCGGGTCCTTGCCGCCGGAGGTGTTGACGTTCGGGATGCGCTCGCACACGCCCTTGCAGCCGCCCGGCTGGTTGTCGATCCAGAGCACGGCCAGGCCGGCGTGCTGCAGCACGTCCAGCAGGTTCTCGGAATCCTGCGTGCGCGCCAGGAAGCCCTCGCGCCCCAGGTGCGAGAACATGCAGGGCACCGAGGCGGCGGTGCTGGTGCCGCAGGCCCAGGCGTTGCGGAAGCTGACGGCCTGCGCGCGGGCGAGCTCCGGCGTGGTGTCGCGTTCGTAGCCGTTGAGGCCGAAGTTGCCGCTGCGCCCGGTTTCGCCCAGCACCAGCACCAGCAGCCGCGGCTTGGCGCCCGGCGCCGCGGCCGCCAGCCGGGCGTCGCGCCCGAGCGGCGCCACCGGGCCCTTGATCTTGCGGCTGCCGAAGGCGGACTGCCCCACGGCCCAGAGCTGGTTCAGCGGGTTGAGCAGGTAGCGCAGCTGGGTGTGGTTGCGCATGGTGGAGGCCAGCGGCTGGAAGCTCAGGAGGATCAGCGCCACCACGACGGCAAGCCCCGCACCCAGCCCGAGGAGGTTGCGCAGGGCCTGCTGCTTCCACGGCCGGTGCGCCACGCCCACCCGCCACACCAGCCAGGACGGCAGCACGCCGCCCACCAGCACCGCGGCGCCGAAGCGCGGCGTGAGCAGCGCCCGTGCCTCGTGCCAGTCGGTCTGCAAGGTGTTGGTCGCCATCGCGCTGTCGATCACGATGCGGTAGGTCCACATGAAGTGGGCCCCGGCCGCGGTGGCCACCAGCAGCAGCACGATGGCGGGCTTGAGCACTCCCTTCCAGGCGAACAGGCTCAGCAGCGCATAGAGCGCCGCGCCCAGCATGCCGGCCAGCGTGAGGGTCAGCAGCCAGCCGCCCTGGGCCTGGGCGATGCCCAGGCTCTCCAGTTCACGCCACAAGGCGGCATTGCCGGCCGTGGCCATCCAGGCGCTGGCGCCACCAATGAGAAAAGCGGCGGGAAGCCGCCGCGGCTGTCGTTCGTCCAATTCCTTCAGATCCTCTCGAGTCGCCAGCTGCGCGGCCAGGCCGCCTCCACCAGCCAGGCGGCGACCCAGCAAACAACGGCACTCCAGAGCGTGTGGCTCATGAAGTGGGCGCCGCGCCATTGCTGCGCCAGCCCCAGCAGCAGGCCGGCGCCAAGCGCGGCGAGCAGCCAGGCCCGCGCGAGCTGCGCGTCGGTGCGCCGGAAAGCGAAGTATCCGCCGACAAAGGTGAAACCCGATGCCGCGTGTCCGGCCGGGAAGCAGTGCCCGGCACCGCCATCGGGCCGCAGGCTCCAGTGCGACGCATACTGAACGAGTCCGCCGAAGTCGCTGAGTTCCCATGGACAGCTCGTATGGCTGCCGGCCTTGAGGACGGAGACCGCCAGCGCCCCGATCAGCGTCGTCACGGCCAGTTGCAGCCGCTCGCCCTGGGCGATGCGCGCCAGCGGCCCGAGCGGCCACCACACGCCCAGGCACAGGGCCAGCGCCAGCAGCCAGGCGACGCGCCGGCCGCCTTCGTGGGCCACGCCGGCCAGCAGCCAGTGCTCGCGCCAGGGAAAGCCGGCCGCCGACCCCGCCAGGCGCGCGAGCGGCATATCCATGCCACCCGCGTCCCAGCCCAACACCAACACCATCAGTCCCAACGTCAGCCAACCGGCTTCGGGCAGCCCGAGTCTCCTTCCCATGCGCCGCATGCTCCGGCGCAAGGATTAAGTGATCCTTAACGGCACAATCGCGCCATGCGCGTCCTGGTGGTGGAAGACGACGAAGGCATCGCCGCTGGTCTGGCCGCCCACCTGGGGCGCGCCGGCCATGCCGTGGACTGCCTGCCCAGCCTGGCTGGCGCCTGGAACGCCCTGGCCACCGAGCCCTACGAGGTGGTGCTGCTGGACCTGGGGCTGGCGGACGGCGACGGCAGCGAGCTGCTGCGGCGGCTGCGCGCGGTGCCCGCCGGGCGCCTGCCGGACCCGGCCACGCCGGTGCTGATCATGACTGCGCGCGACCAGGTCGCCTCGCGCATCGCCGGCCTGGACCTCGGTGCCGACGACTACCTGACCAAGCCTTTCGACCCGGACGAACTGGCGGCGCGCATGCGCGCCCTGCGGCGGCGCCAGGCCGGCCGCGCCCAGCCCACCCTCCGCTACGGCGAGATCGAGATCGACCCGGCGGCGCGCACGGTGCGGCGCGCCGGCACGCCGGTGGAAGTCTCCACCCGCGAGTTCTCCGTGCTGCTGGCGCTGGTGGAGGCGCGGCCGCACGTGCTGTCGCGCCCGCAGCTGGAGGCCAAGCTGTACAACTTCGACAGCGTGCTGGAAAGCAATGCGATCGAGGTGCACGTGCACCGGCTGCGGCGCAAGCTGGGCGAGGGCCTGATCCGCACCGTGCGCGGGGTGGGCTACTACGTGCCCGGGGAGCCGCCGGCGTGAGCGCCGCGCGGCCGCCCGATGGCGCGGGCTCCCTGCGCCTGCGGAGCCTGGGGGGAGCCTGTCCAGTGAACGCCGCGCGCGGCCCCAGCCTCACGCGCCACCTGCTCGCGTGGGTGCTGGGCGCCCTGACGCTGGTGTGGGCCACCTTCATCGTCTTCGGCTACCAGACCGGCGAGCACGAGGCCGACGAACTGACCGACGGCCACCTCGCCAGCGTCAGCGCGCTGCTGCTGCCGCTGGCGCCGCGCGGCCTCACGCCCGAGGTGATACTGCCGCCCGCGCAGTCGCCGCACGAACTGAAGGCGCACGACTACCAGCGCTCGATCAGCGTGGTGCTGTGGGATGCGGCGGGCAGGGTGCTGGCGCGCACCGGCGATGCGCCGCCGCCGCCCTTCGCCAGCGCCGACGGTTTCGCCACCCTGGAGCTCGGGGACCCGCCGCAGCCCTGGCGCGCCTTCTCGCGCTGGGACGAGGGCCGCCGCCACCGCCTGATGGTGCTGCTGTCGCAGCGCGAGCGCGACGACCTGGCGGCCGACATCGCCGGCCAGGTGGTCGAGCCCGGGCTGTGGCTGCTGCCGGTGGTGGCGCTGGTGCTGGGCCTGGCCATCCACCGCGGGCTGCGGCCGCTGCGCAAGCTGGCGCAGCAGGTCCACGCGCTGGACACGCAGGAGGCGCAGAAGATCGAGGACGGGGTGCGCTTCCAGGAGCTCGCCGCCAACGTCGATGCCATCAACCGGCTGGTGGAGCGCTACCACGCCGCGCTCACGCGCGAGCGGGCGCTGGCCAACGAGTTCGCCCACGAGCTGCGCACGCCGCTGGCCTCGCTGGCGCTGCAGGCGCGCAGTGCGCGCGAGGCGCCCGCCGGCCCGGCCCGGGAGCAGGCGCTGGGGCGGCTGGAAGAGGATGCGCTGCGCGCCGGCGAAGTGCTGGCGCACCTGCTGGCGCTGGCGCGCGCCAGCCGCGCCGAACTGCACGAGGCGGCCCAGCCGCTGGACCTGGATGCGCTGGCGCGGCGGGTGGTCTCCGAGTTCGCGCCGCACGCGCATGCCGGCGGGCGCGAGCTGGGCCTGTCCAGCCCCGGGCCGTTCCCGCTTTCCGGCCACCCGGTGCTGCTGGAACTGGCGCTGCGCAACCTGGTGCAGAACGCGCTGGCGCACACGCCGCGCGGCACCCAGGTGGAAGTGGAGCTGGATCCCGCGGCCCGCGCACTGCAGGTGGCCGACGACGGCCAGCAGCATGGCGGCGCCCCCGGGGAAGCGGCGGCGCCGCTGCAGCCGCTGCGGCTCGGCCTGGGCCACCGGGTGGTGGAGAAGGTGGCGGCGCTGCATGGCGCGACCTTCGAGCCGGGGGTGGCGCTGCCGGATGCGCGGCGGGCGTGGCGGATCCGGTTTGCGGCGGGATCGTGAGACGGCGGGCTGCCGGTTGCGCGGGAGCACGGGCTCGCTCGCGCACCGCTACCGGTCCACCCGCCGCTTCCAGCTCCTCAGGCGTACGTGACCCAGTCGCGGTACTCCGGCGCATCCAGGTGCGGGATCGCATTGAAAGTGAGCAGGGAATGCCGCTTGGGCGTGAACGCGAATTCGGTGATCGCCGTGTTGCGGATGCGCATGTTCAGCTCGATGGTCGCTGCCGGCTGGGTTCCCAGCACCGCGCCGACGGCCGTCGAGATCGGCCCGCCGCTGGTGACCACCAGCACGTTCTGGCCGTAGTGGTTGGCGCGCACGTGGTCGAGCGCGCTGGTGACGCCGGCCACGAATTCGGCGTAGCTGGGCATGCCGACCGGACGCGTCTCGCCGGCCATCCAGCGGCCCATCGCGTCGCGCAGCAGCCGGAAGTGGTGCCGGTACTGCTCCGGCGAGTCGGGCTTCGGCAGCTGGCCGGGATGCACCGTGGCGATCAGCGCCGCGCTGTCGTACTCGTTGAGGCCTTCCCAGGCCAGGTGCTCGCCGGCGCCGTTCATGCCTTCGAGGATCGCCGCCAGCGTCTGCTTGTGGCGGCGCAGGGTGCCGGCGATCAGGCCGTCGAAGTGCAGGCCGCGCTGGGCGAAATATTCGCCCAGGCGGCGCGCTTGGCGCTGGCCCAGGTCACTGAGCTGGTCGTAGTCGGCGGCGCCGAAGGAGGCCTGGCCATGGCGGACGAGATAGAGCGTGCCCATGGGCCCATTCTGGCAAAGGCGCGGCGCGACTCAGGACGCCAGGGTGACGCGGCCGCGCGGCGTCTCCAGCAGCGCGCGCAATTGCGCCGGGCCTTCTTCGAGCGTGACAGCCTCCAGCCCGATCGCCTCGTGCGCGCTGCGCAGGCGCGCCGCTTGCGGGTGCGTGGCGCCGAGGCTGCGCAGCGTGACGCCCGATTCGGGCATGGCCGCGGCCGGATGCGTCGCGCCCCATTCGATCAGCGTCGGCAGCACGCCCTCGAACAGGCGCTGGCCGTCGGGACGGATGGTGATCTGCCACTGCAGCAGGCCGCGCGGCGTCTCGCGCGAGGCGGCAACCGCCTCGCCGCGCTCGATGCCGAGCTCCTGCCAGGCGCGCGCCGCGGCTCGCACGTCCGGCACGCTGGCCACGTAGTGCAGCAGCCGCGGGCCTTCGCGCCGCAGCCGGTCGCGCAGGGCCTCGTCGTCGAGGTCGAACCAGCGCCGCGGCCGCTGCGCCGCGCGCCCGGGCTGCACCGCGATGATCTCGAAGTAGGCGCGCGGGAAATCGACGGTGGCGATGCGCAGCAGCCGGTTGTGCGTGCCCATGAACGCATGCTCGCCGCCCGGGCCCGGCACCACGCCCAGCGTGGCCTCGCACCAGGCCACCCCTTGTTCGAGGCTGGCGGCGCCCACCACCAGGTGATCGATGCGGGCGTGGAAGCCCATGTTCAGAACCTCACCTGGCCGTCGACGCAGGTGACGCAGGCGCCGCCGATCCAGGTCTCGTCGGCGGCGTCGCGCTCCACGTGCACCCGGCCGGCGCGCCCGAGCGCGCTGCCCTGGCTCGCCACGTAGCGGGCCGGCGCGATGCCGGCGCCGATCAGCCATTGCGCGAGGGCGGCGTTGAGGCTGCCCGTGACCGGATCCTCCGCCATGCCGTTGTTGCCGGGGAAGAAGGCGCGCACCTCGAACAGGCAGTCGTCGCCCGCGGCCCGCGCGCCCACCACGCCGACCTTGCCGCGCGGGCCGACCACGCCGATGTCGAGGCCCGCGAGGATGGCGCCATCGGGCTTGAGCGCCAGCACCTGCTCGGCGGACTTGAGCAGCACGCCGCGCCAGTTGGGGCCGTTGTCGCACCAGGCGTGATCGACGATGTCGCTGCGCTCGATGCCGAGCCCGCGCGCGATCAGCGCCACGTCTTCTTCCGGCAGCGGCCCGCTCTTGCGCAGCGGCGGCGCGGCGAAGGCGAGCCGCTCGCCGCTGCGGCGCAGCTTGACCAGGCCGACGCCGCATTCCTGCACGATGGTCTCGCCGCGCGGCCGGCCGCCCGCCTCCAGCCAGGCGTGGCAGCTGCCCAGCGTGGGATGGCCGGCAAAGGGCAGCTCGCGGCCGGGCGAGAAGATGCGCACCCGGTAGTCGGCGCCGGGCTGCGTGGGCGGCAGCAGGAAGGTCGCTTCCGACAGGTTGGTCCAGTTGCAGAAGTGCTGCATCTCCTGCTCGCCCAGGCCTGCGCCATCGAGCACCACCGCCAGCGGATTGCCGCGGTAGGGTACGGAGGTGAACACGTCGACTTGCTTGAAGGGGCGCAGGCTCATGGTTCAGCGAGGGGCGAGGTCCCGCAGCGTGGCGGCCAGGGCGGCGATGCCGGCGTCGATCTGCTCGCGCGTGGCCGTCACGAAGGAAAGGCGCAGGGTACGCGCATCCGCCGCGTCCGCATAGAAGGGCGCGCCCGGCACGAAGGCGACGCCGCGCTCCACCGCGTGCGGCAGCACCTGCGCCGCGTCCATGCCGGCCGGCAGGCGCGCCCACAGGAACATGCCGCCGTCGGGCGCGTTCCACTGCAGGTCGAGGCCGCGCATCTCGCGCGCCAGCGCTGCCAGCATGGCGTCGCGCTGCGCCTTGTACAGCGCGCGGATGGTGGGCACGTGGCGGGCCAGGAAGCCGTCGCGCAGCACCTCGGCGACGAGGCGCTGGTTGAAGCTGGGGCTGTGCAGGTCGGCCGCCTGCTTGGCCTGCAGCAGCTTGGGCAGCAGCGCTGCAGGCGCCACCAAATATCCCAGGCGCAGGCCCGGCGCGAGCACCTTGGAGAAGGAGCCGAGATAGATCGTGCCTTCGGGATAGCGGGCGGCCAGTGGCGCCGGCGGCGGCGCGTCGAACCAGAGCTCGCCGTAGGGGTTGTCTTCCACCAGGGGCAGCGCGAGCTCGCGCGCCGTCTGCACCAGCGCCTGGCGGCGCGCCTCGCTCATGGTGCGGCCGGTGGGGTTCTGGAAGTTGGGCAGCACGTAGAAGAAGCGCGCCTGGCCGCGCCGGCGCGCGAGGTCCGCGAGGTCCACGCCCTCGGCATCGCTCGCCACACCCGCGACTTCGGGCTCCATGGGGGCGAAGGCCTGCAGCGCGCCCAGGTAGGTGGGCGTTTCGACCAGCACGCGGCTGCCCTGGTCGACCAGCACCTTGGCGACCAGGTCCAGGCCCTGCTGCGAGCCGGTGGTGATCAGCACCTGCGCCGGGTCGACCTGCCAGGGCAGCATCGCCGCGACCGCTTCGCGCAGCGGCGCGTAGCCTTCGCTGGCCGCGTACTGCAGCGCGGCGCCGCCATCGGTGCGCAGGACCTGCTCGCAGGCAGCCCGGAAGGCCTCGACCGGGAAGGTGAGGGGCGAAGGCAGGCCGCCGGCGAAGCTGATGATGCCCGGGCGTTCCGTGACCTTCAGGATCTCGCGGATCGCGGAGGGGTTCATGTGCTCGGCGCGGCGCGCGAGCGTCCAGCCCGGCTGGGGCTGCAGGTCGTTGGCTTTCATCGGGACTCCACGGCGGGGGAGAGGACAGGGGTGGCGGGGCTGCGGCCGACCGGCATGCGGCGGCCGACGAAGACGGTGGCGATCACGGCGAGCGCAAAGCCGACGCTCAGCGCGTCGAGCCGCTCGCCCAGCAGCGGCACGGCAAACACCATGCTCATGAAAGGCTGCAGCAGTTGCACCTGGCTCACGCGCACCGTGCCGCCCTGCGCCAGCCCGCGGTACCAGGCAAAGAAGCCGATCCACATCGAGAACAGGGCGACGTAGCCGAATCCGAGCCAGGCGCCGGCCGGAAGCGCGGCCTGCGGCCGGGTCCAGAACGCGAGCGGCGCCGTGAGCGGCAGCGAGAGCACCAGCGCCCAGCAGATCACGTATTCGGCCCGCATGCGCTGCGACAGCCGCGCGCCCCAGGCGTAGCCGACGGCTGCGAAGGCCATGGCGAGGAGCAGCAGCGCGTCGGCGCCGTGCAGCGCGAGGATGCTGCCCGAGCGCAGCAGGGCGAAGGCGACGACCAGCAGGCTGCCGAGGGCGGCACAGGCCCAGAAGCCGCGCGAAGGCCGCTGGCGGTGCAGCAGGGCGCCGACCAGGGCGGTCGCCAGCGGCAGCACGCCGACGATCACGCTGGCGTGCACCGCTTCCACGTGGCGCATCGCGATCGAGGTGCAGACCGGGAAGCCGAACACCACGCCGCCGGCGGTGATGGCGAGCGCGCGCCATTCGGCGCCGCGCGGCAGCGGCGCGCGGTGGGCCAGCAGGAACAGGACCGACAGCACGCCGGCCACCGCGGCGCGGCCGAGGGCGACGAACACGCCGGACATCAGCGGCGCCTGCGGCGTGCCCACCGCCAGCCGCGTCATCGGCAGGGTGAGGGCGAAGATGGCCACGCCGGCGAAGCCGAGCCAGAGGCCGCGGCGTTCGGCCGGCGTCATGGCTGCGTTCCCCGGGGGGAAAGGATCGGAAGCTGCATCGGGTCAATGTACGGGTCGGCAGCAGTACACTCTCAATACAGTTTGCCAGATCACAAGATGCGCTGTACTGGCCGTTGCGGCAGTACAGCGGAAAGCCGCCATGCTGCTCAAGGCCTCGTCGCAGTCGCTCACCGACCAGCTCGCCGCCCATTTCGGCGAGCGTATCCGCAACCGCCTGCTGGCGCCCGGGGCACGGCTGCCTTCGGTGCGCCAGTGCGCCGAGCAGCAGGGCGTGAGCCCGTCGACGGTGGTCGCGGCCTACGACCAGCTGCTGGCCCAGGGGCTGGTCGAGGCGCGCAAGAACCGCGGCTTCTTCGTGCGCGAGGCGGCGCCGCAGGAAGGGGCGCCGGGCCGCCCGCAGCGGCGCGCCAGCGTGCGCGGGACAGCGCCGGTGGACGCCACTTCGCTGATCCGCGGCATGTTCCACCGCGCCAGCAACAAGCCGCAGCCCGGCATGGGCGTGCTGCCGACCGAGTGGCTGGAAACGACCTTTCTTTCCGCCGCGGTGCGCAAGGTGACCAACACCCAGGCGCTGCACGCGTTCTCGCTGCAGTACGGCGAGCCGCTGGGCGACGGCGGCCTGCGCCGGGCGCTCTCGGCCAAGCTGGCGGCGCTGGACGTGCCGGCGCCGCCGGAGCACATCGTCACCACCGTCGGCGCCACGCAGGCGCTGGACATCGTCAGCCGCACGCTGCTGCGCGCCGGCGACCCGGTGATGGTGGAGGAGCCGGGCTGGGCGGTGGAATTCGCCCGCCTCTCCGCGCTGGGCATGCACCTGTTGCCGGTGCCGCGCCGCGCCGACGGGCCGGACCTGGCGCTGATGGCGAAGTACTGCGAGGTCCACAAGCCGAAGCTGTACGTCAGCGTGAGCGTGTTCCACAACCCCACCAGCTACTGCCTGTCGCCCGGCAGCGCGCACCGGCTGCTGCAGCTGGCCAACCAGCACGGCTTCCACATCGTCGAGGACGACACCTACAGCCACATCGCGCCGGCCCACGCCACGCGGCTGTCGGCGCTGGACGGCCTGCAGCGCACCATCTACGTCGGCGGCTTCGCCAAGATCCTGGCGCCCAACTGGCGCATCGGCTTCCTCGCCGCGCCGGAGGCGCTGGTCGAACCGCTGCTGGACACGAAGATGCTCACCACGCTCACCACGCCCGCCCTGCTGGAGAAGGCGCTCGCCGTGTGCATCGAGCAGGGCCAGCTGCGCCGCCACTGCGAGCGCATCCGCACCCGGCTGGACCTGGCCCGCAGCCGCAGCGTGAAGCTGGCGCTGCACGCGGGCTGCCGCTTCGTGGCCGAACCGGCGGGCCTGTTCGGCTGGGTGGACACCGGCGTCGATACCGACGCGCTCTCGCAGCGCATGCTGGACGAAGGCTACCTGCTGGCGCCGGGCGCGCTGTTCCACGCCCAGCGCAAGCCCAGCACGCTGATGCGCATCAACTTCGCGACCACGCAGGACGCGGCGTTCTGGAAGAAGTACGGCGAGCTGGTGAGGAAGCTCTGAGCCTGGCGTCCGGCCCGACCTGTTGCCGGAGCATCTGGTCCGGCGCGAACGGGCCGACCCGCGGCTACAGCATCTGGTCCGGCGCGAACGGGCCGAGCAGGCGCACCAGCAGCTTGAGCCGGGTGCCGGCTCCGGGTTCGCTGTCCTCGTCGCCGAAGCCGGCGCCGGGCGGCGCGCGCCAGTGCAAGCCGTTGCCGCGCCGCTCCAGCCGGTAGGCCGCGGTGGCGAGCGTGTCCTCGATCTGCCGGGTCGCGACCTGGGCGAGCGCGGCGCTGCGGATCACGAGCGCCACTTCGCTGTTCTTCAACTGCGAGCGCAGGTCGAGGTTCATCGAACCGATCACCGACAGCCGGCCGTCGATGATCACCGCCTTGGAGTGCAGGCTGGCGCGCGAAGTGCTGCTCTTGGAGCCGCCGGGGCCGCCGCTGAAGAGGCCGCCGCTCGGGCGTTGCGCCGATCCGCTTCCCAGCAGGCCCGGCGCGGTGTCGGGATCGGAGCGCATCTCGTAGAGCTCCATGCCCATGTCCAGCAGCGCCCTGCGGTAGCGGGCGTAGCCGGCGTGCGCTGCCGGCGCGTCGTTGGAGGCGAGGGAATTCGTGAGCACGCGGATGCGCACGCCGCGTTGTCGCATCTGCTCGTACACGGCCATCATGCGTTCGCCGGGCACGAAATAGGGCGAGATGATCAGCACGTCGCGCCGGGCCTGCTGCATCAGCGTCAGCAGGCCGTCGATCACGGTGTCGCCGGCATTGACCTCGTCGTCGCCAGGACCCACCTTGCCGGGCTCGTCCACCAGCAGCATGGAGGGCGCCCAGATCAGGGGCACGGTGCGCAGGTCCATCGGCGGGCGCTCCGCCTCGACCACCGCCGTCGGCGTGATCGAGGGCAGCACGGTCGGCGAGACCGTGACCGGCAGCACCGGCCTGGAGGCCTGCGCATCGGGCGGGTGCGCGGCGGAGGCCGGCTGCCACTGGCGCAGCCGCTCCAGGTCCTCGGGGTCGAGCAGCGTCTGCACCGGATAGGCGAGCTCGTCGTTCCAGAAGCGGTCGAAGCTCGTCGACATGGCGCGCACGATGCCGCCGGCCGCGAGCACGTCGAGATCGACGAAGTTTTGCTTGTCGCCGCCGCCGAAGTAGCGGTCGCCCAGGTTGCGCCCGCCCGTGATGCCCCAGGCGTTGTCGGCCAGAAACAGCTTGTTGTGCATGCGCTTTTGCATGCGGCCCACGTCGTGCAGCGAGGTGAGGATGCGCCCGATCATGTTGCTGCGGTTGCCGGGCAGCGGGTTGAACAGGCGGATCTCCACGTTGGGCTCGAAGGCCAGGCGCAGCACCTGCGCGTCCTCCCCCACCGAATTGAAGTCGTCCAGCAGGATGCGCACGCGCACGCCGCGCCGGGCCGCGTCGCGCAGTCCTTGCAGCAGCACCTCGGTGCTGGCGTCGGCGTGGATGGCGTAGTACTGCAGGTCCAAGCTGCGCTGCGCGCCGGCGATCAGCGCGAGCCGGCTGGAAAGCGCCGCATCGACCGCGTCGAGGAGGTGGAAGGCGGAGTCGCTGCGGGTGCTTGCCTCGGCGCGGCGCGCCTGCACCAGCTGCCCCAGCGGTGTGGCCTCCGCCTGCTGGAACGCCGTCGACGCCGTGCGCCCCTCGTTGGCCGGAAGGCTGGCGCATCCGCCGGCGCCCCCGAGCAGGAAGGCGATCGTGATCCAGCGCAGCACGAGGAGCCAGAGGGGCTGTGAGGGGTGCTTCGCGATCGCGGGGCTGCCGGTGAGCATGGGTGCAGGCACTGTAGCCGCGCAGCCTGCGCAGCGGGTCCGCGGCAAGGTCAGCATGGACCGGCTTTGCATGCCGGCGAGCGCCTACAGCTGACCCAGCGCCTCCCAGCGTTCCAGCGCCGCCATCAGTTCCTCCTCGATCTGCTCGCTGCGCTGCGCGAGTTGCGCGGCGCGCGCAGGGTCGTCGCGGTACACCGCGCCGGCGGAGAGTTCGGCCTGGATCGCCTTCTGCTCCTGCTCCAGGGCGTCGATGCGCGCCGGCAGCGCCTCGAGCTCGCGCTGTTCCTTGTAACCCAGCTTGCGCCTGGGCGCGGGGACCGCGGCTGCGGTGGACGCGGCGGGCGCCGCCGGCTTCTCGCGCGCCGCGGCGGCCGCGGGCGCGGCGCTTGCCTGTGCGATTTCGCGTGCGCGCTTCGACTGCGTGAGCCAGTCCTCGACGCCGCCCTCGTACTCGCGCCAGCGGCCATCGCCCTCGAAGGCGATGGTGCTCGTGACCACGTTGTCGAGGAAGGCCCGGTCGTGGCTCACCAGGAAGACCGTGCCCTCGTAGTCCTGCAGCAGTTCCTCCAGCAGTTCGAGCGTGTCGATGTCGAGGTCGTTGGTGGGCTCGTCGAGCACCAGCACGTTGGCCGGCCGCGCGAACAGGCGCGCGAGCAGCAGGCGGTTGCGCTCGCCGCCGGACAGCGAGCGCACCGGCGAGCCCGAACGCGCGGGGGAGAACAGGAAGTCGCCCAGATAGCTCTTGACGTGCTTGCGCTGGCGGCCGATCTCGATCCATTCGCTGCCGGGGCTGATGAAGTCCTCCAGCGTCGCATCGGGGTCGAGCGCGCTGCGCATCTGGTCGAAATAGGCCACCTGCAGATTGGTGCCGAGGCGCACGCGGCCGCTGTCGGGGGCGAGCTCGCCGAGGATCATCTTGAGCAGCGTGGTCTTGCCGGCGCCATTGGGCCCGACCAGGCCCACCTTGTCGCCGCGCAGGATGGTGCTGCTGAAGTCGCGCACCACCATCTTGTCGCCGAAGGCCTTGGTCACGTGCGTGAGTTCGGCCACGATCTTGCCGGTCGGCTGGCCGGTGGCCACGTCCATGCTGACGCGGCCGAGCGCTTCGCGGCGCGCGGCGCGCCGGGAGCGCAACTGCTGCAGCCGCGTGATGCGGCCCTGGGCGCGCGTGCGGCGCGCCTCCACGCCCTTGCGCACCCAGACCTCCTCCTGCGCCAGCAGCTTGTCGGCCTTGGCGTTGATCACCGCTTCCTGCGCCAGCTGCTCCTGCTTGAGCGCCTGGTACTGCGTGAAGTTGCCGGGGTAGGAAAGCAGCCGGCCGCGATCGAGTTCGACGATGCGGGTGGCGACGCGGTCCAGGAAGGCGCGGTCGTGCGTGATCAGCACCACGCTGCCGCGGAATTCGATCAGCAGGTTTTCCAGCCACTCGATCGAATCGAGGTCGAGGTGGTTGGTGGGTTCGTCGAGCAGCAGGACGTCGGGGCGCCGCACCAGCGCCTGCGCCAGCGCCACCCGCTTGCGGTTGCCGCCCGAGAGCGAGGCGATCGACGCCTGCGGCTCGAGGTGCAGGCGGTGCAGGGTTTCGTCGACGCGCTGGCGCCAGTTCCAGCCGTCCTGCGCCTCGATGCGTGCCTGCAGCGCATGGAGCTGGTCGAGGTCGCCGCTGCCGTGGTGGGTGAAGTCGTCGACCAGCGCGATCACGTCGGCCAGGCCGATGCGCACGGCGTCGAACACAGTGGCTTCCTCGGGCAGCAAGGGCTCCTGCGCGACGAAGGCGGTGTGCAGGCCCTGCTGGCGCTGGACCTCGCCGTCGTCGGGCAGTTCCAGCGCGGCGAGGATGCGCAGCAGCGAGGACTTGCCGGCGCCGTTGCGGCCGATCAGGCCGACGCGCTCGCCGGCTTCCAGCGCGAAATCCGCGTGGTCCAGCAGCGCCACGTGACCGAAGGCGAGCTGGGCGTCCGCGAGGGTGATGAGGGCCATGATGCGCAGGGAAAGCCAGCGAGGTTAGCACCGCCGCCGAGCGGGCAGCTTCGGCTGACCGGCGGAAGGGTGCGTGGCTATAGTGGGACCAGCTGGCGAAGGGAGGGGTTCCGTGGACCTGAACATCAATGGCAAGCGCGTCCAGGTGCAGGCGGATCCCGCGATGCCTTTGCTGTGGGTGCTGCGCGACCTGCTGCAGATGACCGGGACCAAGTACGGCTGCGGCGTGGCGGCGTGCGGCGCGTGCACGGTGCGCATCGACGGCCAGGCCGTGCGCTCCTGCGTGACGCCGGTGGGCAGCATCGGCACACGCGCAGTCCAGACGATCGAAGGCCTGGGCACGGCCGCGAAGCCGCACCCGCTGCAAGCCGCGTGGATCGCCGAACAGGTGCCGCAGTGCGGCTACTGCCAGAGCGGCATGTTGATGGCCGCGGCCGCGCTGCTGGAGAAGAAGCCCAGGCCCGGCGACGCCGACATCGACGCGGCGATCACCAACATCTGCCGTTGCGGCACCTACCAGCGCGTGCGCGCGGCCATCAAGCGGGCGGCGGGGACGCGCGCGTGAAGCGGCGCACCTGGCTGCTGGGGACGACTGCGGGCATCGGCGCGCTGCTGGTGGGCTGGGCGGCGCTGCCGCAGCGCTCGCGCATCGGGCTGGCGCGGCTGATGGCACCGGGCGAGGGCGACTTCGCGCTCAACGGCTGGATCAAGATCGTGCCGGATGGGGGTGTGGTGCTGGCCATGCCGCGCAGCGAGTTGGGGCAGGGGGTGCACACGGCGCTGCCGCAACTGGCGGCGGAGGAACTGGACGTGCCGCTGTCGGCCGTGCGCATCGAGCAGGCCGGCTGGGATGCGATCTACGGCAACGTGGCCATGCTGTACGGCTACCTGCCCTTCCATCCGCGGCAAGAGGAGCGCGAGGACGGATTCGGGCGCGTCAAGGCGGGGCGCTGGCTGGTGGGCAAGATCGGGCGCGAACTGGGCCTCAATGCGACGGGCGGCTCGTCGAGCGTGGCCGACGCCTGGGATACGGTGCGGCTGGCGGCGGCGACGGCACGCGCTTCGCTGCTGGGCGCGGCGTCCCTGGGCTGGAAGCTGCCCATGGAGGAATTGCAGGTCGCCGATGGCGTGGTCTCGCATCCCTCCGGCCGCCGCGCCGGTTATGGCGAGCTGGCGCGGGTGGCTGCGGCGACGCCGCCGGGGCAGGTGGAACTGAAGGAGCGCAAGCACTGGCGGGTGATCGGGCGGCCGGCGCCGCGGCTGGATCTCGCTGCCAAGGTCAATGGGCAGGCGCGCTTCGGCATCGATGTGCGGCTGCCGGGGATGCGCTATGCGGCGCTGCGGCTGGCGCCTGCGCTGGGCGGGGCGCCGGGACGGGTCGATGCCGCGGCGGCACTGGCGATGCCAGGGGTGGAACGGCTCGTGATGCTGCCGGCGTACGCGGGCTCCACGGCCGGTTTCGCCGTGGTGGCTGCGAGCTACTGGCAGGCGCAGCAGGCCGCGCAGGCAGTGCAAGTGGAGTGGCGGCCCGGCCCGCGCCCGGGGCTGGATTCGGCCGCCATCGCGGGCCGGCTGGAAGAGGCG
>Ga0255338_1000879_pt1 | contig 71470 bp, 63 predicted proteins | sample MeOH1_35cm_T4_19_FD_203715 | JGI IMG/M metagenome (GOLD analysis project Ga0255338, IMG submission 203715) | Sandy soil microbial communities from University of British Columbia, Vancouver, Canada - MeOH1_35cm_T4_195 | ecosystem: Engineered > Artificial ecosystem > Sand microcosm > Unclassified ... | reverse complement strand
GTGTCCTACGACGCCGTGCCGTTCCACCTGGTCGCCAACGACGGCAACATCATGGAGCATGCCGTTCCCTTCGACGGCACCATGGACCTCGACGCCAACGGCAACGCCGCCGAGCACAAGGGCGTGCTGCCGGCGCAGGGCATCGCGGAGCGCTTCGACATCATCGTCGACTTCTCCAAGTTCGCTCCCGGCACCAAGCTGTACATGGTCAACACGATGCACCACGACACCGGGCTGCTGGCCAAGGTCCGGATTCCGCTGGCGGACATCATGTCGGAGAAGTACAAGGCGGTCCTCACGCCGAACAAGGAGAGCTGGGACAAGGGTGACCCGACGGTCGGCAAGTCGCTGCAGCTGACGGTGCGGCCGTACAGCGGCACGGACCTGAGCATGAACCCCGGCGACTACGAGCCCGCCCACGCCGGCAAGCCCGCGGGCAAGAAGATGATCCCGCTCTGGCTGGATCGCACCAACCCCGCCGACATCGCGTCGCTGGCCAACGCGCGCCATCGCTCCTTCGACTTCGGTCGCTCGGGCGGCACCGACCTCAACCCGTGGACGGTGAAGGCCGACGGCGGTGTGGCGTACAACGCCGATCCGCGCCGCATCAGCGCCGCGCCGCAGCTGGCCGTCGAGGCGACCGACGCCGGCTTCTCCGGTGACGGCACGCTGGAGGTCTGGAAGATCTCCTCGGGCGGCGGCTGGAACCACCCGGTGCACATCCACTTCGAGGAGGGCATTGTGCTGTCCCGCGACGGCAAGGCGCCGCCGGAGTGGGAGAAGTGGACCCGCAAGGACGTGTATCGCATCGGCGGCGGCCCGGACACGAGCGGCACGCTGGAACTCGCGATCCACTTCCGCGAATTCCACGGCACCTATGTCGAGCACTGCCACAACACGCAGCACGAGGACAACGCGATGCTGGTCCGGTGGGACGTGGAGCATCCTGGCCAGTTCCAGGTGATGCCCACCCCGCTGCCGACGTGGGATGGCGTGGAGTACGCGCCGTCGGTGGGCGTGCCCACCTTCCGCACCGGCGACGGCACCTTCAGTTCGACCCGCTGACCGGAAAGGAGTCTGCCAGCAGGGACGGCGCCGCGAGGCGCCGTCCTTTTTTCGCTTGCCGGTCGCCTGCGCTGCGCAGCGCGGCCGGCGAAGTGCCGGCGGCTAAGGCCGATGCCACTGCCGCAATTCGATCGGGTTGCCGTCCGGATCGCGGATCTCGGCGCGCGCATAGTCCGGCCGCTTCAGCGGCCCCCAGGCGGGCTCCACGCCGCGCTGCCTGAGCATGGCCAGCGCGCCGTCCAGGTCCTGCACTTCCAGCGCCAGGCACTGCCATCCGAGCCGCAGTTCCCCGTTGCGCACCGGGATCGCTTGCGCTTCCGGATAGCACATGATCTCCACCGTCGTTCCGCCCAGCTCCACGTACACCAGCTGCAGCGGCCCCAGGGGAGTCTCGGGGATGCGCCTGCGCTCACGCTCGCTGAACCCGAGCACCCCGGTATAGAACGCGACGATGCGGTCCGGCGTCGCCGTGAGCAACTCGATGTGGTCGATTCGCTTGAACATGGAGTCTCCTGCCTCTGGTGATGGAACCCTGGGCGCCCGCGGCTGCGGTGGCTGCGGGCCAACGGGTCGATTTATACGCCGGCCTGTATCCGAAGTTGCGCGTGGCGCAGAGTGCAAGGAACACGGCTGCGCTGACGCGCAAACGCGCTGGTGCGGCGTTCGACGCTGTTCGGACATATCCGCTGCGGGCCGGATCGGAGGCCGGCCCTGCTTCCCGTCCGCCTTTCGGAAGCCCGCACGGAATCGCCTGCGTGCGCCCTCTCGGTCTGCACTTGCGCAGGGCGTCGTCGAAGACCTCGATCTGGCCGATCGAGCGCCAGGTCGGCGCCGATGCGTCCCCGCGTCCCCCGGCTCACGATCACTCGACCCCGGGAAAACCCGCAGTCCCACACGCATCCTGCGCGGACCCGTCGCGCGCGCTCTCTACAATGGCTGCAAGACAACAAGGCTCGATGGATGGCCACAGAGACGGAGACTCTCCTGGCCCTGTACCGGACGATGGTCCGCATCAGGGCGTTCGAAGACGCGGCGGAAGTCGCGAGCCAGGGCGGCGTCAGCGCCTACGGCATGACGGCCGGCGGGTCCGCGCAGGTGCGCGGGCCGCTGCACCTGTCCACCGGGCAGGAAGCCGTGCCGGCCGGGGTGTGCGCGCACCTGCACCCCGACGACTACCTCACCTCCACCCACCGCGGCCACGGCCACACGCTGGCCAAGGGCGCCGATCCGGTGCGCATGATGTGCGAGCTGTTCGGCAAGGCCACCGGCTACAACGGCGGCAAGGGCGGCTCGATGCACATCGCCGACTTCTCGGTCGGCATGCTCGGCGCCAACGGCGTCGTCGCCGCCGGCCTGCCGATCGCCGTGGGCGCCGCGCACGCGCAGAAGCTGCAGCAGCGCCCGGGCATCACGGCCTGCTTCTTCGGCGACGGCGCGATCAACCGCGGCCCCTTCCTGGAAGCGCTGAACTGGGCCCGCGTGTTCGAGCTGCCGGTGCTGTTCGTGTGCGAGGACAACCGCTGGAGCGCCACCACGCCCAGCGGCCCGATGACGGCGGGCGATGGCGCCTCGGCGCGCGCGGCCAGCCTGGACATCCCCGCCGTGCAGGTGGATGGCAACGACGTCGCCGCGGTGCACGGCGCCGCGGCGCAACTCGTGGCGCAGGTGCGCGCCGGCAGCGGCCCGCGGCTGCTGCACGCCATCACCTACCGCGTCAAGGGCCACGTCTCGGTCGACCCCGCCGCCTACCGCGACCCGAAGGAGCTGGAGGCGGCGCTGCAGGGCGACCCCGTCGCCCATGCCCGCGCCGCGTACCTCGCGCTGCCGGGCGCCGATGCGGCGCAGCTGCAGGCGATCGAGCGCGAAGCCGCCGAGGAGATCCAGCGGGCGCTGGCCACCGCGGCGGCAGCGCCGTGGCCGCAGCCGGCCAGCGCCTTCACCGACGTGCAGACCACGGGAGCGGGCCAATGGCGGTGATGACGTACGCGCAGGCCGCGCAACTGGCCCTGCAGCACGAGATGGAGGCGGATGCGAACGTGGTCGTGCTCGGCGAGGACGTCGGCCGCGGCGGCATCTTCGGGCAGTACCGCGGACTGCAGGAGCGCTTCGGCGCGCAGCGCGTGATCGACACGCCGATCAGCGAAGCCGCCATCCTGGGCGCCGGCGTCGGCATGGCGCTCGCGGGGCTGCGGCCGGTGGTGGAGATGCGGGTGGTGGACTTCGCGCTCTGCGCGATGGACGAGATCGCCAACCAGGGCGCCAAGAACCGCTTCATGTTCGGCGGCCAGGGCCGCGTGCCGATGGTGGTGCGCATGCCGCTCGGGATCTGGGATTCGTCGGCGGCCCAGCACTCGCAGTCGCTGGAGAGCTGGTTCGCCCACCTGCCGGGGCTGGTGGTCGTCTGCCCGGGCACGCCGCAGGACAACTACTCCCTGCTGCGCGCGGCGCTCGCCAGCGGCGATCCGGTGGTGTACATGGAGCACAAGACACTGTGGGGGCTGCAGGGCGAGGTCGACCCGGCCCAGCCCGCGGAGCTGGGGCGCGCGCGCACCGTGCGCCCGGGCCGCGACCTCACCATCGTGAGCTGGAGCCGGCAGCTGCAGGCCTGCGCCGAAGCGTGCGAGGCGCTCGCGGCCGCAGGCGTGCAGGCCGAACTGATCGACCTGCGCAGCATCTGGCCCTGGGACCGCGAGGCGGTGCTGGCCTCGTGCGCGCGCACGGGCCGCCTGCTGGTGGTGCACGAGGCCGTGCAGCCCGCCGGCTTCGGCGCCGAGATCGCCGCCACCGCCGCCGAGGCCACCGGCTGCCGCGTGCGGCGCCTGGGCGCGCCGCGCATCCCGGTGGGCTACGCGCCGGTGCTGGAGGCGCAGTCGCGCGTGGACGCGGATGCGATCGTTGCGGCCGCGCGCAGCCTGCAACCCCAGGAGGCGCGGCGATGAGCCAGGTCCCGCACAACGTGCCCGAGGAGCTGCCGCTGGAGGAAGCGCCGGTGGAGCCCACCCGCGTGCCGCTCGCCATCGAGGACTGGCTCACCGTCATCGTGATGGCGCTGCTGGCGCTGATCACCTTCGCCAACGTGGTGGTGCGCTACTTCACCGACCAGTCCTTCGCCTGGACCGAGGAGATCTCGGTGCACCTGATGATGGTGCTGGTGCTGGTGGCCGGCTCGGCCTCGGTGGCGCGCAACCGCCAGATCCGCATCGAGTTCTTCGCCGATTCCGGCCCGCAGGAGCGGCAGCGCAAGCTGGCGCGCTTCGGCGCGCTGATGGTGTGCGGGCTGTTCCTGCTGCTCACCGTGCTCAGCGCCCGCATCGTCTACGACCACTGGCGCTACGAGGAGACCTCGCCCGGCATCGGCGTGCCGCAGTGGTGGTATTCGATCTGGCTGCCGGTGATGGCCGTCGCGATCGCCGGCCGCGCCTTCGGCCTGTTCCTGCGCCGGGGCCGCGCACCATGATCGGCGCCATCCTGTTCGCCATCTTCATCGGCATGATGGTGGTGGGCGTGCCGATCGGCGCCGCGCTCGGGCTGGCCGGCACGGCCGCCATCGCGCTGGCCAATGCGGACACGCAGTGGTTCGGGCTGCTGGCGGTGCCGCAGAACTTCTACGCGGGCCTGGGCAAGTACCCGCTGCTGGCCATCCCGATGTTCGTGCTGGTCGGCTCGATCTTCGACCGCTCGGGCGTGGCCGCGCGGCTGGTGAACTTCGCGGTGGCGATCGTCGGCCGCGGCTCCGGCATGCTGCCGCTGGTGGCGATCGCGGTGGCCATGTTCCTGGGCGGCGTCTCGGGCTCCGGCCCGGCCAACGCCGCCGCGGTGGGCGGCGTGATGATCGCGGCGATGGCGCGCGCAGGCTATCCGCCGGCCTACTCGGCTTCCATCGTCGGCGCCGCCGCGGCCACCGACATCCTGATCCCGCCCTCGATCGCGTTCATCGTGTATTCCGTGCTGGTGCCCGGGGCGTCGGTGCCGGCGCTGTTCGCGGCCGGCATGGTGCCGGGGGTGCTGGTGGGCCTGGCCCTGATCGTGCCGGCCGTGTGGATGGCGCGCCGCAACGGCATGGGGGCGGCCGAGGCGCAGCTGCCGCGCCCGCCCTTCTGGCGCAGCCTGCGCGAGGCGAGCTGGGGTCTGGCCGCGCCGGTGGTGATCCTCGGCGGCATGCGCGCCGGCTGGTTCACGCCCACCGAAGCCGCCGTGGTGGCGGTGTTCTACGGCCTGTTCGTCGGCATGGCGATCCACCGCACGATCGGCCCGCGCGACCTGTTCCTCATCCTGCGCGAGGCCGGCGAGATCTCCGCCGTGATCCTGCTGGTGGTGGCGCTGGCCGGCGTGTTCGCCTATTCGCTCTCGACGCTGGGCATCATCGATCCGGTCACGAACGCCATCACGCGCTCGGGCCTCGGCGAGTTCGGCGTGCTGTCGCTGATCGTGCTGCTGCTGGTGGCGGTGGGCATGGTGCTGGACGGCGTGTCGATCTTCCTGATCTTCGTGCCGCTGATGATGCCGATCATCAACCACTACCACTGGGACGTGGTCTGGTTCGGCGTGCTGCTCACGCTGCTGGTGGCGCTGGGCCAGTTCACGCCGCCGATGGCCGTGAACCTCATGGTGTCGTGCCGCATCGCCGGCGTGCGGATGGAGGACACGCTGCGCTGGATCGGCTGGCTCATCGCGGCGATGCTGCTGGTGGCCGTGCTCGTGATCGCCTTCCCCTCGCTCGCCCTGTGGCTGCCGCACAGCCTGGGCTACTGATTTCCCGCCTCGATTCATCCAAGGAGACCGTTGTCATGAAGTTGCGTTCCTTCCTCAAGCTGGCCGCCGCGGCCGCCGCGCTGGCCGTCGCCGCCGCCGCGCCCGCGCAGACGTACAAGTCCGAGTACAAGCTGTCGCTGGTCGTGGGCACCGCGTTCCCCTGGGGCCAGGGCGGCCAGATCTGGGCCGACCTGGTGCGCGAGCGCACCAAGGGCCGCATCAACATCAAGCTGTACCCGGGCGTGTCCCTGGTGCAGGGCGACCAGACGCGCGAGTTCACCGCCATCCGCCAGGGCGTGATCGACATGGCGATCGGCTCCACCATCAACTGGTCGCCCCAGGTGAAGGAGCTGAACCTGTTCTCCATGCCCTTCCTGATGCCGGACTACGCGGCCATCGACGCGCTCACGCACGGCGAGGTCGGCAAGCGCATGTTCGCCACCCTCGACAAGGCGGGCGTGGTGCCGCTGGCCTGGGGCGAGAACGGCTACCGCGAGATCACCAACTCGAAGAAGGCGATCAAGTCGCCCGAGGACATGAAGGGCATGAAGATCCGCGTGGTCGGCTCGCCGCTGTTCCTGGACACCTTCACGGCGATGGGCGCCAACCCGACGCAAATGAGCTGGGCCGACGCGCAGCCGGCGCTGGCCAGCGGCGCCGTCGACGGCCAGGAGAACCCGATGTCGATCTTCACGGCCGCCAAGCTGCACACGGTGGGCCAGAAGCACGTGACGATGTGGGGCTACGTGGCCGACCCGCTGGTGTTCGTGGTGAACAAGGACGTGTGGAACTCCTGGACCCCGGCCGACCGCGAGATCGTGCGCCAGGCGGCGCTGGACGCCGGCAAGCAGGAAGTCGCGATCGCCCGCAAGGGCCTGGCCGAGGCCGACAAGCCGCTGCTGAAGGACATCGGCGCGCTGGGCGTGACCATCACGCACCTGAGCCCGGCGGAGCGCGACGCCTTCGTGAAGGTGACCCGTCCGGTCTACGACAAGTGGAAGAAGACCGTGGGCGCCGACCTGGTGGGCACGGCCGAGAAGGCCATCGCGGCGCGCAAGCAGTAAGCCGAACGCGCCCGGACCAAGCCGCCTGCGGGCGGCTTTTTTCCTCCCCTCGCCTGCAAGGACCTGCCGTGAACGAACTGTGCCGCCTGGGCGCGGCCGAAGCCGTCGCCCTGCTGAAGAAGGGCGAAGTCTCGCCGCTGGAAATGGTCGATGCGGCCGCCGCGCGCATCGCCGAAACCGACGGCGTGCTCAATGCCATGCCCATCCTGTGCCTGGAGCGGGCGCGCGAGCAGGCCAGGCACGTGATGCAGCAGCGGCGCGAAGAGCATCCGCCGCATTACCTGCACGGCCTGCCCATCGCGGTGAAGGACAACGTGCACGTGCAGGGCGTGCGCTGCACGATGGGCTCGCCCATCCTGGCCGGCCAGGTGTCGGCGCAGTCCGATCCCTGCGTGCAGCGGCTGGAGGCCAGCGGCGCGCTGGTGATCGGCAAGTCCAACATCCCCGAGTTCGCGGCCGGCGGCAACACCTTCAACGAGGTGTTCGGCATCACGCGCAACCCCTGGAACACCGCGCGCACGCCGGGCGGCTCCTCCGGCGGCACGGCGGCGGCGCTCGCTTCCGGGCAGGTGTGGCTGGGCACGGGCAACGATTTCGGCGGCAGCATCCGCCTGCCTGCGAGCTTCTGCTCGCTGGTCGGCCTGCGGCCCACCGCCGGCCTGGTGCCGCGCCTCCAGAAGCAGGCCTATTCGCCGCTCAACGTCGAAGGGCCGATGGCCCGCTCGGTGGCGGACTGCGCGCTGATGTTGGAGTGCGAAGCGGGCTGGCACCCGCTCGATCCGCTGTCGTGGCCGGTGCCGCCGGGCGCCTACGTCGCGGCGGCGAAGGAGCCGCGGCCGCCGCGCCGCATCGCCTTCAGCCTGGACCTGGGCATCTATCCGGCGCTCGACGCGGAGGTCGCCCGCGTGTGCACCGAGGCGGCACGCAAGCTGCAGTCGGCGGGCTGCGCGGTGGAGGAAGCGCACCCCGACCTGGGCGATGCCTACGAAACCTTCCAGGTGCTGCGCGGAGCCGCCTTCGTCGCCAACATGGGGGCGCTGCTCGAGCAGCATCGCGCGCAACTCAAGCCGGAGGTGATCGCCAACGCGGAGTACGGCTTCGGCCTGCGCGCGGCGGACATCGCCCGCGCCGAGATCGCGCAAGGCGAGATCGTGCGCCGCATGGCGCGCTTCCTGGGCGAGCACGAGGTCCTCGTCTGCCCGACCGCGATGACGCCGCCCATCCCGGTCGAACAGCGCTACCTGGAAAGCCTGGACGGCGTGCGCTTCGAGGGCTACCTGGGCTGGCTGATGTCGACGTGCGCGGTTTCGGTCACCGGCTGCCCGGTGCTGGCCCTGCCCTGCGGCTTCACGCGCGACGGCCTGCCCGTCGGCCTGCAGGTGATCGCCGCGCCGCGCAGCGAGGCGCGGCTGCTGCAGATCGGCGCCTGGCTGGAGCAGGTGCTGGAAGTCGGGCCGCTGGCACCGATCGATCCGCGCGGCGCGGCCTGAAGGCGGCGCACATCCCGCCGCCGATCATCGGGGCGGCCGAGGCTGCAGCTGCAGGCCCGCGATCTTCAGGTTCGCGAGCGTGAAGGCGAAGCGCAACTGGCCACCTTCGACGAAGGCCCGCAACGTGAGCGCGCCGGTGATCGCGTCGCAGGACAGCTGCAGGCCGCCCGCCTGCAACAGCGCATCCCGGGCCGACAGCGAAGCGATTTCGGCGCTGATGCCGCGGCCGACGGCCTCGGAGTGCAGGCGGATGGCGTTGCGGCCTTCCGCGCGGCCGGCCAGATCGAGCTGCATGCCCGGCGCGGCGAAGCGCCCGTCGCCGGGCTGCAGCTCGCCCGAGAGGGCCGTGCGGTCGAACAGCTGCCGTGCCTGGTCGGTGATGCCCATGCCGAGGCCCTTGGCCGGCTGGCGCAAGAGTGCCTCGGCGAAGGCCTGCAGCTGCAGCCGGCCGCGATCGGTGACCCACGGGCCGAGCAGGGCGCCGCGCCGCTCGTATTCGACGCCGGCCATCGGCATGCACGAGAACTGGTAGAGATAGCTGCGCCCGTTCGGGGCATCGATATAGACCCCGAGCCGGCTGACGCCCATGCGCGAATCCGGCCCCACGTGGGCGACGCTCGCCTCGCCGAAGTCGATCCGGCCCTGGCGGATCGGCACGGTCACGTCGGCGTCGAACAGCAGGTGCGCGTCGACGATTTCCGCCCGGATCGTGCCATCCGCGGCGGCGAGCGGGCCGAGAGTCCACGGGCCGGAGGCTGCGGGCTTGCCGGCCGCCGTCGCGGGCGGCGGCAGCAGCACGGGACTCTGGACCTCGACGCCGGACAGTTCGGCGCTTGCCGCCTGCGCGCCGTGCAGGTGCGGCCCACCGCCATCGACTTGCACCTGCACGGCGATCTGCTGCAAGGCGAGGCGGTCGACCTCGAGCACGAAGGGGCCGGACGCGAGCCGCAGCGCTGCCGCGTCGAGCCGGCGGATGCCCAGCTCCATGGCGCCGCCGGCCCCGGGCTGCAGCGTGAGGCCGTCCAGGGAGAAGCGATTGCCGGTCTCCCGGCCCGTGGGACCGAGCTCCAGGCCGGGCAGCATGGAAAGGAGGGAGGCGGCGAGCGCGTCGGCCATGAAGGAGCTTGCGGCAAGGGTCGCCGCGGCATCCTAGTGCAGTCCGCGTGCGTGCGGGTCGCGCTGCTGCGCGCCTGCCTCAGCGGCCCAAGAAGATCTTGAGCCCGACGGGGCTGTCCCCCAGCGGTGCAAGGACGGGGTCGTCCCCGCGCGGCGAAGCTTGAGGCAGGAGCGAAGGCCGGGTGGGTCCGGCGAGAATCGCGCCATGTCCGAGCCGCTTGTTCGCCTGGTGCAAACGCAAATGCCCTACGGCAAGTACAAGGGCACGCTGATCGCGGACTTGCCCGGCAACTACCTGAACTGGTTCGCGCGCGAAGGCTTCCCGCCGGGCGAGCTGGGGCGGCTGCTGGCCCTCATGCACGAGATCGACCACAACGGCTTGCGGCACTTGCTGCAGCCGCTGCGCAAGGCGCGGGAGTGAACGCATTCCCCGTGCGCCTTTGTCGCGCCGTGGTAGGCGCGATGCGCACAAGGAGGCCGCGGTTTCGCACGCGCCCGCCCCGATGCACGTCTCGGGTCGGATCAACTCCGGAGCCGATCGCTACGGCCGCGGATTGAGGCGCGTGTCGATGGCAAGCCGCTCCTGCACCGCCTTCCGGTAGAGCCCCCTCGCGGCATCCGGGTCGAAGATCAGATTCCAGCTCTGGCGGCTGGCCGCGCTCGGGATCGCGACGAACTGGTGCTGCGCAAGAAGCTGCTGTCCAAAGGCGCGCTGGCCGGCGCTCGGGCTGCCGGGAAGAAGCCAGGTCGGGTTCGGAACATCGGCGGGCATGACGACGTGCACGAGGCCGGGGTCGTCGATCTCCAGCACCGTGCTCACATGAGGCACGGTGTCCAGGACCCTGAAGCCCCGATGAACCGCCACTTCGATGATCGCGGTGGCCGCGTCGAGCGAGCAGTAGACCGCCTTCACGCCAGGCGGGTTCCAGCGGCCGCCGCTCGCATAGGAGCCGATCGCGTGATCCCAGGTGGCCGCGTGTTTCGCCTGGTCGACTCGCCAGGCGCGCAGCGGTACGCCGAGGTGCGGCGGAAAGACGGTCAGACGTAGACCCCGTGATCGAGCTGATTCAGTAGCGTCTTCACCATCTCGGCGCCTTGCGGCGTGGCCATCAGTTCGATCGGCCGGCGCGAATCCAGCGCCATGGCCGGCCGGGTGAGCCACTGCTCGGCCTCTTCCCGCGAGCCCATCAGCTCCTCGGCTTTGGCAAGGATCTCGGCCATGTTCCAGAGCCTGGAGCTCTGGTCGATGTCGAGCGGTTTGCTCAGCTCTTCTGTCTGCGCCTTGATGCGGTGCCAGGTGCGCGAGGAGATGTTCAGGGCCCGGATGCCTTCGTCCGGCCTGATCTCGTGCAGGCTGCCGACCAGGTGGACGGCCGTGGAGCGCGGCAGCCCTTCCATGATCTTCTCGTGCAGCTCGATCTGCGACCGGATGCGCAGCTTGAGGCCCAGGACCCGGGCCACGCGGGCGAAGGGGTCGAGCAAAGTGCTGGTGGACATGTGGGTTTCCGCCAATTGGCATTAAATTTAACGCCAACTGGCAGAACAGTCAATCTCACCGGGCCGCACTGCTCGCGGCCCGGGAGGACTCACCTCGCTGGACGGCTGCTTGCGGCGCGCGCGCCTGCGAACGCACGCACGCTTCAGTCGGTCCAGTGCGTGTGGAACTTGCCCGCCCGGTCCAGCCGCTCGTACTTGTGCGCCCCGAAGTAATCGCGCTGCGCCTGCAGCAGGTTGGCGGGCAGGCGCTCGGCGCGGTAGCTGTCGTAGTAGGCGAGCGCGCTCATGAAGGCCGGCACCGGCACGCCCTGCTGCGCCGCGGTGGCGACCACCTCGCGCAGCGCCTGCTGGCAGCCTTCCATCACGCCGGCGAAATGCGGGTCCACCAGCAGGTTGGCCAGCTTTGGGTCGCGCGCATAGGCGCGGCGGATGTCCTCCAGCAGGCGGGCGCGGATGATGCACCCGGCGCGCCACAGGCCCGCGATGGTGCCGAAGGACAGGTCCCAGTGGTATTCGCGGCCGGCCGCCGACAGCAGCGCGAAGCCCTGCGCATAGGCGCAGATCTTGGCCGCCAGCAGCGCGCAGCGGATCTTCTCGACGAAGCCAGCGCGGTCGCCGGCGAACTGCGCCTTGGGGCCGGCCAGCACGAGCGCCGCGGCGGCGCGTTCGCCGCGCACGGCGCTCACCGTGCGGGCAAACACCGCATCGGCGATGGTGGGAGCCGTCACGCCCAGGTCCAGCGCGACCTGGCTGGCCCACTTGCCGGTGCCCTTCTGTTCCGCCGTGTCGACGATCACGTCGACCAGCGGGCGGCCGGTGTCGGGATCGGTGCGCGAGAGGATGTCGGCCGTGATGCCCACCAGGTAGCTGGAGAGCTCGCCGCCGTTCCACTGCGCGAACACCTCGCTCATCTCGCGCGGCTGCATTCCGAGCAGCTGCCGCAGCAGGAAGTAGGCCTCGCAGATGGTCTGCATGTCGGCGTACTCGATGCCGTTGTGGACCATCTTGACGAAGTGGCCGGAGGCATCGGGGCCGATCCACTCGCAGCAGGGCGTGCCGTCGTCGGCGCGGGCGGCGATGGCCTGCAGCAGCGGCTTCACCACCGGCCAGGCCTGCGCATCGCCGCCGGGCATGATCGAAGGCCCGTGCAGCGCGCCCTCCTCGCCGCCGCTCACGCCGGCGCCGACGAACAGGATGCCCGAGCCGGCAAGCTCCGCGATGCGGCGCTTCGTGTCGGTGAAGCGCGTGTTGCCGCCGTCGATCACGATGTCGCCGGGCGCCAGCAGCGGCCGCAGCTCGCGCAGCACGGCGTCCACCGGCGCGCCGGCCGGCACCATCGCCAGCAGCACGCGCGGCCTGCGCAGCGACGCCACCAGCTCCGGCAGCGAGCGGGGCGCGGCGGCGCCCGTGCGCTGCGCGAAGGCAGCGCGCTTGCCTTCGTCCAGGTCGAAGCCGGTGACGGCGAAGCCGTGGCCGTGGAGGTTGAGGGCGAGGTTCTCGCCCATGACGCCGAGCCCGACGAGGGCGACGTCGCAAGACTGCGGGGATTGCATCCCCCGATTGTCGGCGACGGGGTGCCGTCGCGCTTGGACGAGGATCAGTGCTCCAGCGCACCGAAAGCCGATTCGCGCGCCGGCGGCAGCGCGTGGCGGCGCGCGCCGACCGGCCTGTCGGGCCCGAGCCCGGTGTCCAGGCCGCGCGCGTGGCGTGCGAACAGCCGGGCGTAGTAGCCGCCCTGCGCCAGCAGCTCGGCGTGAGTGCCGCTGGCCTCGATGCGGCCGTTCTTCATCACCACGATGCGGTCGGCGTCGACCACGGTCGACAGGCGGTGCGCCACCACCAGCGTGGTGCGGCCGGCCGTCAGCCGCTTGAGCGCCTCCTGCACCAGCGCCTCGCTTTCGTTGTCGAGTGCGCTGGTGGCTTCGTCCAGCACCAGGATCGGCGGGTTCTTGAGGATGGCGCGGGCGATCGCGATGCGCTGCTTCTGCCCGCCGGACAGGCCGGCGCCGCGCTCGCCGACCACCGTGTCGTAGCCCGCGGGCAGCGCCGCGATGAACTCGTGCGCGTTGGCCGCGCGCGCCGCCGCCTCGGCCTGCTCGCGCGTGGCGCCCGGCGTGCCGTAGCCGATGTTGGCCAGGATGGTGTCGTTGAACAGGTGCACGTCCTGCATCACGGTGCCCACCTGCTCGCGCAGCGACTTCTGGGTGCAGTAGCGCAGGTCCTCGCCATCGACCAGGATGCGGCCGTCGGTGGGCGCATGCAGGCGCTCCAGCAGCGACACCAGCGTGGTCTTGCCGCAGCCGCTCGGGCCGACCAGGGCGACGGTCTGGCCCGGCTCGATGGCCAGCGACACCTCGCGCAGCACCGGTCGGCCCTCGCCATAGGCGAAGGACACGCCCTCGAAGCGCACCGCGCCTTGCGCGACGACGAGCTCGCGCGCGCCCGGCAGGTCGGCCACCGGATCCGGCGCATCGAGGATGGCGCAGACCTGCTCCAGCGACACGCCGGCGCGGCGCACGGTGGCGTAGATGCCGGTGAGGCCCTGGATCGGGCCGAACAGTCCGCCCACGTACTGCAGCGCGGCGACCAGGGTGCCGACGGTACCCTGGCCGTTCAGCACCAGCCAGGCGCCCAGGCCGGCCACCGACAGGCGCGCCGCGGCGGCCGACAGCCCCTGCAGCGAATTGGTGCGGGCGTCGCGGCGCGCCCCGCGCGTGACGCGGGCGTTGCCCTGCGCCACCGCCTCCAGGAAGCGCCGCGTCTCGGCCTTCTCCATGGCGAAGCCCTTGACCGTGCGGATGCCGGACAGCACCTCGGTCCAGCGGCCGAAGGTGGCGCTCCAGTGCGCCAGCAGGGCCTTGTCGCGCCGGGTCTGCTCCGGTGCCGCCCGCATGCCGATGAAGGCCGGCAGCGGCGCGAAGATGCAGATCGCCAGCGCCAGCCGCCAATCGAGCTGCAGCAGCGCGACCAGCGCCAGCGCCAGGTAGACCGCCGCCGGCAGGGCGCGGAAGCCCAGCTCCGCGACGGCTGCCACGAAGCCGTTGATCGAGGTGTTGACGCGGTTGATCGTGGCGCCCACCGTCTGCTGCTGGTGGAAGGTCAGCGGCAGCTGGTGCAGCTTGGCGGTGACGCGCTGGCGCAGCGCGAAATCGAGATCCAGGCGGACGCGCCAGCTGCGCGTCTCCAGCAGGCGGCCGAGCCAGACCTGCGCCAGTTCGGCGGCGGCGACCAGCCCGAGCGCGTAGAAGACCGTGTGGCCCACCTTGCCGGGCAGCGGGCGGGCGCCCGGCAGCTGCGCGGCGGCGACCTTGGCCAGCGTGTCGACCAGGGCCATGACCGCCAGCGGCGCGGCGGCGCTCACGGCGGACAGCACGAGCGCCAGCACCAGCACCTTGGCGATCGGCCGCTCGAAGCCCTCCAGCCAGGGCAGCGCGCGGATGGCCAGCGCGCGCCAGCCGGCGGCGCGGGCGAAGGGCTGGCGGGCAGCGGAAGTTTCGATCGAGAGGGTGGACATGGCGAGGGCGCTCAGGCGTGCCGATACTCTAATGGCCACGGCTGAGTACGGTTGACAGCCGTCAACCGGAATCGCCCCAGTCGAGCCCATCCGACTGGCGGAATGCAGGATTTTTCCACGCCCATGAAAAAAGGGCGGCGCTACCGCGCCGCCCTTTCCTTTCCTGCCGCCCGCGGTATCAGCGGAACACGATCGAGACCGGCTGCGAGCCGCCCAGGACCGGGCTGCTCGAGAACGTCCGGATGTTGCGCGGCGTCGCGGACCAGAACGCGGTGTCGGTCGGGTCCTTGGCGCCACCGGGCGTGCCGACCTGGTCGAACAGCCAGGCTCCCGTGGCATCCACCGTGGCCGTGCCGACCACGCAGGCCGGGATCGCCGCCGTGCCGTTGCAGATCTGCCCGGTGGAGCGGATCGTGCCGTCGGCGTAGGCGATCGTGAGCGTCTGGAACTCGCGCACCGTGTCCGTGCCGCTCACCGTCCAGCGCGTGCTGGTCGCGCCGCCGACGTTGCCGGCGCCCTTGAAGTCCTGCTTGGTGTAGGCGATGGTCTCCGCGCCGATGACCGTGGCCGTCGCCGTGGCGGTGTTGGCGGACAGGGTGCCGGCCTGGTCGACCGCGCGGAACGTGATCGCGAAGTTGCCCGTGGCCGTGGGCGTATAGGTCACCACGCCGTTGACCGGGGTCGGCTTCGGACCGAGCTGCGCCGGCCAGGTCACGATGGACGCGTTCGCCAGGTCGGCGGCGCCGTCCGGATCGCTGGAGTTGCGCAGCAGGTTCAGCACGTTGGCGCGGCCGTTGACGGCGCCGATGGTGGTGTTGCCCGCGAGCGGCACATCGTTGACGGGTGCGATGTTCAGGACCAGCTGCGCCTGGTTGGAGACGCGGCCGTTCACCGTCACGGTGTACAGCAGGCTGTCCTGGCCGTTGGCGTTCGGGTTGGGCGTGTAGCTCACGATGCCGTCGACGGTGACGGTGGCGGTGCCCAGGCGCGGGGCCTGCGCCACCGTCACCGTCACCGCGGCCTGCCCGCCGGCCACGAGCCCGCGCAGGTTGCTGTTCACGCCGTTGAACTGCACCGTGTCGTTGGCGATCAGGTCGAAGGTGACCGGAGTCGCGCACGCCGTTGCTGCCGTCGCCGAGCAGTCCTCGTTGAGGCTGACCGTGTCGTTGTTCGCCACCGGCAGGCCCACCAGGACCGCGGTGCCCTGGGCGGCGTCGGTATTGCGCACGTTGCTGCCGCCCTTGTTGGACACCACCTGCACCTTCGACGGCGGGGCGACCAGGGCCGACACCGTGGCCGCGCCGCCGGCCAGTTGCAGGCCGGTGCCGGCACCGCGGCCGACCGAGCTGCCGGGCGCCGCGCCGGGGCCGAAGCCCGCCAGCGAGAGCACCGCGGTCGGGTCGGTGGAGGTGGCGTTCACCGTCAGCGTGCCGTTGTTGGGGCCGTTGTAGCCGGCCAGCGAGATCTGCACGTCGTCCGTGACGTTCTGCAGGTAGTAGGCGGGCACGACCTGGCCAGCGGTGTTGCGGGCCGTGGTGTCCACGATGCACAAGTGGCTGGGCGGCAGGCCGCCGGGCTGGCTCTGGCCCCAGTAATCGGTGCCGCTCACGGCCATCGGGTGCGCCAGGGCGCCGGCCGGCGCCGTGTAGGGAGGCGGGTTCACGCTGGGCAGCCCGGTCACCGGGTTGACCGTGATCGCGCCGCCGCAGGGCACGTCGTAGTACTGCAGGATCGGCGTCACCGGCGCGAGCGGCGGGGTGGCCGGCAGGCGGGCATTCACCGTCGGCAGCGCCGTGGCGAAGGCATCGAGGTCCGTCACCTGGCCCAGCGCATCGGCGTGGTAGGTGCCCCGGGTGCCGACGACTTCGCCGGGGATGGTGCCGGTCATCAGCCGGCCCGAGACCACGAAATTGCTCTCGCCGTCGATCGTGTAGATCACCGGGCCGTTGTGGTCGGCCTGCGGATGACGGATCTCGATGCGGAAGGTGTTGTGGTCGCGCAGCGACGAGGTGCCGTCCGGCTCGAAGGCCGTGAAGGGCGGCAGCGGGCTGCCCGTGATGGTGCCGACGCGCGCCGGATCGGCCACGTATTTCTTGCCGGTGCCGGGATCGGCCGTGGGGCCCGCGCCAAGCGCGACCATGGCGTCGTACCACGGGTCGGTTCCAGGCGGCGCGGCGGCCAGGTCGGGCATGGGCGGCACTTCGGCGCCGCCGGCAGACACCGAGGGCAGCAGGAAGGGGCCGATCACCGTGCCCAGCGTGCACTCGAAGGTGTTGACGCAGGCGAGCCCGATGTCGGTCGTCTCGAAGATGCGGTCGCCGGCGACCTGGTCGAGGTAGCTGGTGTCCGAGTACGGCGTGATGACGCGGTAGTCGCCGTTGACGGGCAGGTTCGGGATGAACAGGCGGACGCGGCCGAACGTCATCTGGTCGCCGGCGATCGGGTCGTTGTTCGCGAACGCCGCCTCCAGCGCCAGGATGAGGCGGGCGCGGAAGCCGGTGCCGAGGTCCTTCAGGCCGTTGTCGGCGATGTAGTAGAAGTGCTCGTTGAAGTAGTTGTCGGGAAAGGCCTCGGGCACCACCGGGCCGGGCGGGATCAGCACGCACCAGCCGCCATCGAGCTCGGCCTGCGTCTTCAGGTCGCAGAACTCCATGGTGATGCCGCTGCCGTCCTGGAACCAGGCGGGATAGCCGCCCACGGTGGGCGACTGGTCGACGGGGCCCATGCGGGTGAGGACGGCATGGGCGGGCGCGGCGGCGACGATGGCCAGGGCCGCCGCCGTCGCGATCACACTGCGCTTTGCTTTCATGATTTTGCGTTTCCAGGGTGAAGGGGGAGGTGTGCTCGGCGGGCTGGACCGGATGACGTTCGCCCGCGGTGTGGGGTTCTCGCGGCATGGCCCACCCCGCCGGCTCCGCGAGAGCAACCGGGGGGCGTCCCAGGCGCCAGGGCTGGCGGCCGGAACCGGTCCGCGCGGCGGGACAGCCTCACCGAGCCGCCCCTCCGCTTGAATGCGTGTACTTTGGTACTCGCAATCCATGGACCGGCACTCGGGCTGACCGGCCCCTGACCGCCTTCGCGCGAGCCGGAACGAAGGTGCCGCGCCTGCGTTCGCGGGTTGATCCGCAGGAAAAAGGTTCTCATTTCCGCCCCGGAAGTGTCGCTGCGGTGCGCCATCAGCGGCAGTCGCCGCCGGCACTTTGGTGCCGGACAGGTGCCGGGCAATTTCCCCCGTAGCTGGGGACCCATCAGGGCCCGGGCAGCAGCGCACCCCCGCTTTCTTGACCGGGGACAGGGCTGCCGCTTTTCGCTCCCGGGTGCGCCGGCTTTGCCTTGCCGTTGCCGAAACAATTACTCACAATTCAAACCATGTCCCTGCCCCGCCTGCGCATGGCCCTGATCGGCTTTGCCGATCCGGCCCTTCCCCGGTCGCTGTTGCGCGCCCGCACCCGGCCCGGATGGGACACCGCTTCGCTCGAAGACGCCGACGCCATCTGGGTGGCCGGCCCGTCCGCCCGGCTGGAGCCCGACAGCTTGGTGCGGGTGTGGAACGGCCAGGGCAAGCCCGCCGTGCTGCTGCACCTGAACACCCTGAAGCGGCCGCTCACCTTCACGCTGCCGCTCGCCGATGCTCGCCTGCAGGCGGCAGACCGGGTCGACCTGCACAGCCCCGGCAACGTGGACCAGGCCCTGCGCCGCATCGAGCAGTCCCTGCGCGCCGTGCTGCTGCAGCTCGTGATGGCGCAGCAGATCGCCGAGCGGATGCTCACGCTGAGCGCCCGCACCTATCACGTGACGCTGAAGGAAAAACTGGTGGCGGTGGTAAGCGTGCCGGGGCGCATGGGCATCGAGCTGGGCACCGACCCCGAGGACCTGGCCGAGGCGCGCTGGGTGGCCCGCCCGGCCCACGCGAACGACGTCCCGAAGTGGTTCCTGCCCACCAGCTTCGCCGAGTGCCTGTGGCTGTACGCGAGCCGCACCCGCACCGAGCTGCTGCCGCTGCGCTATCGCAGCGCGCCGCTGTACTTCCGCTGCGTGCCGCGGGTGCCGCAGCGCCTGATGCAGAACCTGCACTACGCCGTGCTGGCCGAACTGGCAACGGCGCCGCGCACCTTCGCCGAGCTGCAGCAGGGGATCGGCCTGTCGCAGGAGGAGCTCGATGCGGCCCTGACGGTGCTCTACTTCTCCGGCAGCATCACCTGCAACGCCGCGCGGGCGGCGCGCCGCGGCGCGGCCTCCACCGGCGAGGCCGTCAGCGCCAGCGAGCTGCGCAACTCCATGTTCCCGCTGGTCGGCCCGGCTGCGGGCGTGCCGGACGCCACGATGCCGGCGCCGCTGGAGTGGCGGCCCTGACGCGCAGCCGGGTCGCCGGGACCCGGCTGGCAGGGCCCGGCGGCTAGAACCGGGTCGCGATGCCGACGGCGATGGCGCGCCGCGCCGTCAGCTGCACGCCGTTGACGCTCTGGTGCAGCGGCTGCTGGTAGAAGGCGTAGACGCGCATGCGATCGGTGAGGTCGTAGCTCACGCCCGGGCTGAGGAACAACGAGCGGCTGCCGCTGTCCTCCGGCTCCGCCTGCGCCCCGCGGTCGCGCCGCTTCACCACCGCGTTCAGCTGCAGCAGGCCCGAGAACTTCTCGCCGAAGCGGCGGGCGTAGCCCAGGTCCGCCGTGAGCTGCGCGCCGGGCGCGAATTCGTCGTGCTTGTTCAGGGGCTGCTGCAGCTGCGCCTGCGCGAACCAGGACCCGGTGTCCGACAGCTGCCGGTGGAAGAAGGCGCCGACGATCGCGTCGGTGGTGCCGGAGCCGGGCTGCAGGCTGCGCTCGGCCACGTCGCCGGCGTCGTTGGCCACGCCGGTGCGGCCGGTGGGCAGCTTCAGGCCGAAGATCACGCCGGCGTTGCTGGTGCCGTCGCCCACCGGCTGCTGGTAGCGGCCGGTCAGGCGGGCGTCGCCGATCTCGCGGAAGTCCCAGCGTTCGGGCACCTGGCCGCCCTGGTGGTTGTGGACGTGGAAGTGCTTGCGGTCGACGATCGGCAGCGTGACCGAATAGCCCCAGCCGGAGGCGAAGCCGCGGCTGTAGGTGGCCAGCAGGTTGCGGTTGGCGGTGCTGACCTCGTCGTGGTGGTGCGGGATCGCGCCGACGGCGATGCGGCGCGAGCCGGTGCGCGGCTGGTCCTGGTTGATGTATTCGTAGCGCAGGTCCAGCACGCCGCCTTCGGCCAGGCCGAGGGCATCGGTCGCCCAGTCGGTGTTGATGGAGCAGAAGGCGGAGCCGCAGCTTGCGTGGGCGGCAGCGGCGGCGAGCGAAGCGAAGGCGAAGGCGAAAGCGCGGGCAGCGCTCCGGGGAAAGTGGGACACGGTATCTCCTGATCAGGGCAAGGCAATCCGCCGGCGAGGCCGGGGGATGCAAGGAAGGCGTTCGAGGGGATCAGGAGAAGCGGGGCGGCCCGCGGGCGGGCGGTTGCGGCAGCGGCTCGCCGCGCGGGGTGGCGACGGGCAGCGCCGGCACGACGGCAGCCGCGGCCTGCAGCGCCGCCGGGGGCGCGGGCTGCTGCGGCGGCGGGGCGGCGGAGAACAGGCAGCCCGGGCACTGCACCAGGTGCCCGGCGCCGGTGTGGCCGGCCTGGCCGTGGTCGGCATGCGCTTCGTCGCACTCTTCCTGCGCGTTCGCGTGCGCGTGCGCGTGCGCCTGCGCCTGCGCCTGCCGGCTGGCTGCCGTCTGCACCGGCGGCAGGCCAAGCAAGGCCGTGGCCTGCAAGGCCGCGAACCACAGCAGGATCCACGCGGCAACGAGGCGCGTGGATCGGCGGGATCGGGCCAGGGCGAACATGAGCCAGGATTGTCCGCGATCCACTAGGTCTCCTTACAATACACCCATGCGAAAGCGACTTTTCCTCGCCCTCGCCGCTGGCCTGGCGCTGGGCGCTGCCGGCGCGGCGCTGGCGCAGGCCGGCCGCTTCGATCCCGCGCGCGACGCGGCGGCCGACGTGGAGCAGGCGGTGGCGCAGGCGCGCGCGCAGGGCAAGTCGGTGCTGGTGGACGTGGGCGGCGAGTGGTGCGCCTGGTGCCACATCCTCGACCGCTTCATCGCCGCCCGGCCCGAGGTGCAGCGCGCGCTGGAGCAGCACTACGTGCTGGTGAAGGTGAACTGGTCGCCGCAGAACCGCAACGAGAAGCTGCTTTCGCGCTGGCCCAGGGCCAGCGGCTATCCCCACTTCTACGTGCTCGATGGCGCCGGCCGCCTGCTCGTCTCGCAGCCGACCGGCGAGCTCGAGGCCGGCCGCGACTACGACGAGCAGAAGATGCTCGCCTTCCTGCGCCGCTACGCCCCGCCGCGCTCGAGCTGACGCTGCCGCAGCGCCTACACTGCGGTCATGCGCCGCACTTCGAGCCTTGCCGCCTTCCTGCTCGGCGTGCTGGCATTCCTGCTGCTGCCGGCGCTGGCCAGCGCGCGGGCCCCGCTGGCGGTGCAGGGCGTGCTGGAGCTGCCGGCGCGCATCGACCACCCGGTGCCCCTGGAGGGCCAGTGGGGCTTCGCCTGGCAGCAGTTCGTCGATCCGCACTGGCAGCAGCTGCCCACGCAGGCCTTCGCGCCGGTGCCTTCGAGCTGGAACGAGATCCCCGGCAAGCCCGCCGGCGAGAACGGCTGGGGCAGCTACGTGCTGCAGGTCAACTGCCCCGCGGGCCAGGCGATCGCCGTCGAAGCGGTCGGCCAGCGCACGGCCGCGCGCCTGTTCGTCAACGGCACCGAAGTCGCCTCCCATGGCCGGCCCGGCCCCAGCCCGCAGGAGAGCTGGGCCGCGGTCCCCAACCGGGTGCCGCTGTCGCCCCAGTTCAGCTGCCCGCTGCGCCTGACGCTGCACATCTCGAACTTCGACCACCGCGCCGGCGGCTTCGTGCGGCCGCTGTGGGCCGGACCGCGCGCGGTGCTGGTGCAGGCGCGCGAGGCGCGGCTGGTGCACCATGCGGCGCTGCTCACGGCCTACATCGTCACGGGCACGGTGTCGCTGATCTTCTTCGCCGTGCGACGACGCGAGCGCGTCCCGCTCGTCTTCGGCCTGTTCTGCCTCGCCTTCGCCCTGTACACGGACCTGATCGGCGAGCGGCTCGCGCTGCGCTTCTTCCCGCCCGACGTGGGCTGGTTCGGCTACATGCGCGCCGAGTACCTTTCCTGGCTGGCGTCGATGGCCTTGTTCCTGCTGACGCTGCGCGGCCTGTTCCCGCCGGAGATTCCGCGCCGCGCCGTGCACGTCGTGCTCGCCATGCTGGGGCTGGCCGGCATCGCCGTGCTGGCGCTGCCGCCGGCGATCTACTCCTACCTGGTCGTGCCGGGGCAGGCGATCGCGGTCGGCATCTGCGTGCTGGTGGCCGCGGCCATGCTGCGTTCGGCCCGCGCCGGCAACCCGGATGCGCGGGCGCTGCTGGCCGGCATGCTGGCGGTGCTGGCGAGCCTCGCCCTCGACCTGCTGCTGATCGACGTGCCGGGGCCGGACCGCAAGTTCGCCACCTTCGGCTTCGCGCTGTTCCTGCTCTCGCCCGCGGTGGTGATCGCGCGCCGCATGAGCGCCGCGCTCAACGCGGAAGAGCGCAGCCGCACGCTGGAGGAGAACGCCCGCCTGCGCGAGGACGTGGAGCGCATCTCGCGCCACGACCTGAAGACGCCCCTGAACAGCATCCTGGGCGCGGCGCGCCTGCTGCACGGCGACGCCCGCCTCGCGCCGGACCAGCAGGAGCTGGTGGGGGTGCTGCAGCGCGCCGGCCTGCGCATGCTGGAGATGGTGAACCTCTCGCTGGGCCTGTTCCGCATGGAGACCGGCAGCTTCGAGCTGCGGCCGCAGGCCGTGAACCTGCACGAGACCGTCTCCCGCGTGCTGGTGGACCTGCATTCCTACGCCGAGGCGCACCGCGTCGCGCTGCAATGGGAAGGCGCGCCCGCCGCGCCGGTGCACGTGCGGGGCGAGGAGCTCCTGTGCTATTCCATCGTCGCCAACCTGGTGAAGAACGCCGTGGAGGCTGCCGGCCCGGGCGCGCGGGTGACGATCGCGCTGGCTGCGGGCGACCCCGTGGCGCTGAAGGTGCACAACCCCGGCGCCGTGCCGCCGGAAATCGCGGACCGCTTCTTCGACAAGTACGTCACCAGCGGCAAGAGCGGCGGCACCGGCCTGGGCACCTACTCCGCGCGCCTGATGGCGCAGGCGCAGCACGGCGCGCTGCGGATGGACACCGGCGCGCAGGGCACCACGCTCACGCTGACGCTGCCGGCCCTGAAGGGCGCGCTGCCGCCGGCCGCATCGGCCAGCGCCGAGGCGCCGCAGGACGACTGGCTGAGTGCCCTGCCCGCGCGCGACCTGCTGCTGGTGGACGACGACGAATTCACCCGCCTGGTCACCGGCCGCATGCTGCCGCCGCCCTTCCGGGTGGAGACCGCCAGCAACGGGCAGGCGGCGGTGGAGGCGATGACGCGGCGCTGGCCGCACTACCTGCTGCTGGACATGGAGATGCCCTCGCGCGGCGGCGTCGACACGGTGCGCTGGGCGCGCGAGCGCGAAGCGGCGCAGGGGCTCGCGCATTGCCGCGTGCTCATGATGTCCGGCAACGACGACGAGGACTCGGCGGCCCGCGCGCTCGCCGCCGGCGCCGACCGCTTCCTGGTCAAGCCGGTGAGCCGCGAACGCCTGCTGGCGGCGCTGCGCGAGCTGGAGTTCGCCCGGCCGGTGGCGCCGGCGAGCGCGCAGGGCAACCTGTTCCGGCCGCCTGCGGCCGCGTCCCCCGCCGACACCCCGCGCGCAGTCGACGAGCAGGTCGTGATCGATGCCGAATGGGCCGAGGTCTTCCCGAACTTCCTGCAACTGCAGCGGGAAGCCGTCGATGCGATGGCGGCCGCGCTGGCGGCGGGCCGGCGCGACGAGCTGCGCTTCCTCGCCCACCGCACCTATGGCGCGCTCGGGGCCATGGGCCTGCACTGGGCCGCGCGCCAGAGCCGCCTGCTCGAGCACGGTGCCACCGAAGCGGGCCTGCCGGAGCTGCAGCAGCGGGTGCAGGCCTTGCGCGCGCACCTGGGCCGGCTGCGCGTGGAGTACCGGCCGGCCGACAGCCGGCAGGGATAGGCCCGCGCCGGCGCGGCCTGGCGTCCTGCGCAAGAATCGCGCTTTGTCATCCGCGCCCGCGAGAGACGCCCTCCGCATGTCCCTGTACCGCCTGGTCGGCCGCTTCGTGCTGCGGCACCGCGCCGCCTATGCCGCGTCGGCCGTGATGCTGGTCGGCATCGCCCTCCTGATCGTCTGGATCCCGCGCCAGATTGGCCACGTGGTCGACGGCCTCGTGGCTGGCCGGCTGGAGCGCGGCACGCTGCTGCGCGAGCTGGGCTGGCTGCTCGCCGCCGGCGCCGTGGTGTACTTCCTGCGCGTCGGGTGGCGGCTGCGCCTGTACACGGCGGCCTACCGCATCGGGGTGGAACTGCGCGAGCGGCTGTACGGGCGCCTGGCGCTGCAGGGCGCGGCGTTCTACCAGCAGCACCGCACCGGCAACCTGATGGCGCTGGCCACCAACGACATCGACGCGGTGGAAATGGCCGCCGGCGAGGCGCTGCTGGCCGGCTTCGACGGCACGCTCACCCTGGTGCTGGTGGTGGGCATGATGTCGCTCGGCGTCGACTGGCGGCTGGCGGCCTGCGCGATCCTGCCCTTCCCGCTGATGGCCTTCGCCTTCTGGCGCATCTCGCGCCACGTGCACGCGGCCTCGCGGCTGTCGCTGGAGCGCTTCGGCGCGCTGAACGACCAGGTGCAGGAGACGCTCTCCGGCGTGCGCACCGTGCGCGCGCTCGGCCTGCAGGCGCGCAGCGAGGCGCAGTTCGGCGCGCTGGCGGCCGGCGCCGCGGCGGCCAGCCTGGACGCGCAGCGCTGGGAGGCGGCCTACGAACCGGCGGTGGGCTGCACCTTCGCGGCAGCCACCGCGCTGGTCCTGGGTGCGGGGACCTGGCTGGTGTGGCAGGGGCAGCTGACCGTCGGCCAGCTCACCAGCTTCAGCATGTACCTCGGGCAGTTGATCTGGCCGATGTTCGCGGCCGGCTGGGTGCTGTCGCTGCTGGAACGGGGCAAGGCGGCCTGGAGCCGCCTGCAGCCGGTGCTGGACGTGCCCCTGAGCGTAGCCGACCACGGCACGGTGGCCGCGGTGGAGCCGGGCGCGATCGCGCTGCGGGAAGTGCGCTTCGCCTATGCCGCGGGCGCGCGGCCGGCACTGGACGGCGTGTCGCTCACGCTGCCGCCGGGACGCACGCTGGGCCTCGCGGGACCCACCGGGGCCGGCAAGACCACGCTGCTGAAGCTGCTGCTGCGCCAGCATGCGCCGCAGCACGGCGAGCTGCGCTGGAGCGGGCTGCCGCTGCAGGACTACACGCTCGACGCGCTGCGCGCCGCGGTCGCCTGGGTGCCGCAGGAGCCCTTCCTGTTCTCGGCTTCGGTGGCCGAGAACATCGCGCTGGCCAGGCCGGGCGCCACCCGCGCCGAGGTGGAACGGGCCGCGCGCCTGGCCGCGGTGCACGAGGACATCCGGCGCCTGCCGCGCGGCTACGACACGCCGGTGGGCGAGCGCGGCGTCACGCTTTCGGGCGGCCAGCGCCAGCGCGTCGCCATCGCGCGCGCGCTGCTGGCGGACGCGCCGCTGCTGCTGCTGGACGACGCGCTGTCGGCGGTGGACACCGAGACCGAGGCGCGCATCCTGGCCCACCTGCGCGCGGCGCGCGTGGGCCGCAGCGTGATCATCGTGAGCCACCGCCTGAGCGCGGTGGTCGATGCCGACGAAGTGGTCGTGCTGCGCGACGGCCGCGTGGTGGAACAGGGACGGCACGCGGCGCTGGCCGCGGGCCACGGCTGGTATGCGCGCCAGTGGCGCTACCAGCAACTGCAGGCGAGCCTCGATGCCAGCTGAATCCATCGCTTCTCCCTCCGCAGCCGGCGCCTCCGCGCGGCGCCCGCACTTGCCGGCCGAGGCGGCGGCGCTGCTGCTGCGCGCCGCCCGGCCCGAACGCCGCCACCTGTGGGTGGGCGTGGCCTGGCTGGTCGTCGCGGCCGGCCTCGAAGCGCTGGGGCCGCTGGCGGGCAAATACCTGATCGACACCTACCTGCTGCCGCGCGACGCCGACCTGCCGCGCATGGCCGCCCTCCTCGTCGGCGCGCTGGTGGCCGGCGCGCTGGCGAGCGCGCTGCGCTACCTGCAGCTGGTGCGACTGGCCGGCGTGGCGATGCGCTCGGTGCTGCGCATCCGCGAGCAGGTGTACCGGCACGTGCTGCGGCTGCCGATGTCCTTCTTCGACCATGCCATCACGGGCCAGCTGGTCAGCCGGGTCACCAACGACACCGAAGCGGTGAAGATGCTGTACGTGCAGGTGCTGTTCGTGATCCTGGACAGCCTGATCCTGCTGGCCGGCGCGATGGCCGCGATGCTGTGGCTGGACTGGCGCCTGATGCTGGTCGTGCTGGCCCTGGTGCCGGCGGTGGCGCTGATCGTGTTCGCCTACCAGCGCCTGTCCGCGCCGGCCGTCACGCGCAGCCGCGAGCTGCGCAGCGAGCTGAACGCGCACGTGGCCGAATCGATCGCCGGCATGCAGGTGCTGCAGGCCGCGAATGCGGCGGCGCGCTTCGGCGCGCGCTTCGGCGGCCTGAACGAAGGCCACTACCGTTCGCGCCTGGGCGAGCTGCGCGCCAATGCCTGGCTGCTGCGGCCGGTGCTGGACTTCCTCAACGTGCTGCTGCTGGCGGTGGTGCTGTGGGTGTTCGGCCTGCGCTCGCTCAGCGCGGTGGAGGTGGGCATCCTGTACGCCTTCATCAGCTACATCTCGCGCGTGATCGAGCCGCTGATCCAGATCACCATGCAGTTCTCGCAGCTGCAGCAGGCGCTGATCGGCGCGGCGCGCGTGCAGGCGCTGCTGAGCGAAGCGGAGACTCCGGCGGCCGGCGAGCACGGGCGCGTGACGCGCGGCGAGATCGCGATCGAGCGCCTCACCTTCGGCTACCAGCCGGGGCGCGCGGTGCTGCACGACGTGACGCTGAACATCGGCGCCGGCAGCTTCCACGGCATCGTCGGCCACACGGGCAGCGGCAAGACGACGCTGCTGTCGCTGCTGCTGCGCTTCTACGCCGCGCCGCCCGGGCGCATCCGCATCGACGGCGTGCCGCTGGAGGCGATCGGCGAGGAAGCCTTCCGCGCCAGCGTGGGCGCGGTGCCGCAGGAGCCCTTCCTGCTGGCGGCCAGCGCGCGCGAGAACATCGCGATGGGCCGGAGGCTCACCGACGCGCAGGTGGAGGCCGCTGCCCGCGCCGCCCACGCGCACGAGTTCATCGCGCGGCTGGAACAGGGCTACGACACGCTGCTGGGCGAAGGCGGCGCGCGCCTGTCGGTGGGGCAGAAGCAGCTGCTGGCCATCGCGCGGGCGCTGGCCGGCGAGCCGCGCATCCTGTTCCTCGACGAGGCCACGGCGCACATCGACTCGGAGACCGAGCAGCTGGTGCAGCGCACGCTGGCCACGCTGCACGGCCGCGTCACGGTGGTGGCCATCGCGCACCGGCTTTCGACCGTGCGCGACGCCGACCGCATCGTGGTGCTCAATCACGGCCGCATCGCGGAGCTGGGCACGCACGCGCAGCTGATGGAGATCGAGGACGGCCTGTACCAGCGCCTGTACCAGCTGCAGCAGCTGGAGGAAGAGGAAGAGGAAGGGTGACTGCCCGACGACGCGGGGCGGCCTACCGCGCCTGCAGCATGCCGCGAGTCTCGATGAAGCGCACCACCTCCGCCAAGCCGGTCTGCGTCTTCAGATTGGTCATCACATAGGGCTTGTCGCCGCGCATGCGTCTGGTGTCCGCCTCCATCACCGCCAGGTCGGCCCCCACGTGCGGCGCGAGGTCGGTCTTGTTGATCACGAACAGGTCGCTCTTGGTGATGCCGGGGCCGCCCTTGCGCGGGATCTTCTCGCCGGCGGCGACGTCGATCACGTAGATCGTGAGATCGGACAGCTCGGGGCTGAAGGTCGCGGCCAGGTTGTCGCCGCCCGATTCGACGAACACCACGTCGGCATCGGGGTAGGCGGCCAGCATGCGGTCGATCGCCTCCAGGTTGATCGAGGCGTCCTCGCGGATCGCGGTGTGCGGGCAGCCGCCCGTCTCCACGCCGAGGATGCGCTCGGCCGGGAGCGCGCCGCTCACCGTGAGCAGGCGCTGATCTTCCTTGGTGTAGATGTCGTTGGTGATGGCAACCAGGTCGTAGCGCTCGCGCATGGCCTTGCAGAGCAGCTCGAGCAGGGTGGTCTTGCCGGAGCCGACGGGCCCGCCGATGCCCACGCGCAGGGGCGGGAGCTTGCGGGTGCGGCCGCGGATGTGGTGCAGGGCGTCGGTCATGAGCGGAACAGGCGGGAGTACTGCGTTTCGTGTTGCGAGGAAAGGATGGCGAGCATGGGCGCGAAGGCCTGGCGGCCGGCGTCGCCGAGCGCCAGCGCGCCCTCGACGGCAGCAGGAATCGCGCCAGCGAGCCGCGCGAGCACGCGCTGGCCGGCGCCCTGACCCAGGGGGACGGCCTTCACCGCCGCCTGCACCATGTTCTCGGCCCAGCCGAAGGCAAAGGCCAGCGCGACCTGCCGCGGCGAAGCGTCCGTGGCCGCGCCCGCGAACGCGAAGGCGACCGGATAGGTCCATTCGTCCTTCGCCCTTCCGGCGCTGCCGGTGTCCGCAGGCTGGCAGCGACCGAAGGGAACTCCAGCTCCGCTGCGCTCGCCGATCGCGGGGGTTGCTGCGTCACCCCGGCCTACGAACCCCGGCCCGGCGAGCGACCGCTGCCACTCGCCCATCGAGCGTCCCATCTGCTGCGTCTGCTGCCGCAGTTCGCTCGTCTCGCGCGTCTGCCGCACCCAGTCATCGAGCTCGCGCAGTCGTCCCTCGTCGCCGGTTCGTGCCGCCTGCACTGCCTGCGCCACCACCGCCAGGTCCCCGCGCGCCAGCGCGACGTGCAGCTGGTCCGCCAGCCAATCCCGCGCGCTCGCCTCGTCGCGCACCAGGCCGGCCTCCACCGCCGGCTCCAGGCCCTCGGAGTAGGAGAAGCCACCCACCGGCAGCGCCGGCGAGGCGAGCCAGATCAGCTGCAGCAGCGCCGTGTCAGCCGCCGCAGGACTGTCCATGCTCGCCGTGCCGATGGCTGCCGTGTTCATGCTCGTGCACGCGGCTGTCGTGCCCCTGCTGGTGCGGCCCGTCATGATGGTGGCCGCGGTGAGGGTCCTCGTGCGCGTGCGCCGCGTGGCCGCCGTAGGCTCCGCCTTCCGGCTCGAAGGGGCCCGAGGTTTCCGTCACCACCAGCTGCATGGCGCGCAGCATCCCGGCCAGCACGTGGTCCGGCTCGATCTTCAGGTGGTCGGGCCTGAGCTCGATCGCCACGTGCCGGTTGCCCAGGTGGTACGCCGCGCGCAACAGGTCGAAGGCGCTGCCGCGCTCGCCCTGGCGGATCACCATGACCGGCTGGGGCCTGGCGAGCATGCGGACCAGCGAGCCGTCTTGCGCCAGCAGCACGTCGCCGCCGCGCACCACGGTGCCGCGGGGCAGGAAGACTCCGAGCTGGCGGCCCTGCGAGTCGGTGCATTCGAAGCGGCTCTTCTGGCGCACGTCCCAGTCGAGTTCCACGGTGGCGGCGCGATCCAGCAAGACCTTGGCGAGGCCGTGGCCCTGGTGGAGGATCCGGGAGACTTGCAGCATGCGGCCCATCAGAACAGGAAGTAGCGCTGGGCCATCGGCAGCACGGTCGCCGGATCGCAGGTCAGGAGCTGGCCGTCGGCCCGCACCGCATAGGTCTGGTGGTCGATTTCCATTCGGGGCACGTAGTCGTTGTGCACCATGTGATTCTTGCGCACCCGGCGGATGTCCTTGACGGCCCTCACCTGCTTGGCGAGCGCGTAACGTTCCTTCACCCCCGCCGCCAATGCGGCCTGCGAGACGAAGGTGAGCGAACCGGCGTGCAGCGCGCCGCCGAAGGCGCCGAACATGGGCCGGTAGTGCACCGGCTGCGGCGTCGGGATCGAGGCGTTGGCGTCGCCCATGGCCGCCAGCGCGATGAAGCCACCCTTGAGGACCAGCGCCGGCTTGACGCCGAAGAAGGCCGGCTTCCACACCACCAGGTCGGCCCACTTGCCAGGCTCGATGCTGCCGACCTCGTGGGCGATGCCGTGCGCGATCGCCGGATTGATGGTGTACTTGGCGACGTAGCGTCTGGCGCGGAAGTTGTCGTGGCGCGCGTCGTCGCCGGGCAGCTTGCCGCGCTGCAGCTTCATCTTGTGCGCGGTCTGCCAGCAGCGCAGGATCACCTCGCCCACGCGGCCCATGGCCTGCGAGTCGGAGGAGAACATGCTGATCGCGCCCAGGTCGTGCAGGATGTCCTCGGCCGCGATCGTCTCCCTGCGGATGCGGCTCTCGGCGAAGGCCAGGTCCTCGGGGATGGCCGGGTCCAGGTGGTGGCACACCATCAGCATGTCGACGTGCTCGTCGAGCGTGTTGACGGTGTAGGGCATGGTGGGGTTGGTCGACGAGGGCAGGAAGTTCGGCTCGCCCACCACCTTCAGGATGTCCGGCGCATGGCCGCCGCCGGCGCCCTCGGTGTGGAAGGCGCAGAGGCCGCGGCCCCGGGTCGCGGCGATCGTGTCCTCCACGAAGCCGGATTCGTTGAGCGTGTCCGAGTGGATCGCAACCTGGACCTCCATCTCGTCGGCCACGTCGAGGCAGTTGCCGATCGCCGAGGGCGTGGTGCCCCAGTCCTCGTGCAGCTTGAGGCCGATCGCGCCGGCCTGCACCTGCTCGCGCAGCGCGTCCGGCAGGCTGGCGTTGCCCTTGCCCATGAAGCCCAGGTTCATCGGGAAGGCGTCGGCGGCCTGCAGCATGCGCTGCATGTTCCAGGGCCCGGGCGTGCACGTGGTGGCGAAGGTGCCGGTGGCCGGGCCGGTACCGCCGCCGAACATGGTGGTGACACCGGAGGCGAGCGCCTCCTCGATCTGCTGCGGACAGATGAAGTGGATGTGGCTGTCGATGCCGCCGGCGGTGACGATCGCGCCTTCGCAGCTGACGATCTCGGTGCCGGGGCCGATCACGATGTCGACGCCGGGCTGCGTGTCGGGGTTGCCGGCCTTGCCGATGGCAGCGATGCGGCCGTCCCTCAGGCCGATGTCGGCCTTGACGATGCCCCAGTGGTCCAGGATCAGCGCGTTGGTCAGCACCGTGTCCATGGCGCTTTCGGCGCGGGTGCGCTGCGACTGCGCCATGCCGTCGCGGATGGTCTTGCCGCCGCCGAATTTCACCTCCTCGCCGTAGCCGCCGGCGCGCAGGGTGAAGTCGTCCTCCACCTCGATCACCAGCTTGGTATCGGCCAGGCGGACGCGGTCGCCGGTGGTGGGGCCGAACATCTCGGCGTAGGCGCGGCGCGGGATCGTCGCCATGGTCAGATCTTTCCCTGCGTGAGGCCGCGGAAGCCGTAGACGAGGCGGTGGCCCGCGTAGTCGACCAGTTCCACCGTTCGCTGCTGCCCGGGCTCGAAGCGCACGGCCGTGCCCGAGGGGATGTTCAGGCGCATGCCCTTGGCGGCCTCGCGGTCGAACTGCAGGGCGCCGTTGGTCTCGGCGAAGTGGTAGTGCGAGCCGACCTGGATCGGCCGGTCGGCGGTGTTCTGGACGACCAGCGTGAGCGTGCGGCGGCCGGGGTTGAGCGCGTGGTCGCCGTCGTCGGTGATCAGTTCACCAGGGATCGGCATCCTCACTCCCCGCGCGAGAAGAACAGGGTGAGGCAGGCAGTGAAGGACAGGTGCTTGTTCATTCCCGGTGCTCTCCTGCGGGTCAGACGATGGGTTGGTGCACGGTCACCAGCTTGGTGCCGTCCGGGAAGGTCGCTTCGACCTGGATCTCCGGGATCATCTCCGCCACGCCTTCCATCACGTTCTCGCGGGTGAGGAAGGTGCGGCCTTCGCTCATGAGCTGGGCGACGGACTTGCCGTCGCGGGCGCCCTCCATCACGGCGGCGGAGATCAGCGCCACCGCCTCCGGGTAATTGAGCTTGAGGCCCCGCGCCATGCGGCGCTCCGCCAGGAGCGCGGCGGTGAAGAGCAGCAACTTGTCCTTCTCGCGGGGCGTGAGTTCCATGGTTCGCGGCAGTGTATGGCAAGAGTCGGGCCCGGGCCCCGTTCGGGGAAGCCGGCACGGAAGATGCACTTCGCAGCCGTGAGCCCCAGCCCGCCCCTGCACCCGCACCACCACGAGGCCCCCCAGCGCGTGGTCAAGGTGCGCCGCGACTACAACACCTGGGTCGCCAGCGAGACGATGGAGGACTACGCGCTGCGCTTCACACCGCAGAGCTTCCGCAAGTGGTCCACCTGGCGGGTGGCCAACACCGCCTTCGGCGCCGCCTCCTTCCTGATCCTCGAGGCGCTCGGCGCCACCCTGCTGGTGCAGTACGGCTTCGTCAACGCCTTCTGGGCGATCGTCGCCACCGGCCTGGTCATCTTTCTCGCCGGCCTGCCGATCAGCATCTACGCGGCCCGCCACGGGGTGGACATGGACCTGCTCACGCGCGGCGCCGGCTTCGGCTACATCGGCTCGACCCTCACCTCGCTGATCTACGCCTCGTTCACCTTCATCTTCTTCGCCCTCGAGGCGGCGGTGATGGCCTACGCGCTGGATCTCGCGCTGGGCATTCCGCCGACCTGGGGCTACCTGGTGTGCGCGCTGGTGGTGATCCCGCTGGTCACGCACGGCGTGTCCGCCATCAGCCGGCTGCAGGTGTGGACCCAGCCGCTCTGGCTCGTGATGCTGGTCGTGCCTTTCGGCTACGTGCTCGCGCGCGATCCTGGTGCCTTCGCCGGCATCGCGCACTATGCCGGCGAGAAGTCGCAGCAGGGCGGCTTCGAGTTGCACCTGTTTGGTGCCGCCCTGACCGTGGGCGTCGCGCTGATCACGCAGATGGGCGAGCAGGCCGACTACCTGCGCTTCATGCCGGCGCGCACCAGGGCCAACCGGCGCGCCTGGTGGTTCGGCGTGCTGGCGGGCGGGCCGGGCTGGGTGGTGCTGGGCGTGCCGAAAATGCTGGGCGGCGCGCTGCTCGCCTACCTGGCGATCCGGCACATGGTGCCGTCCGAGCGCGCCGTCGACCCGAACCAGATGTACCTGGCGGCCTACGAGTACGTGTTCCCGCGCTACGGGTGGGCGGTGGCGGCCACCGCGCTGTTCGTCGTCGTCTCGCAGCTGAAGATCAACGTGACCAACGCCTACGCCGGCTCGCTGGCCTGGTCGAACTTCTTCTCGCGGCTGACGCACAGCCACCCGGGGCGGGTGGTGTGGGTCGTGTTCAACACGCTGATCGCCTTCATGCTGATGGAGATGGACGTGTTCCAGGCGCTGGCCGACGTGCTGGGCCTGTACTCCAACATCGCCATCGCCTGGATCATGGCGGTGGTGGCGGACCTCGTGGTGAGCAAGCCGCTGGGCCTGTCGCCGCCCGGCATCGAGTTCAAGCGCGCCCACCTGTACGACGTCAACCCGGTGGGCGTCGGCGCGATGGCACTCGCCTCCGCGCTGTCGATCGCGGCCTACCTCGGCGCCTTCGGCCCCGCGGCGCAGGCCTTCTCGGCCCTCATCGCCATGGGCGTCGCCTTCGTCGCCGCGCCGCTGATCGCCTGGGCGACGCGCGGGCGCTACTACCTGGCGCGCGAGCCGCAGGAAGGCTCGCGCCTACTCGCGCGCCGCTGCGTGATCTGCGAACGCCATTACGAGGGCCCGGACATGGCGCACTGCCCGGCCTACCAGGGGCCGATCTGCTCGCTGTGCTGCACGCTCGACGCGCGCTGCGGCGACCTGTGCAAGCCGCAGGCGAGCCTGAGGGCGCAATGGTCGGCGGCGCTGCGCACGGTGCTGCCACGCGCGGCCTGGCGCTACATCGAGACCGGCTTCGGCCACTGGCTGCTGCTGATGCTGGTGATCGCGCCGCTGCTCGGCGCGCTGTTCGGCCTGCTGTACCACCAGGAGCTGCGCTCGCCGGAGCTCGTCTCGGCCGCCGCCCTGCGCGCGACCTTCCTCAAGGCCTACCTCGCGCTGCTGCTGGTCGCCGGACTGATCGCCTGGTGGCTGGTGCTGGCGCACCAGAGCCGGCAGGTGGCGCAGGAGGAATCGAACCGCCAGACCCACCTGCTGGTGCGCGAGATCGAGTCGCACCGCCGGACCGACGCCGCGCTGCAGCGCGCGCGCCAGTCGGCGGAGCAGGCCCGGCACGCGGCGGAACAGGCCAACCAGGCCAAGAGCCGCTACGTCAGCGCGATCAGCCACGAGCTGCGCACGCCCCTCAACAGCATCCTGGGCTACGCCCAGCTGATGGGCGAGGACCCGGCCATCCCGCCGCACCGCAAGCACGCGATCCGCGTGATCCGGCGCGGCGGCGAGCACCTGCTGTCGCTGATCGAGGGCACGCTGGACATCGCCCGCATCGAGTCCGGCAAGCTCACGCTGGACGTGAAGCCGATGCGCTTCGCCGATTTCGTGCACGAACTCGCGAGCCTGTTCGAGCTGCAGGCGGCCGCCAAGGGCCTCGCCTTCCGCTTCGACGCCGAGGGCAGCCTGCCCGAGGTGGTGCGCGCCGACGAGAAGCGCGTGCGCCAGATCCTCATCAACCTGCTGGGCAACGCGATCAAGTTCACGGCCGCAGGCCACGTGGTGTTCCGCGTCCGCCACGCGCGCGAGATGGCGGCGGTGGAAGTCGAGGACACCGGCCCGGGCCTGACGCAGCAGGAGCAGGCGCAGGTCTTCGAGCCCTTCGCCCGCGGCAGCAGTGCCGGCAGCGCGGCACCCGGCGCCGGCCTGGGCCTCACCATCGCCAGGATGCTGACCGACCTCATGGGCGGCGAGCTCGCGGTGCGCAGCACGCCGGGCGGCGGTTCGGTGTTCCGCGTGCGCCTGTTCCTGCCCGAGGTGCACGCGCCGCTGCCCTCGGCCGCCGGCGCCGCGAAGCCGCGGCGCTCCTACGAGGGCCCGCGCCGCCGCATCCTGGTGGTCGACAACGAGGAGGCCGACCGCGAGCTGCTGGTCGCGCTGCTGGAGCCGCTCGGCTTCGAGCTGCGCACGGCCGCCAGCGGCCACGACGCGCTGGACCTGCTGGCCGCCGGCCTGCAGCCCGACGCCATCCTGATGGACCTGGCCATGCCCGGCATCGACGGCTGGGAGACGATCCGCCGCATCCGCCGCATCCGCCGCATCGCGTCGCTGCCGGCGCGCATCGCCATCGTCTCCGCCAACGCCTTCGACAAGGGCCTGGACAACGATGCCGGCATCCGCGCCGAGGATTTCCTGCTCAAGCCGGTGCGCCACGGCGAACTGCTCGACTGGCTGGAGCGGGCGCTGGGCCTGCAGTGGCGCGAGGAGCCGGGCAGCGCGCCCGCCGCGCCGCCCGCGCCCGCGGCCTGGACCCGGCCGCGGGCCGAGCTGCTGGCGCCGCTGCAGCAGGCGGTGCAGCTCGGGTATTGCCGCGGCATTCTGAACCAGCTCGATGCGATCGAGGCCGCGCAGCCGGAATGCGGCGGCTTCGCGGCCGCGCTTCGCGAGCTGGCGCGCGAGTTCCGCTTCGAGGCGATCGCCCGCGAGCTGGCGCGCGCCGCCGCGCCCGAAGGAGCCCTGCGATGAACGGCAAGCTGCTCGATCGCGACGGCAGCGACGTGGTGCTGGTGGTCGACGACGTCCCCGACAACCTTTCGGTGCTGCACGACGCGCTGGACGAATCCGGCTACACCGTGCTGGTGGCCACCAGCGGCGAGGCCGCCCTGCAGCGCGCGCAGCAGGCCATGCCGGACATCGTGCTGCTCGACGCCATGATGCCGGGCCTGGACGGCTTCGAGGTCGCGCGGCGCCTGAAGGCCCTGGCGCAGACCGCGCACATCCCGATCATCTTCATGACCGGCCTCACGGAGATCGAGCACCTGGTCGCCGCGTTCGACGCCGGCGGGATCGACTACGTGACCAAGCCGATCAAGCCCAGGGAGGTACTGGCCCGCATGGGCGTGCACCTGCAGAGTGCGCGGCTCGCGCGCCAGGCGCGCAACGCGCTGGACGCCTTCGGCTATGCCAGCATCACGGTGCGGCCCGGCGACGGCCGCCTGATGTGGCAGACGCCGCTGGCGCGCGAGCTGCTGCAGGCCTGGTTCGGCACCAGCGCGCCGGAGACGCCGGGACCCATCCTCGATTGGCTGCGGCGCCACCTGCAGGAGGCCGAGCGCCAGATCGAGCCGCCGCGGCTGAACGTGGAGCACGGGGCGCGCCGGCTCTCCATCCGCCTGCACCGCCAGACCGGCGACGACGACTGGCTGATCGTGATGCGCGAGGTCTGCGAGACGGCGATCGTCGAGTCGATCAGCCTGTCGCTGCGGCTCACGCTGCGCGAGGCGGAGGTGCTGTACTGGGTGGTCAAGGGCAAGATCAACCGCGACATCGCCGACATCCTCGGCGCCAGTCCCGCCACCGTGAAGAAACACCTCGAACGCATCTTCGCCAAGCTCGGGGTCGAGACGCGCACCGCCGCGGCGGCGATGGCGATGAACCGCATCCGCCAGCTGCACCCGCACTTCGAGGGCTGAACGCCCGCGCGGCCCCCCTGCCCCGGCCATACGCCATGTGCCGTACAGACCGGCCGCAGACCGCTCCCTAGGATGGGTTTCGCTTTCCACACAACCTGTCCTGGAGTCCACATGCAACGTCGCTTCACCCTGAAAGCCGTCACGGCCGCCGTGGCCCTGTCGGCCGCGGGCCTGCCCGCTTTCGCCGCCGACGACACCATCAAGGTCGGCATCCTGCACAGCCTGTCCGGCACCATGGCCATCTCGGAGACCGTGCTGAAGGACACGGCCCTGATGGCGATCGACGAGATCAACGCCAAGGGCGGCGTGCTGGGCAAGAAGCTGGAGCCGGTGGTGGTGGACCCGGCCTCCAACTGGCCCCTGTTCGCCGAGAAGACCCGCCAGCTGCTGACCCAGGACAAGGTGGCCGTGATCTTCGGCTGCTGGACCTCCGTGAGCCGCAAGTCGGTGCTGCCGGTCGTGGAGGAACTCAACGGCCTGCTGTTCTACCCCGTGCAGTACGAGGGCGAGGAGCTGTCCAGGAACGTGTTCTACACCGGCGCCGCGCCCAACCAGCAGGCGATCCCGGCCGTCGAATACCTCATGAGCAAGGAAGGCGGCGGCGCCAGGCGCTTCGTGCTCCTGGGCACCGACTACGTCTACCCGCGCACCACCAACAAGATCCTGCGCGCCTTCCTGAAGTCCAAGGGCGTCCCCGAATCGGACATCCTGGAGGAGTACACCCCCTTCGGCCACAGCGACTACCAGACCATCATCCAGAAGGTCAAGAAGTTCGCCGGCGAAGGCAAGAAGACGGCCGTGATCTCCACCATCAACGGCGACTCCAACGTGCCCTTCTACAAGGAGCTGGGCAACGCCGGCCTGAAGGCCAGGGACGTCCCGGTGGTCGCCTTCTCCGTGGGCGAGGAGGAGCTGCGCGGCGTCGACACCAAGCCGCTGGTGGGCCACCTGGCCGCCTGGAACTACTTCATGTCCGTGAAGAACCCGACCAACTCGGAATTCACCAGGAAGTGGGCCGCCTACGCCAAAGCCAGGGGCATCGCCGGCCACAAGGACAAGCCGCTGACCAACGACCCGATGGAAGCCACTTACATCGGCGTCTCCATGTGGAAACAGGCGGTGGAGAAGGCCAGGTCCACCGACGTCGACAAGGTGATCGCCGCGATGGGCGGCCAGACCTTCAAGGCGCCCTCCGGCTTCACCGCCACGATGGACGCGAAGAACCACCACCTGCACAAGCCGGTGTTCATCGGTGAAGTGAAGTCCGACGGCCAGTTCAACGTGGTCTGGAAGACCCCGGGCCCGATCAAGGCCAAGCCGTGGTCGCCCTACATCGAAGGCAACGACAAGAAGAAGGACGAGCCGGACGGCAAGTCGAAGATGTAGGCCCACGTCATTCCCGCGCAGGCGGAGATCCGGTGCCCTGCACCCAGGGGCCCTGGGTTCCCGCCTGCGCGGGAACGACGGGCCCTGCAGAGTGGACGGCGTGCCACCCACCTTCCAGGTCCCTTCATGAAGCGATTCGTCCTCCTCATCGCGGCCACGGCCGCCCTCCATGTCCACGCCCTCACGGCGGACGAAGCCCGGGCCCTGGCCATCGGCGAACCCGACGCGCGCATCGAAGCCCTCGGCAAGGCCGTCGCCGCGGCCGACGACAGGACCGCCGCCTTCCTGCAGGCGCTGGCCGACGACGCGGTGAAGACCGCCGGCGGCAAGGTCTTCGTCGTGCGCGACGACCAGGCGAGCGACCCCGTCACCGGCGCGGCCGTCCCGCTGCCACCCGACGCCGAGGACGTGATCAACAACAACCGCATGCGCGGCGAGCTCGACTCGGCGCTCGCGGCCCTGAACCTGTTCGCCAGGGACGACCAGCTGCGCGCGGCCGCCGTCGCCGAACTGCAGAAGGCGCCGGACGAATCCAGGCTGCCGCTGATCGAGAAAGCCTACGCCGCCGAGGCCAACGCCGCGATCAAGGAGCAGCTGGGCCTGGTGCGCGCCGCGGCCCTGCTCTCCGGCAGCGACAAGGCGCGCCGGCTCGAGGCCGCGCGGCAGCTCGCGGCCAGCCGCAGCCCGGCGACCCGCAACCTGCTGCTGCAGCGCCTGCAGGAGGAGAGCGACGCGCAGGTGAAGACCGCGCTGCAGGCCTCGCTGCGCAGCATCGAATCCTCGCTGGCGTGGGGCGAGCGCGCCGCCGCGGTGTTCTCCGGCGTCAGCCTGGGCTCCATCCTGCTGCTGGTGGCCCTGGGCCTGGCGATCACCTACGGCCTGATGGGCGTGATCAACATGGCGCACGGCGAGCTGATGATGATCGGCGCCTACGCCACCTACGCCGTGCAGGGCCTGTTCCAGAAGTACCTGCCCCATGCCTTCGACTGGTACCTGCTCGCCGCGCTGCCGGTGGCCTTCGGCGCCTCGGCGCTGATGGGCGCAGTCCTGGAGCGCGGCGTCATCCGCTTCCTTTACGGCCGGCCGCTGGAGACGCTGCTGGCCACCTGGGGCATCAGCCTGATGCTGATGCAGCTGGTGCGCTCCGTCTTCGGTGCCCAGAACGTCGGCGTGGAGAACCCGAGCTGGATGAGCGGCGGCGTGGTCCTCATGGGCAACCTGCAACTGCCCTGGAACCGGATCGTCATCATCGCCTTCGCCTTCGCGGTGCTGGCCGGCATGGCCTTCCTGATCGCGCGCACCCGGCTGGGCCTGTTCGTGCGCGGGGTCACGCAGAACCGGCCGATCGCCTCCTGCATGGGCGTGAACACGGCGCGCATCGACACCCAGGCATTCGCGCTCGGCTCCGGCATCGCCGGCCTGGCCGGCTGCGCGCTCAGCCAGATCGGCAACGTGGGCCCGGACCTGGGGCAGGCCTACATCGTCGACTCGTTCATGGTGGTGGTGCTCGGTGGCGTGGGCCAGCTCGCCGGCACCGTCTACGCGGCGCTGGGCCTGGGCATCCTCAACAAGTTCATCGAGGGCTGGGCCGGCGCGGTGCTGGCCAAGATCGCGGTGCTGGTGCTCATCGTGGTGTTCATCCAGAAGCGGCCCCAGGGGCTGTTCGCGGTGAAGGGAAGGAGCGCCGAGGCATGAGCGCGGTACTGCCTCCGGAGGGCCTGGTGCTGGAACCCTCCCCCTGCGGGGCAGGGCAGGGTGGGGGCACGCCGGGCGCCACGTCACAGGCGCCCGGCGCCCCCGCCCTCTCCCTCCCCCGAAGGGAGAGGCAGGCAGGCCGGCTGCTCACCCGCGGCGGCTGGAGCGCCTTCCTGCTCGCCCTGCTCGCCATCTGCGCGCTCGCCCCGGTGCTGAACCTGGTCGTGCCGCAATCCAGCCCCTTCCACCTGAGCGACTACGCCGTGGCCCTGATCGGCAAGATCATGTGCTATGCGATCTGCGCGCTGGCCATGGACCTGATCTGGGGCTACACGGGCATCCTCTCGCTGGGCCACGGCCTGTTCTTCGCGCTGGGCGGCTACGCCATGGGCATGTACCTGATGCGGCAGATCGGCCGCGACGGCCACTACCACAGCGACCTGCCGGACTTCATGGTGTTCCTGGACTGGAAGGCGCTGCCCTGGCACTGGACCTTCTCGGACAGCTTCCTCGCCACCTGCCTGTTCGTCGTCGCCGTGCCCGGCCTGGTCGCCTTCGTGTTCGGCTATTTCGCCTTCCGCTCGCGCATCAAGGGCGTGTACTTCTCGATCATCACGCAGGCGCTGACCTTCGCGGCGATGCTGCTGTTCTTCCGCAACGAGACCGGCTTCGGCGGCAACAACGGCTTCACCGACTTCAAGCGCATCCTCGGCGTCGCCATCGCCACCCCGCAGCTGCGCATGGGCCTGTTCGTGCTGACCGGCTGCACCCTGCTGGCGTTCTTCCTGGTCGCGCGCTTCCTGGTGGCGAGCAAGTTCGGCCGCGTGCTGCAGGCGATCCGCGACGCCGAGTCGCGCGTCATGTTCTGCGGCTACAACCCGGTGGGCTACAAGCTGACCATCTGGACGATCAGCGCCGTGATGTGCGGCGTGGCCGGCGCGCTCTACGTGCCGCAGGTGGGCATCATCAACCCCAGCGAGATGAGCCCGGCCAACTCGATCGAGATCGCGATCTGGGCCGCGGTGGGCGGGCGCGCCTCGCTGATCGGGCCGGTCGCCGGCGCCTTCCTGGTCAACGGCGCCAAGAGCTGGCTGACCGTCAGCGCGCCGGAGTTCTGGCTCTATTTCCTGGGCGCGCTGTTCATCGCCGTCACGCTGTTCCTGCCGGACGGCGTGTTGGGCCTGGTACGCCAACTGCGGAGGAAGGCGGCATGACGCCGGACCTGATGGAGGAAGGCGCGCGCCGCGCCTCGGCCTGCGCGCAGAGGATGGCCCGCAATCGCACGGCATCGGGCGGGCGCGCCGCCGGCTTCGGCCGGCCGGTCGCGGCCGGCGAGGTGGACGTGGCGCACGGCCGCATCCTGTACCTGCAAGACGTGCGCGTGAGCTTCGACGGCTTCAAGGCCATCGACGGCCTGTCGCTGGACATCGCGCCCGGCGAGCTGCGTTGCGTGATCGGGCCCAACGGCGCCGGCAAGACGACCCTGATGGACATCATCACCGGCAAGACCCGGCCGGACAGCGGCAGCGTCTTCTTCGGCAGCACCATCGACCTGCTGCGCTACGGCGAGGCGGAGATCGCGCAGATGGGCATCGGCCGCAAGTTTCAGAAGCCCACGGTCTTCGAGCAGCTCACGGTGTACGAGAACCTGGAGCTGGCGCTCAAGACCGACAAGGGTGTGCTGCCGTCGATGCGCTTCAGGCCCGGCCCCGCCGAGCGCGACCGGCTGGCCGAGGTGCTGCACACCATCCATCTCGCGGACCACGTCGAGCGGCTCGCGGGCACGTTGAGCCACGGCCAGAAGCAGTGGCTGGAGATCGGCATGCTGCTGATGCAGGATCCGAAGCTGCTGCTGCTGGACGAGCCGGTGGCGGGAATGACCGACGAGGAAACGGCGCGCACGGCGGAACTGTTCCTGTCGCTCAAGGGCAGGCACTCGCTGATGGTGGTGGAGCACGACATGGGTTTCATCAAGGCCATCTCGGAGAAGGTGACGGTGCTGCACGAGGGCGCGGTGCTGGCGGAGGGCACTCTGGAACAGGTGCAGTCGGACGCACGGGTGATCGAGGTGTATCTTGGACGCTGATCGCCGTGGAACGAGCTTGCTGCAGATCAGGAATGTCAACCAGTACTACGGCGGCTCCCACATCCTGCGCGACGTCAGCCTGGAAGCCCGGCCGGGGCAGGTGACCGTGATCCTCGGGCGCAACGGCGTCGGCAAGACCACGCTGCTGAAGGCGCTGATGGGACTGGTGCCGATCAAGACCGGCAGCATCTCCTTCGAGGAGAAGTCGCTCGCCCGCGCCACGCCCTACCAGCGCGCCCGCGCCGGCATCGGCTTTGTGCCGCAGGGGCGCGAGATCTTCGCCCGCCTCACGGTGGAGGAGAACCTCCGCATGGGACTGGCCACGAGGCCGGGTGGCACGCCGGTGCCGCCGGAGCTGTTCGAGTTGTTCCCGGTGCTCGGGCAGATGCTGCACCGGCGCGGCGGCGACCTCTCCGGCGGCCAGCAGCAGCAGCTCGCGATCGCACGGGCGCTGGCGGCCGGGCCGCGCCTGCTGGTGCTGGACGAACCCACGGAGGGCATCCAGCCCAGCATCATCAAGGACATCGGCCGCGTGATCCGCATGCTGGCGGACCGCGGCGACATGGCGATCCTGCTGGTAGAGCAGTACTACGACTTCGCCCGCGAACTGGCCGACCAGTACCTGGTGATGGAGCGCGGCGAGGTCATCGCGCGCGGCACGGGCAAGGACATGGAGCAGGACGGCGTCCGCCGGCTGGTCGCGATCTGACCCGCGCCGCGCAAGCGCGCCAGTTCCGGCGCGCGCTCAGGCGGCCCAGCCGCGCGGATCGGCCGTGTCCAGTTTCCACAACAGCGGCCGCCAGGCGCGGCGGATCGCCTTGAGCAGCTGCATGGCGGGCTCGACCAGGGGTGCCAGCGCGCGCACGACGACGATCCGCGGGCCGGGCGCGGTGGCGCCAGCGGTCGCGGCCAGCGGGTGCGCGGCGATCAGCGCCCGCGCCGCCTCCAACAGCTCCTCGCACTGCGTCCGGGGCAGGTCCTCCCCCAGGGCGACGAACAGGGTGGCGAGGCAGCGATGGCCGGCCAGGCCCAGCGGGCCGTCCATCAGGCGCGCGTCGGCGGCGTCGAGGCGCGCGCGCTCCAGCCAGGCGCCGTGCACTTCCAGGTGCTGCAGCACGCTGCCACGCGCGAAGGGCTGGCCGGCCTGCGGCAGGCCCAGCGCCGCCACGTCCCATCCGAGCAGCTGCGCGCCGGGCGCGAGCTCCGCGCGCAGGCGGTTTTCGGCGTGGCAGCCGCTGTAGTACAGCGCTTCGAGCGGCAGCCATTCGAGCCGCGCGCCGGCCTCGAGGCGCAGGCGCACGTCCTGCACCGCGGCCTCGCCGTTGCTGCGGTAGAAGCGCGAGGCGCCGGGCGTGGTCACCAGGCCGTGCGCGCCGGCGGCCGCCGAGACGTCGACCTGCAGCGTGTCGCCGCCCACCAGCCCACCGGGCGGATGCACCAGCACGTTGTGGCAGACCGCGTCGCCCTCCGGATAGAGGCTCTGCAAGATCCGCAGCGGACCGTGGTGGGCGAAGCGCGCGACGCTGCGCGCGCCTTCGCGGGCGTAATCGAGCTGGAGTCGGGCATGCCAGGGCATGCGGCCGAGTCTAACGAGCCGGTCGCGCAAGCAGGCGCGGGGCCGGCAGGGCCTGCGTCGAGGCGCTATGAGTCCTCGTACCTCTTGGCCGTCATCGCCCAGATCCGCTGCAGCCGGCCGCACAGGCGCCGCAGCTCCGGCGTCAGCTCCGCGCTGGCCTCCAGCGCCTCCAGTGCGCTGGCGATGGCCGAGGCGGTTGCGCCGCGCTCCGCCAGCTCGGCGCCGAGCGAGAACTGCGTCATGAGGGTGAGCGCGAGGGCCACCCGCTCCTGGCCGGCAGCATCCAGCCCGCGCGGTGCGTCGCGCAGCGCAATGAGGCTGGTTTCGTCCGTGCTGCCTGACATGCTTGCTCCGATGGACCTCCGATTAGGCAACGACGCCGTGCCGGACGCTGTAGGCCGGGGACTACATGCGTGTAGGACGAGCGCGCCGACCCGCGCGCCGGATCGGCGCCGGCTTCATTCGATGCGGCAGCGCGCGACCTTCTCCGCATCCCAGGCGTGGCCGCTGCCCGGCGTCTCGTTCACGGGCCAGCAGCCGTCGACGATCTTCACCGGCTCGGCGGCGATCGCGTCGCTCCAGTCCACGTACTCGAGCCAGTGGGCCGTCGGCGTGGCCGCCAGCAGGTGCGCGCTGACCTCGGGCATCAGGTGCGAACTCATGGGAATGCCGTGCGCCTCCGCCACGCCGGCGGCCTGCATCCAGCCGGTGACGCCGCCGATGCGCGCCACGTCCGGCATCACGAGGTCGCAGGCCTGCGCCTGCAGCGCGCGCAGCAGGTCCTTGGGGCCGTCGAAGTTCTCGCCGATCTGCACCGGCAGGTGCAGCTCGCGCGCGATGGCGGCGCAGCCGGCGAGGTCGTCCTGGCGGATCGGCTCTTCCAGCCAGCTCACGCCTTCCGATTGGAGTGCGCGGCCGCGCAGCAGCGCCTCGTGGCGCGAGAGCGCCTGGTTGTAGTCCACCATCAGCTCCACGGAGGCGGGCAGGCGAGCGCGCACGGCGCGCGTGACGGCCAGGTCTTCCGCCAGCGTGGCGTAGCCCAGGCGCAGCTTGACGGCCTGCATGCCGCCTTCGAGCAGCTGCTGCGCTTCGTCTGCCGCGGCCTGCGGGCTCATGAGGCCGAGGCCGCAGGAGTTGTAGGCCCGCACCGGCCGTGGCGCGCCCCCCAGCAGGCTGGCCAGCGGCGCGCCGGCGGCCACCGCGAGCGCGTCCCACAGCGCCATGTCGAAGGCGGACAGCGCCATGCGCACGATGCCCGTGACGCCGACCAGCGCGAAGCGGCGCTGCAGCCTGGCCGCGATCGCCACCGGCGCCACGCGCTCGCCGCGCACGACTTCGCAGGCGTCCTCGATCGTCGCGGCGATGGGCCTGGCGCCGCTGCGCCGGTAGCAGAAGACATAGGAGCGGCCGCTGACGCCCTCCTCGGTGAGCAGCTCCACCAGCAGCAGCGGCGCCGCCTTCACGGTGGCGGCGCTGGTGCCGAGCACGTAGCGCAGCGGCACTTCCACCGGCGTGCAGCGCACGCTGCGCACGTGCAGGCCGGCCAGCGTGGGCGCTTCAGCCATGCTGGGCTCCTTCGGCATGCAGCGCCAGGATGTCGTAGATCGCCCGATTGAGCGGCGTCGGCACGCCCTTGGCCTGGCCCAGTTCCACCACGCCGCCGGCCAGCCAGCGCACCTCGAGCCGGTTGCCGCGCTCCAGGTCGTGGTGCATGGAGGAGGTCATGTCGGGCGACACGTCGTCGGCGAGCTGCAGCCGCACCTGCGCATAGTCCGCCGGCAGCGGCACGCCGTGCGCGCGGCCCACGGCGACCACTTCGCGCATCACGTCGAGCAGGAAGGCGCGCGTCTGCGGGTTGCTGCGGATCGGGCCGATGGTCTTGCGCATGGTCGCCGTGGTGCCCGAGAGGCCGACCAGGAACACGTACTTCTGCCAGATCTCGCGCAGGATGTGCTCCGACAGTTCGGCCTTGATGCCGCCGGCCAGGCAGGCGGCCAGCAGCGCCTCGCCGCGGGCCGAACGCGAGCCGTCGAACTCGCCGAACACCAGGCGCTGCATCGGCCCGGTCTGGCGGATCACGCCGGGCGAGTCGATCGTGGTGGCCACGTAGCCGACGCCGCCCATGAGCTGGCGGGCGTCGAAGGCGGCGCGCAGGTACTGGTCCTTCAGCACGCCGTTCTGGAACGAGATCACGGCCGTTTGCGGCCCGACCATGGGCCGGATCTGCGCGATCGCCGGCTCGGTGTCCCACAGCTTCACGCACAGCATCACCACGTCGGCGACGCCGACCTCGGCCGGCTGCTCGGTCGCGTTCACCTTCGGCAGGTAGATCGGCTCGGGCCCTTCGATGCGCAGGCCTTCGGTGCGCATGGCCTGGAGGTGCCGGCCGCGGGCGATGAAGTGCACGTCGGCCCCGCCTTGCGCGAGCCGCGCCCCGAAGTAGCCGCCCAGTCCGCCCGAACCCATGATCGCGATGCGCATCGTGTCTCCTTGTGCTTGTGTGTGGGGCAGGCGCTATTCGCCCTGCCAGAAGTCGACGTTGTCCTGCGGCCGCCCGATGTGGCGCAAGCCGATTGGCCCCCTGCCATCGAGCACGCCGAACTTGCCCGAGTCCGGATAGTGGCAGACCTCCGGATGGAGCATGTTGCTCACCGCCAGCATCTTCAATTCGGTGCTGCCCTTGCTGCGCGACCTCTCCGCAAGGTCGACGTACTTCGCGTCGGCGATGTTCATGATCGGAGCAGGCATGGCGAACTCCCTGAGTGTCGCCGCATTCTGCAGGAAAGGCAGCAGGATGCGCAGGCACCCCGCCCGCTGCAGGGCCGCTTCAGGGCCGCAGCGGAACGGGCAGGCCGGCGCCCGGCCAGCGCCCTTCCTCCACCAGGCTGCGGGCCACTTCGCATAGCACGCCGCGGGCGGCGCGGCTCGGCGCCGACAGCTCGTCCTCCGACAGGGTCGCCAGCAGCGGCTGCCGGCGTGCATCCGCGTCCTCCACCCGCACCATGCGCAAGGCGCCCGTTGCCGCCCGTGCGAGCGCCGCGCCAGGCTGCACGGTGGCGGCCAGGCCGGTGCCCACGGCGTCCATCAGGAGGGGCAGACCGTCGATTTCGGCGAGCACGTTCGGCTGGGCGCCGGCGCGCCGGAACAGGGCATTCACCAGGACGCGCAGGTCGTGGGCCCCGCTGGGCAGCACCAGCGGCACATCGCGCAGGACTGCGAGCGACGCGCTGTCGCCCTCGGGCATGCCGGGCAGGTCGGCGCGCCCGATGATGAACAGCGCCTCATCCACCAGGGGCAGCACGCTCCAGCGGCGCGCGGCCTCGGCCCGGTACGCCACGGCGAGATCCAGCCGACGGGCCTGCAGCATGGCAGCGATGTCGCCGGAGAGGGCCTCCACCAGGTGCAGCTTCACGTGCGGGTAGCGCTCGCTCATCGCCAGCAGCAGCGGCAGGCCGAGGACCGAGGCGATGGTGGGGGGCATGCCGATGCTCACGTCGCCGCTCAGGCGCGCTTCCTGCGCCGCGTGCACCGCGTCGGCGGCGTGCCGCAGGATCAGCCGCGCCTGGGCCAGGAAGGCCAGCCCGGCGTCGGTGACGACCACGCCTGCGGCGGCGCGTTCCAGCAGCCTGGCCCCCAGCGCGTCCTCCAGCAACCCGATCTGCTGCTGCACCCGGGGGGTGGACAGCCCGAGCCCCTCCGCGGCGGCCGTGACGGAGCCCAGTTCCGCGGCACGGACGAAGCAGCGCAGCTGGCGCAGGTCGAACACCGGCTCGCCTTCGTCAAGGCATCCCGCTGGTGCTGGTTTGATCTGGCTCACTGTGGACCCCGGCTGGGAATTTCTACAATCCGGGAGGGTCGGACTCGCGGCGGAGTTTTCCATGGACATGCGGCAGTTGAAGTATTTCGTACAAATCGTGGAGAGCGGCAGTCTGTCGCAGGCGTCGCGCCAGCTGTTCATCGCCCAACCGGCCCTGAGCCAGCAGATGGCCCGCTTGGAGGAGGAGGTCGGCAAATCCCTGCTGGTGCGCTCGGCCCGCGGGGTGGTGCCGACGGAAAACGGCGAGGCCCTGTACCACCACGCCAGGTTCATGCTGCGCCAGCTCGATCAGGCGGTGTCGGTGGCGCGGCAGGAGCACACCCAGGCAAGTGGCCGGGTCGCCGTGGGCCTCGCTCCCACCACCGTGTGCGCGCTGGGCCTGCCCCTGATGAAGCACCTGCGCGAGAAGTACCCCGGGATCGTGTTGAACGTGATCGAGGGCCTGTCCGGTCACCTCGAACACATGACGCGCCTGGGCCAGTTGGACCTGGCCGTCCTGTTCAGCCCCACCGCGGCGAGCGAGCTGAATTTCGAGCCGCTGCTGGAGGAGGAACTGTTCGTCATCCTGCCGGCGGCGAGCCGGCTCGCCGCCCAGCACCGCAAGGCGCTCACACTGTCCGAAGTCGCCGCCCTTCCCCTGATCCTGCCCAGCCCGGGGCACGGCCTGCGGCGCCGCATCGACCTGGAGTTCGAGCGCGCCAACATCACCATCGACCCGGTGGCCGAAATCGATTCGCTGCCGCTGCTGATGCGCTGCGTCGCCGACGGCGTAGGCGCCACGATCAAGCCGATGGCCGCCATCCACGCGCTCGGCGATGCGCCGGAGCGCTGGCGCTGCCTGCCCGTGTCGGACGCGACCATGCTGCGCGCCAACTTCCTCTACGCGCTGCCGGTGGAAAAACTGTCGCCCTCGGCCGCCATCGTGCGCAGCGAGCTGAAAGCCGTGACGCGCCGCCTGGCCGAGAGCGGCGCCTGGAGCGGCGTGCGGCTCACGCCCGCCGCTTTGGAAGGCGCGCCGGAGCGGCACGCCCGCGTCGCAGCCTAGCAGCCTGGCAGCTTCGGCCATCCCGGCGCTCCGTTCGCCTGGCCGCAGGCCTCAGGCGCTGCCGCGCCGTGCCCAAGCCGCGCGCGTAGCCTCGACGGTCGCCTCGATGCCACGCTGCAGGTTGTACTGCGGCCGGTAATCGAGTTCCGCCATCGCGCGGCGGATGTCCAGCGCGCCCTTCCTCGCGCTGGGCAGCCGCCCCCCGTGCAGGTAGGCGCCGTTGCCCACGCTGATGCGCGCCCCCGGCACCGCGCGGTTCACCGCCTCGGCCACGTCGGCCAGCGTCGGCGCCTCACCGGTCGCGATGTTGTAGCTGTCGAACCGGTGCTTCGGCTGGTCCAGCGCGAGCAGCGCGCCGGCCACCGTGTCGCTGATGTAGACCTGGTCCACGGCGAAATCGGCACCTTCCCCGAGGTGGTAGGGCTCGCCACGCAAGGCCGCTTCGACGAAGGTGCGCGGCATGCGCAGGCGCGGCAGGTGCGGCCCGTAGACCCAGCAGGTGCGCACGTTGATGCACTCCAGCCCGTGGTCGTGCGCGTACACGCGGCCCAGGTGCTCCACCGCCAATTTGGTCGCGCCGTAGACGCTCACCGGCTTTTGCGGATGCTCCTCGTCGATGCTGGAGGCGAGGAAGTCGCCGTAGGTTTCCTCCGTGCTGATGTGGATCACGCGCCGCACGCCGGCGAAGCGCATCGCCTCGAACAGGTTGATCGAGCCCTCGACGTTGACGCGGTAGGTCTTCAAGGGGATGTCCGCCGCCTGCACCACGCCCACGATGGCGGCGGTGTGCACCACGGCGTCGGGCCGGTGCTCGGCGAACAGGCGCATCACCTGCGGCCATTCGCCGAAATCCACCGCCGCCACCGCCAGCCTCGGCTGCGCGGCCGCCAGCGCGGCGATCTCCGCGGAAACCGACAGGTCGGCGGCGACCACCGCGTCGCCGCGCGCCAGCAGCGTGCGCACGATCTCGGCGCCCAGCCAGCCGCAGCCGCCAGTGACAAGGATCTTCTTCATGCTCAGCGCGGCTCCTCGTCGGTCGGCGGGCTGGTGATCACCAGGAACACCAGCGTGTCGGTGCCGGTGCAGTGGAACTCGTGCACCACCCCGGGCGGGATGTAGGTGACGTCGTTGGCGCGCACCAGGCGGCGCTCGCCATCGAGCACCAGCACACCCTCGCCGCTCAGCACGTGGTAGATCTGCTCCTGCACCTTGTGCACGTGGCTCTCCACGTGGGCGCCGGGCTCGTAGCAGGAGATGCGGTGGTCGAAGAAGCGGCTGCCCACGCTGGCCGGGCCGACGATTTCCTTGGACAGCGCACCGCCGAAGTGGCCGGGGTACTGGATCCAGGTCAGCTCGCCGAGGTTGCGGGTGACCGCCTGCTTCTGCGCCGTCGCGTGGCGGAACTTCTTTTCGTCGGGGACTGCAAGTGCCATGGGATTACCTTTCGAAGCCGGGCAGGCCGGCGAGCAGGTGCCGCTGGTCGTGCTCGGCGAGGAAGCCGAGCCGCTCGGCGGCGTGGGACAGGTCGTACAGCGGCGCGAAGGGTTCGCGCTCGTACACGCGGGGATCGCGCACCTGGACCGCGTCGCCATGCAGGCGGCGCAGGCGCGCGAGCGTCGGCTCGGGCGACAGCGTCACCCGTGCCGAGAGATAGAAGGGCTCGAAGTCGCCCGGCTGCATCCGCAGCTCCAGCGCGAGGCGGAACGCGCGCGCCAGGTCGCGTGGATCGATGTGGTGGTGCAGCGGCCCGCCGCCGGCCGCGGACGGACCGCCCACGGCGGGCCCGCGGTAGGCGGCCGGGTCCCTGGCGCGCGCCACGATCTCGCCCGCCATCTCGGGATAGGCGACGAACACCGTGCGCAGCGCCACCACCGACATGCCCCGCAACGCCCAGGCGCGCGCGAGCCCTTCGCCCAGCACCTTGCTCACGGCATAGGGATCGGTGGCCTGCAGCGGGTGCGCGAGATCCAGCGGCGCGTACAGCGGCGCCAGCATGCGGCCTTCGCGCACGGTGTAGCCCGCGACCGAATCGCTGGAGCAGAACACCACGCGGGCGATGCCCGCGGCTTCCGCCGCCTCGAACACGGTGTAGGTGCCCTGGGTGTTGACGCGCAGGATGGTCTGGCCGTCGCCCGACCAGATGTTGGGGATGGCCGCGATGTGCAGCACGGCGTCCATGCCGCGCACGGCGTCCTGCACGGCGGCGACGTCGGTGACGTCGGCCACACGCCATTCGATGTCGGCGCTGCCGCGGCGGCGATCGAACCCGCGCACGGCGTGGCCGTGGCGCACGAGTTCGTCGACGGCGAAGCGTCCGAGGAGGCCGGCCGCGCCGGTGACGAGAACCTGGCTCATGCGGGGCTCTCCGCCTTGCGCGGCGCCCAGCCGAGCCGCGCCAGCCGTTCGTGGCTGCGCACGATGCCGGCCTCGGGTTGGGGGTGGATGATTTCCATCATGCAGATTCCGTCGAACGCGATCTCGTCCAGGGCCGCCAGCGTGGCGCCGAAGGGCACGTCGCCCTGCCCCACCTCGTCGTGCCGCCAGGCCTGGCGCGTGGTGTCGGACAGGTGAACGACCTCCACCAGGGCGGCGAGCTGCCGCAGCCCTTCGGCCGGCGACTCGCCGATGAAGTGGGCATTGGCCGCGTCGTAGCAGATGCTGACGGCCGGCGTGGCCAGCTCGCGCACGAAGGCGCCGAGCGCGGCCGCGTCGGGCAACGCCGCGAACGGCACGTTCTCGAGCGCGAGCCGCACGCCACGCGCCTGTGCGTGCGGGATCAGCTCGCGCAGGCTCTCGTGCAGCCACTGCCTGCGCTGCGCCGGCGCGGGGGCCAGCAGCGGATTCATGCGGCCGGGCACGGTCACGAGGTACTCGGCCCCGAGGTCCGCGGCCAGGTCGATGGCGTCGCGGAACAGGCCCACCGAGTACGCGCGCATGCGCGCCAGCGGGCTGGCGAGGTTGGTGTCGAGGCTCGGCAGGTTGAGGCCGCGCACGCGCAGGCCCTGCTCTCGCAGGGCCCGCAGCTGCGCACGCTCGGCGCGGCCGGCTTCGAACGACAGGTGCGGCGGATTGAGAACCAGCTCGAACTCCGCGTAGCCGAGGGCGCCCAGCTGGCGCAGGCAGTCGGCCGCCGGGGTGGTCCAGATGAAGCCGTAGGTGTTGATGCCCAGCGGCCGCGGCGCGCGCACTCCGTTCACGTCGCCACCTCCAGCAGCTGCGGCGCCTCCTCGTCGGCCTGGGCCACGCCCAGCAGCCGCTCCTGCAGCGCGAGGTCCGCCGCCAGCGCCTGCGCCGTGCCGTCGTAGGCCACCTTGCCGCTCACCAGCACGCAGGCGCGGTCGGCCATCGCCAGCACCGACTCCGCGTGGTGTTCGACGATCACCAGGCTGGCGCGGCTGGTGAGCTTGGCCACCGCTTCGCGCACCTCCTGCACCACCGCGGGCGCCAGGCCTTCGAAGGGTTCGTCGAGCAGGATCAGGCGGCTGGGCACCATCAGCGCGCGCGAGATCGCGACCATCTGGCGCTCGCCGCCGGAGATGTTCTCCGCGCGCGAGCGCATCAGCACCTTGAGCTTGGGAAACAGCTCGCAGACTTCTTCCAGCGAAGCCCCGCCGGGGCGCGCGGCGAGCTTGAGGTTCTCCTGCACCGTCAGGTTGGGGAACAGGCGGCGGCCTTCGGGCACCAGGGCGACGCCGAGCCGGTTGATGCGGTCCGGGCGCAGCTGGCTCACGTCCCGGCCGTCGAACAGCACGCGGCCCGCGCTGGGGTGCAGTACGCCGGTGATGGTGCGCAGCGCGGTCGTCTTCCCCACGCCATTGCGGCCCAGCAGCGCCAGCACCTCGCCCGGGTACACCGTGAGGTTCACGCCTTCCAGCACGGTGCCGCCGCCGTAGCCGGCGCGCACGTCCTCCAGCTGCAGCAGCGGCACGCCGCCGCGCTCGCGCACCGGGGCGGCGTGGGTCTTGCGCGCCTGCAGTTCCACGACCGTCGGCCGCTCCACCCCCGCGGCATGGCTGGCCTGGGGCTCCTGGCTGCGTCCCAGGTACGCGCTGACCACCTCCGGATTGCGACCCACTTCGGCCGGCAGGCCGTCGGCGATCAGGCGGCCCTGGTGCAGCACCGTGATGCGGTCCGACAGCGCCAGCACGCGGTCGATGTCGTGCTCGATCAGCAGCACCGTGTGCGTGTGCCCCAGCTTGCGGATCAGCGCGCTCACCAGCTGGCGGTCGGATTCGGCCAGGCCCGCCAGCGGCTCGTCCAGCAGCAGCAGCTTGGCGTTCGTGGCCAGCGAGACGGCGATCTCCAGCAGCCGCTTCTCGCCGTGCGAGAGTTCCGAGCAGAGGTCGCCGGCTCGGTCCGCCAGCCCCACGGCGTCCAGCAGCGACCACACGCGCGCGTTCGCGTCGGCGTCCGCATAGGCGTCGCGCCAGAAACCGAGCCACTGCGAGCGCGCCGCCTGCACCGCCACCCGCACGTTCTCGAAGGCGCTGAGGTTGGGGAACACGCTCAGGATCTGGAACGAGCGCGCCATGCCGAGGCGGGCGCGCCGGTAGGCGGGCAGCCGCGTGATGTCCCGGCCCTCGAACAGGATGCGACCGCCGTCCGGCGCGAGCACGCCGGTGAGGATGTTGAACAGCGTGGTCTTGCCCGCGCCGTTGGGGCCGATCAGGCTGTGCAGCGTGTGGCGGCGCACCTGCAGCGAGATGCCGTGCTGCGTCACGATCGAGCCGAAGCGCTTGGACAGCGACTCCACCGCCAGCACCACCTCGTCGCCGCGTCCCGGCTCGCCCTGCGGCTGGTAGGGCATGATGCGCGCCGGCCGCGGGGGCACGCCCGCACGCGCGAGAGTCCAGCGGTTGCGCCGCACCAGCCGCTGCAGGATGCCTTGCATGCCCTCGGGCGAGAGCAGCGCGAACAGGATGATGACGGGCGCGAAGAACAGCCACCAGTTCTCCGTGACCGCGCTCAGGCGGTCCTCCAGCACGATGAAGGTGATGGCGCCCCACAGAGGGCCCAGGAAGTGGTGCACGCCGCCCAGGGCAGCCATCAGCACCGGGTCGCCGGCGTGCTGCCAGTTCAGGTTGTTCGCGTAGGCGCCCTGCAGCAGCAGCGCCATCAGCCCGCCGCCGACGCCGATCGCCCCGCCCGCGATCACCACGGCGACCACCTTGGTGGCGTAGGTGTCGTAGCCGAGGCTGGCCACGCGCTGCTCGTTGTCGCGCAGTGCCTGCATCAGGCGGCCGAAGGGCGCGTGCGCCACTCGCCACAGAGCCCACATGAGGCCGATCACCAGCACCAGCGTGAAGGCGTGGAAGGCCATCGCCGAGGGAAACAGCGGACGCGCCACGTTCTGCAGCCCGTTCTCGCCGCCGGTGACGCTGGTCCACTTGAACGCGATCTCGAAGGCGATCTGCGAGCAGGCCAGCGTGAGCAGCGAGAAGTACAGGCCGCGCCGGCGCAGGATCAGCGCCCCCACGGCCAGCGCCAGCAGCAGCGAGAACACCAGGGCGATCAGCACCCCGGTGAACTCGTTGCCGCCCCAGGCGCCGGCGGCGATCGCCACCGAATAGCTGGCGCAGCCGAAGAAGAAGGAGGCCCCGAAGGGCACCAGGCCCAGGTAGCCGATCAGGAAGTTCACGCCGGCGCCATACAGCGTGTAGATCGCGATCTGCGTGACCCGCTGGATCGGCATGCCGATGGCCAGCGCGATGGCCGACACGGCGAGCAGCACGGCGGCCAGCACCGCGATGGGATGCTCCCACCCGCGGGTGGAAGACGGGGTTGGGTTCATTCGAAGCGCTCCCAGCGTTCGCCGAACAGGCCGCGGGGCCGCAGCAGCAGCACCAGGAACATCAGGGCGTACATGGAGGCGGCCGCCGCGTCCGCCTTGAACTGGATGGTCAGCGACATCACGACGCCTACCGCCAGGCCGGCCACGACCGCGCCCGGGAAAGAACCCAGCCCGCCGATGGCCACGATCACGAAGGCCGGCATGATGGCGCCGGCGGCCATGGAGGGCGAGACGGTCCACAGCGGCGCCGCCAGCACGCCGGCGATGGCCGCCAGCGCGCAGCCGAGGCCGAACACCGCCGTCAGCACGCGCGGCAGCCGGATGCCGAGCAGTTCCACCATCTCCGGGTCGCGGCTGCCGGCGCGCAGGATGCGGCCATACGGCGTCCAGGCGAGGAAGGCCCACAGCGCCAGCAGCGTCGCGACGGTCGTGCCGAGCACCGCGACGCGGTACTTGGTGATCAGCAGCGGCCCGTATTCGACGATGCCGTTCAGGAAGGGCGGCGGGCTGAAAGGCTTGCCGTCGGCGCCCCAGAGCAGGCGGATCAGCGCCTCGATCAGCAGCGCCAGCGCGAAGGTCACGATCAGGCTCAGCAGCGGCTCCTTGCCATAGAGCCGCCGGATGATGGCGACCTCCACCACCATCCCGGCCACGCCCACCAGCGGCGGCGCCAGCACCACGGCCCACCAGCCCCACAACTGGTACAGCTGCCAGGCGGCGTAGGCGCCGAGGGCGAAGAACGCCCCGTGCGCGAAGTTGATCACGCCCAGCAGGCCGAAGGTGATGGACAGACCCACGGCGATCAGCACGTAGATGAAGCCCAGCACCAGCCCGTTGGCCGTTTGCGAGACCAGGGTGTCCAGCATGGCGGCGGTTCCTCGCTTGCGGCCGGCGGCTTACAGCGCCGGCATGCTGCAGCCGACCTCCTCCTTGCCGCCGAAGGCCCGCGCCGTCTCGGCCTCGTTGGCCGAGGTGTCCTTCAGCACGTCCATGTAGTCCCACTTGTCCTTGATGTTCGCCTTGACCTTGACGATCACCGCCGGTCGCACCAGCTGGTGGTCCCAGTCGCGGAAGTAGAACGGCGTGGCGCCCTCGGCGTTCTTCCACTTCTCCAGCGCGGTGACGATGGCCTTGGGCTCCGTCGATTTCGCCGCGGTGATCGACTCCAGCAGGGAGCGCATCGCGATCCAGCCGGACCAGGACTTGTCGGACGGCGGCCGGTTGTACTTCTTCATGAAGTCCTCGGTGAACTTCTTTTCCGCCGCGGAGTTCTTCGGGTTGTTGTAGTACCAGGGCTTGATGTAGATGCCGGTGGAGGCCTGCGGGCCGACGTCCCAGAAGTCGGTGTCCGTCACCGCGACCGCCACGTACGGGATCTTCTCGCGCATTCCCATCTCGTTCCACTGCTTCAGGAAGTTGGAGAAGTCGCCGCCCACCAGTCCGCCCACCACCACGTCCGGCTTGGCCTGCCGGATCTTGAGGATGTAGGAGCTGTAGTCCGCGGTGTTCAGCGGCACCTCGTCGACGCCGACCTCGCTGGCGCCGACTTGCTTCAGCAGCGAGCGCGCCGAGCGCAGGATGTCCTGTCCGAAGGCGTAGGAAGGCGTGAGGAAGTAGACCTTCTTGCCGATCTGCGACACGTACGGCATCAGACCGCGCATCTGCACCGGCACCGTGGCCTGGGTGCGGAACACGTAGCGGCTGCAGTTCTTGCCGGTGATCTCGCTGGCGGCGGCGCCGGGCAGGATCAGCGGGATCTTCTCGCGCGCGGCGACGCTCATCATGGCAAGCGCCGAGGAGCTGTAGTTGCCGCCCACCACGGCGACCACCTTGTTCTCGTTCACCAGCTTCTGCATGTTCTGCTGCGAGACCTGCGGGTTCGGCTCGTCCAGCCAGACCAGCTCGATCGCGCGGCCCAGCACCTTGCCGCCGGCCTGTTCGACGGCCAGCTCGCTGCCCTTTTGCAGGAACTCGCCGATGGCCGCGCCCGGGCCCTGCTTGGAGTAGATGAGGCCGATGCGCACGGGGCCGGTGTCCTGCGCGAAGGCGGCGCCGGCCAGGCCGAGCGCGGCGAGGCCGCACACGAGGGCGCGGCGCGTAAAGGGACGGAACACAGAGAGAGAAGCCATGATGTCTCCAGGTTGGTGATCGGCGTGCGGCTTCTTGGCGGCCGCGCGGGTCCTCGGTGGCGGGATGCGCGCGGGCGCGCATCCCCCTTTCACCGGGACGACTGTAGGCAGCGGTCCGCGGCCTGCAAACTACTGTTTTCCGAGAGCGCGTATAGCGGCGGCTTATGGGCGGGCGCGCACGCGTGGCGCGCTGCGAGATAGCCGAACACGAGCGCCGGCCCCAGCGTGATGCCGGGACCCGGGTAGGCGCTGTTCATCACGGAATGCATGTCGTTGCCGCAGGCGTACAGCCCCGGGATCGGGCTGCCGTCGGCGCGCAGCACCTGCGCGTTGGCGTCGGTGCGCACGCCGGCGGCCATCCCGAGGTCGGCGGGCTGCACCGCCACGGCGTAGAACGGCCCTTGCTCGATCGGCGCCACGCAGGGATTGGGCTGCTGGTCGGCGTCGCCGAGGTGGCGCTGGTAGATGTTGCAGCCGCGTCCGAAGACGGGGTCCTGGCCTGCGCGCGCGGCCTCGTTGTAGCCGCGCACGGTGGCGAGGAAGGCGTCGGCCGGCACGCCGATCGCGTGCGCGAGCTGCTCCAGGGTGGCCGCGCGCTTGAGGTAGCCGCTGGCGCGCTCCTCGCGGGTGGACACCGCGAACGGCCGCACCCGGCCGAGGCCGTACTTCCACAGGAAGCGGCTGTCGCAGACCAGCCAGGCCGGCACGCGCGCCTGCGCATCGCGCAGCTGCGCGCGGACGAACTCGTGGTACGACACCGCCTCGTTGACGAAGCGCTGCCCGCGGGCGTCCACCGCGATGAGGCCCGGCTTGGCGCGGTCGCTCACGGTGTGCGGGAACATCGCCTGCGTGCCGTCGGCGCGCCGGAAGGTGGACACCGGCACCCAGAACGCCAGCGCCTCGTCGACCGTCGAGGCCGGCGCGCTCAGTTGCGCCCCGACGGCGCGCGCCAGATGCACGCCGCCCTGGGCTGCGCCGGAGCGGACCGTGGCCGACAGCGTGTCGGCCGCCGCCGGCACATAGGCCTGCCGCAACTCCGGGAAGTGCGAGATGCCGCCGGTGGCGAGGATCACCGCCGCGCCCGCGAGCAGCTCGCGTTCGGCGCCGTCGGTGCGCACGCGCACGCCGATCACGCGCCCGCCCTGCAGCCTGAGCGACTGCACCTGCGCGCCCAACTCGATCTGCACGCCAAGCGCGCGCGCGGATTTCAGCAGCCGTGCCGCCAGCGCGTTGCCCAGCACGAGGCTGGTGCCGCGGTGCGCGCGCAGCCGCTGCCGCGCATAACGCGCCAGCAGCTTCACCACGTGCCACTGCGCGCGCAGCGAGCGGCCGACACGGCGCAGCACGGGGAGATCCTCGCGGCTGATCATCATCCCGCCGAACAGCAGGAACTCGGGCAGCGGGTCGCGCAGCAGCGCGAAGTCGGCGCCGAGTGCGAGGCCGTCGTACGGCACCGGCTCCAGCACGCGGCCTCCCGCGGTGGCGCCGGGAAGGTCCGGGTAGTAGTCGGGATAGCGCCGCACGGGCCGCAGCTTGAGCGCGGTGCGTTCCTCCAGGAAGCGGATCGCCTCGTCGCCGCGGGCGAGGAAGGCCTGCATGCGAGCGTCGTGCTCGCAACCGGCGACGGTGGCGCGCAGGTAGGCCTGCACCGCCTGCGGGCTGTCTTCCAGGCCGGCGGCGTGCATCTTGTAGTTGTCGGGGATCCACACCATGCCGCCGGAGATGGCGGTGGTGCCGCCGATGCGGCCGGTGGCTTCCAGCAGCAGCACCCGCTGCCCGAGCGCCGCCGCGGTGCAGGCGGCCGCCAGGCCGGCGGCGCCCGAACCGAGCACGATCACGTCATGGCTGCCGGCTTCCATGGCTCACACCATGCCGCCATTGGGCTGCACCACCTGGCCGTGGACCCAGGAGGCCCGCGGCGAGGCGAGGAAGCTCACGACCTGCGCGACTTCCGCCGGCGCGCCTACGCGGTTGAAGGGGCTCATGGCGGCGGCACGCTGCAGGGCGGCGGCATCCTTGCCGGCGCGGAACAGGTCGGTATCGACGGGCCCCGGCGCGACCGCGTTGACGCGCACGCCGCGTCCGGCGAGCTCGCGGGCCAGCGAACGCACCAGCCCTTCGACCGCAGCCTTGCTCGCCGTGTACGGGCCGCCGCCGGGCACCGCGTGCCGCACCATCGAGGTGGTCAGCGCAATGATGCTGCCGCCGTCGGCCACCTGGCGCGCGGCCTCGGCGAGCACGTTGAAGGCGCCGACGATGTTCACCTCCACCAGCTCGCGCAAGTGCGCGGGGTCGAACTGCGCCAGCGGAGCGGGCGGCACGTTGATGCCGGCGTTGGCCACCACGCATCGGACGCGGCCGCCGAAGTCGGCCTGCGCCTGGGCGAACACCCGCGCCACCTGCGCGGCATCCCGGATGTCGGCCGCATGGCCACGGGCGCGGCTCGCGCCTTCCGGAACGGAGGCCGTCCCGGACGTGGAGGTGAAGGCCACCTCCCAGCCGTCGGCAGCCAGGGCCTGCACGCAGGCGGCGCCGATGCCGCGCGAGCCGCCGAACACGATCGCGATCTTCTTTTCCATGGTGGGAAGGTTCAGGGCCGCCACGGCTGGCCGAACGCGGGCTCCTTGTAGGGGATGGGGGGAAGCTGCCAGGTGCCGGTGGAAGGCGGGCGCACTTCGGCGTCCACGTGCACGTCGATCACGCACGGGCGCCGGTTCTTCAGCGCCTGCTGCACGGCGGCGGCGAGCTCCTGCGGGCGCTTGACCGTGAATCCGTCGGCGCCGCAGGCACGCGCCCAGGCGGCGAAGTCGGGGTTGTAGCGCTCGCCGGTCTGGCCGTGGTAGAACGCCGTGCCGATCTCTCGCCCGTCGAACAGGCCGTACTGCAGGTCGCGGATCGCGCTCCACGCGAAGTTGTTCCAGACCACCCACACGACCGGCAGGTTGTATTCGACGGCGGTGCACAGCACGTAGGGCGTCATGGTGAAGCCGCCGTCGCCGACCACCGCGACGCAGGGCCGATCCGGCGCGGCGAGCTGGGCGCCCAGGATGCCGCACACGCCGAAGCCCATGCTCGAATAGCCCCAGCTATTGAGCATGCTCTGCGGGCGCTTCGCCTGCCAGAACTGCATGAACCAGTTGTGGTGCACGCCGGAGTCGAGCGCGAGGATCACGTCCTCGGGCAGCTGCCTCTGCAGCGTGCCGACCACGAACTCGGGCCGCAGGGGCGAGGTGGAGTCTTCGAAGTGCGGCCGCACGAAGGCCTCCCATTCGCGCTGCCAGCCCTGCACCTGGTCCAGCCAGGGCGCGTATTGCTGTCGCTTGATCTGGGGCCGACGATCCAGTGCGGTGAGAATCTGGCGCGTGAACACCTTCACGTCCGCGATCAGGCCCAGCGTAGGCGCGTAGTTGCGCCCCAGCTCCTGCGGATCGATGTCCACGTGGATCAGCCTGGTGGACGGGAAATTCCAGGAATAGCCGGCGTGCCAGCTCGATGCGCTGCGGTCGTCGAAACGGGTGCCCAGCGTGATCACCAGGTCGCTGCGGCGGCCCGCCTCGTTGGCCGGATAGGCGCCATTGCGGCCGATGAAGCCGAGGGCGAGCGGATGGTCGCCGCGGATGCAGCCCATGCCGTTGGGCGAGGTGATCACGGGGATCTGCAGGCGCTCGGCCAGCTCGGTGATCTCGGCGCCGGCTTCGGACAGCGTGGCCCCGTGGCCGATGAACAGCACCGGCCGGCGCGCCTGCGCCAGCAGGTCCAGCGCCGCTTCGATGTCGGCCTCGCAGGCGCCGGGACGGTGCGCGCGGTGGAGGTGCGAGGGCGGCGGCAGTTCGACCTCGTCCTCCTCCTGGTACACGTTGTACGGGATGTCCAGGTTCACCGGGCCGGGCCGGCCGGTGACCATCGTGTCCATCGCCTGGCGCAGCGCCAGCGGCAGCATGTCCACCCGCGTGGGCTGGAAGGCGCGCTTGACCACCGGCCGCACCACCTGCGCGAAATCGGCCTGGTTGTGCTTGTACAGTTCCTGGAAGGGCGCGCGATTGTGCTGCGAGGTCGGCACGTTGGAGGTGATGCACAGGAAGGCCGACGAATCCGACAGCGCGGTGGCGAGCGACATCACCATGTTCGCCGAGCCCGGCCCGGTGGAGGTGAGCGTGGCCACGGGCTGGTGCTTCACGCGGAAGTAGGCGTCGGCCATGTGGCCCGCGCACTGCTCGTGGCGCGGCGACACCAGCTTGATGCTGTCGCGGCGCTCGTACAGCGCATCGAGCATGCCCACGTTGCCGTGCCCGCAGATGCCGAAGATGTACGGCACCTTCTCCTGCACGAGGTATTCGGCGATCAGCTCGCCGCCTTTCATTCTTGCCATGTGCTGCTCCTTCAGGCCGTGATGGAGACGACCCGCTCCTCGGTCATTTCGTGCACCGCGTACCGCGGGCCCTCGCGGCCGAAGCCGCTGTCCTTCGAGCCGCCGTAGGGCATCACGTCCACGCGCGAGCTGGAGGTCTCGTTGATGTGGACGCCGCCCACCTGCAGCGCACGCGCGGCGCGCAGCGCGTCGGCAATGCGATTGGTGAAGATGCCCGTGGCCAGCCCATAGGGCGTGGCGTTGACGCGCGCGATCGCCTCGTCCAGCGTGCGGAAGGGCACGATCGACATGACCGGGCCGAACACCTCGCTGCAGCCCACGCGCATGTCGTCGCGCACGCCGGCGAGCAGCGTCGGAGCGACCACCGCACCTTGCCGCCCGCCGCCGGCCAGCAGCCGGGCGCCGCCCGCCACCGCCTCCTCGATCCAGGACGCGATGCGCTGCGCTGCGTCTTCGCTGATCACGGGTCCGACCACCGTGGCGGCGTCGGCCGGGTCGCCGCAGGGCAGTGCCTGTACCTGCGTGGCGAGCTTGTCCTCGACCCGCGCGGCGATGGCCTCGTGCACCAGCAGCAGCTGGATCGAAGTGCACACTTGCCCCGCCTTGCGGTAGGCGGCGTTGACCACCTTGGGCAGGGCCGTGTCGAGATCGGCGTCGTCGCAAAGAATGGTGCAGGCGATCGAACCGAGCTCCATCTGGGTGCGTCGCAGGCCCGCCTGCTGCTGGATCACGCGCCCCACCTCCGTGCTGCCGGTGAAGGCGAAGAAGCGGATGCGCCCATCCTCCTGCAGCAGGCGCACCACCGCGCCGCCGCCGTGCACGAGCTGGAAGAAGCCGGCGGGCACGCCAGCCTCCGCCAGCACCTGGGCCAGCAGGCCGGCGGTGAGTGGCGTGTGCAGCGACGGCTTGAGGATCACCGCATTGCCCGCGGCCAGCGCGGGCCCCACCTTGTGGGCCACCGTGTTCAGGGGCGAGTTGAAAGGCGTGATCGCCAGCACGATCCCCAGCGGCACGCGCAGCGTGAAGGCGAGGCGGCCCGCCTGGCCCGCCACGCCCTCCAGCGGGATCATCTCGCCGGCCAGCCGGCGCGCCTCCTCGGCCGCCAGCCGCAGCGTGTTGACCGTGCGGCGGACCTCGCCGAGCGCGTCGCTGCGGGTGAACCCCGCCTCGCGCTGCATGGTGGCGACAAAGGCATTCTCGCGCGCGGCAAGGCCCTGCGCAGCCCGCTCCAGCATGGCGCCGCGTTCGTAGGGGGTCGGCGCTCCCTGCTCGAAAGCGGCCTGGGCGCAAGCCACTGCCTGGCGCAACTGCTGCGGCGAAGCCTCGGCGACGGCCGCGAAAGGCTGCAGCGTGAACTTGTCGAGAACCGCATGCCGCGGCCCTTGTCCCTCGGCCCACGCGCCGCCTATGAACAGCTCGCCGCCCTGGGGCGATGCACTGTCCCGGGGGGTCATCGGGCCTCCTGCGGGCGCGGGGCCTTCGTCGCCTGCGGGTTCGCACGGCGGCTGCCTGTCTCCATCTTCGCTCCTTGGTGGGGTTGCGGCAGATTATGGAAAGCGGGACGGCGTTCGAAAAATACTGTTTTCAGACAGCGGCGATAAGCCCTCCTTATCCCCCCGGACAGCCTTGCGCGCCGTGGCCGGGTTGCGCCTGGCCTGGCCCCTCCGGGTCCGGTGCGACGGTCTTCGACCCGGTATAGGATGGGGCGCATGATCCAAGCCGCGCCCGTCCACCTGCTCGTGATCCCCGGCAGCTCGCGCACCGGGTCCTTCAACGTCTCGCTGGCCCGCGCCGCCGTGCGCATCGCGCAGGCGCACGGCGCGAGCGTGCGCCTGCTGGACCTGCGCGCGCTGGCCCTGCCGCTCTACGACGGCGACCTCGAGGCCAGCCAGGGCGTGCCGGCGCAAGTCGGCGAGCTGATCGAAGCGATCGGGGCCGCCGACGCGGTGCTGGTGGTCACGCCGGAGTACAACGGCTTTCCGACGCCGCTGGTGATCAACGCCTTCGACTGGCTGTCGCGCGCACCCGCGAGCGGCACGCGGCCGGCGGGCCTCAAGGCCGTGGCCGGCAAACCCACGGGCCTGCTCTCGGCGTCGCCCGGGCCGCTGGGCGGGCTGCGGTCCATGAACTTCCTGCGCCAGTACCTGCAGATGAACTTCGCGATGATCGTGCACCCGCGCCAGTTCGCGCTCGCGCGCGCCGGCGAGGCCTTCGACGCGGCGGGCGAACTGAAGGAGCAGAAGACGCAGGAGACGGTGGCCGGCGTGGTGAGCTCGCTGCTGGAATTCGCGGCGGCGCTGCGCAAGGCGTGATCGCGCGGCGCTGCGCACGCCGCGATCGGCGCGTGGCTGCTCGCGCCCTCATCGGCGTGAGCTTGCTCGTGCCGCGATCGGCGCGGAACTGCTCGTCCGCCCACGGTGTGCTGCCCGCTAGGGCGGAAGCGCTCCGCCCAGGCGGCGGGTGATCGCGGCGGCGGCGTCGCGGACGGCGCGCGCGCCGGCGCTGTTCCAGTCGGCCTTCAGGCGCTCGTCGTGGTCCAGCGCGGTGAGCACCAGCGCGCAGTTGCCCTCGTGGTTGAAGGCGGCGGCGCTGAAGGCGTTGACGCCGGGAATGGGGCGCCCGGCGGCGCGCGAGACGCCATGGCGCTTCACTTCGGCCGTCACCTCCTCGAGCTCCTTGCGCCAGGCCTTGGCGCCGGCACGGCTGCCGCCGACCTCCTGGCCGGCCGCCAGCGCGATGGCGCGCTCGAGCTCCTCGGGCGGCATGGCGGCCGCGAAGGCGCGCCCGGTGGCGGTGCCCAGCACGGCCATCACGCTGCCCACGCGCAACATGATGTGCAGCGGCTGCTTCGCCTCGACCAGCCGCACGATCGTCGGGCCGAAATTGCCCCAGACGGCGATCGCCACCGCATGCCCCGTGCTGTGCGCGAGCTCCTGCGCCACCGGCTCCGCGGCCTTGAGCGGATCGAGCTGGCGCAGGCAGGCCAGCCCGATCTGCAGCGCCGCCGCGCCCAGCGCGTAGTAGCCGCTGCCCGGCTCCTGCTCCACCAGGCCCAGGCGCTGGAAGCTCACGAGGTAGGGGTGGGCCCGCGAAGGCACCAGGCCGGCGCGCGCCGCCAGTTCCTTCAGCGGCAGCGGCCCCGCGCTCTCGGCCAGCGCGAGCAGCAGCCGGCCTCCCACTTCCACCGACTGCACGGCACGGCGGCCGTCTTCCGCCTCTTCGGGGGCGGGCTGGTTCCTGGCGTTCGAGGGCATTCCCCTATTTTGTTCATTGCAAACACGTTTGACAACATCGCCGGCCGGACTATCATCCAGCGAACGCATTTGCATTGAGCAAACAAGGATCCATGAGCACCAAAGCCTTCGCTTCCCACGCCGACCTCGAAGAGAAGAAGGTCAGCTTCGTCCAGCTGTCCCCCAACGCCTACGCCTACACCGCCGAGGGCGATCCGAACACCGGCGTGATCGTCGGCGACGACGCCGTGATGGTCATCGACACCCAGGCGACGCCCGCGATGGCGCAGGACGTGGTCCGCCGCATCCGCGCAGTCACCGACAAGCCGATCAAGTACGTCGTCCTGAGCCACTACCACGCCGTGCGGGTGCTCGGCGCCCGCGGCTACGCGCCCGAACACGTGATCGCCAGCCGCGACACCTACGACCTGATCGTGGAGCGCGGCGAGCAGGACAAGGCGAGCGAGATCGGCCGCTTCCCGCGCCTGTTCCGCGACGTCGAAAGCGTGCCGCCCGGCCTGACCTGGCCCACCATCACCTTCGCCGGCAGCATGTCGGTCTGGCTCGGCCAGCTGGAGGTGCAGCTGCTGCAGCTCGGTCGCGGCCACACCAAGGGCGACACGGTGGCCTGGCTGCCGCAGCAGCGCATCCTGTTCTCGGGCGACCTGGTGGAGTTCGGCGCCACGCCCTATGCCGGCGACGCCTACTTCAAGGACTGGCCGCAGACGCTGGACAACATCGCGAAGCTCGAGCCGGTGGCGCTGGTCCCCGGCCGCGGCGCCGCGCTGACCACGCCGCAGCAGGTGCGCGAAGGCCTCGCCGGCACCCGCGCCTTCCTCAGCGACCTGTACGCCGCCGTGCAGGCGGGGGTGCAGGCCGGCCGGGACCTGCGCGCCGTCTACCAGGAAGCCCATGCCCGCCTGAAGCCGAAGTACGGGCACTGGGTGATCTTCGACCACTGCCTGCCCTTCGACGTGACGCGCTGCTACGACGAGGCCACGCAATACCCCGACCCGCGCATCTGGACCGCCGAACGCGACCGCCAGATGTGGGCCGCGCTCGAGGGCTGAAGCCCCGCCGGCATTCGCCAATCAACCTGAGGAGACAAGACCCGTGAACCTGAAGACTCTCTCCCGCCGCAGCGTGCTCGCCTTCGCGGCCGCCGCCGCCACCCTGCCCGCCACGCTGCTGGCGCAGGACAGCCGCCCCATCGAATGGGTGGTGGGCTACCCCGCCGGCGGCGGCTCCGACGTGGTGGCGCGCACCGTCGCCGACGCGATGGGCAAGACCCTGGGCCAGACCATCGTCATCAACAACAAGCCCGGCGCGGCCACCAACATCGCCGCCGGCTACGTGGCGAGCGCGAAGGACACGGGCCACCTTCTGTTCACGGCGGACTTCGCCACGCTGGCGGCGAATCCCTGGCTGTTCTCCAAGCTGCCGTACAACGCGGAGAAGGACTTCATCCCGGTGGGCATGCTGGCGCGCTTCCCGCTGCTGCTGGTTGTGCACCCGAGCGTGCCGGCCAAGGACTTCAAGGAATTCGCCGCCTGGGTCAAGGCGCAGGCCAACCCGGTGGGCTTCGCCTCCGCCGGCATCGGCAGCCCGCATCACCTGGCGGGCGAGCTGCTGCGCGAGCGCACCGGCCTCAAGCTGCAGCACGTGGCCTACCGCGGCGCCGCGCCGGCGGTGCAGGACCTGCTGGGCGGCCAGGTCTCCTTCGGCCTGATCGACACGGCGAGCGTGCAGCAGTACGTGCAGTCCGGCAAGCTGCGCGCCATCGGCGTGGCCAGCCCGGCCCGCCTGGCGACCCTGCCCGAAATCCCGACGCTGATCGAACAGGGCGTCACCGACTTCACCGCCTTCGCCTGGCAAGGCCTGGTGGTGCCGGCCGGCACGCCGGCCGACGCGGTGGCGAAATACAGCAAGGCGCTGCAGGCCGCACTCGACTCGGCGCCGGTCAAGGCGCGCTTCCAGGCGCTGGGCCTGGAAGGCTTGCCCGGCTCGGCGCAGCAGATGGCCTCGTTCACGCGCCAGGAGCGCGAGCGCTGGGGCAAGCTGGTGCAGTCGGCGGGCATCAAGCTGGATTGAGTTCGCTGCCGGCGCCCGCGGGCGCCGGCCTTCCTCTAGATCTTTTGCTGGGTCGCCCCCGCGCGCCGGGCGGCTTGCAGCGCCTGCGTCAGCACGGCGCGGTCGCCGATGTGGTTGGCCAGCACCAGCAGCAGGCGCGCCTGGAACAGCGCCGCCTGCTCGTCGTCGAGATCGCGCTGCATGCCGATCAACTCCTCGTAGAAGCCGTCCGGATCCGGGATGTTGGGTTCGAGCCGCAGGGTCATGCTTGCTCCTTCAGGTTGCAGGCCCGCGCCAGCGCGGCGCGGATGCGCACCGGATCGAAGCTGCGCCAGCGCGCAGCCACATGGCGGTCGGGCCGCAGCAGGTACACGGTGCCCGGCTGGCCGTCGTAGCGCTGCGCCAGCAGCCCCTCGGCATCGCTGAAATCGCGGCCGACGCACACCACCTGCGCGCGAATGTCGCCCAGCCTCACTTCGGTCGCCGGCGCTTCGGGCGCGAACACCAGCAGCGCGAAGCCGGCCGGCAGCTGGTTCAGGAACCAGAGCCGCTCGCCGCGGCGCTTGACGGGCGCGTCGGCGCAGTTGGTGCCGGGGACCATCGCCCCGGCAAAGCTTGTCTCGTCCGGCGTGTTCAGCGACGAGTGCACGTAGGGCGTGGGCGTGGAGAGCCGGCCGCTGTTCACCAGCTTGCGGGCGAACGCTCCTTCTTGCGCGAGCTGCAGCGCCGCGTCGCGCAGCACCCGGCTGCCGCGGCTCTTGGGCGTGATGAAGTCGGTCGAGCGGGTGGAGTTCAGCAGGTTGTCGTCGGCCGCGAAGGCGCGCTCCTCGTCGTAGGAGTCGAGCAGCGTTGCCGGTGCCTGGCCATCGAGCACCAGCTTGAGCTTCCACACCAGGTTGTCCACGTCCTGCACGCCGGTGTTGGCGCCGCGGGCGCCGAAGGGCGAGACCTGGTGCGCGGCGTCGCCGGCGAACAGCACCCGCTCGTAGCGGAAGCGGTCGATGCGCCGGCAGGCGAACTGGTAGACCGACACCCACTCCAGCTCGAACTCGACGCCCTGGCCCAGCATGGCCCGGATCCGCGGGATCACCTTCTCCGGCTTCTTCTCCTCCACCGGGTCCGCCTCCCATCCGAGCTGGAAATCGATGCGCCAGACGTTGTCGCACTGGCGGTGCAGCAGCACGCTCTGGCCGCGGTGGAAGGGCGGGTCGAACCAGAACCAGCGCTCGGTGGGGAAGTCCGCCTTCATCACCACGTCGGCGATCAGGAAGCGGTCCTGGAAGAACTGGCCGGTGAAGCCGGCGCCGACCATCTTGCGCGTGTCGCTGTTGGCGCCGTCGCAGGCGATCACCCAGTCGGCCTCGAGCTGGAAGATGCCGTCCGGCGTTTCCAGCGTCAGCTTGGCGTGATCCGCTTCCTGCGACAGGCTGATCAGCTTGTGCTTCCAGCGCAGGTCCACCAGGCCGCTCTTGCCGCAGGCCTCGACCAGGAATTCCTCCAGGTAGTACTGCTGCAGGTTGATCATCGCGGGCATCTTGTGGCCCTGCTCCGGCAGCAGGTCGAACTGGTAGACCAGGTCGTCGCGGAAGAACACCTTGCCGACCTGCCAGCTCACGCCCTTGCGCACCATCGCCTCGCCCACGCCCAGGCGATCCCAGATCTCCAGGGCGCGCTTGGCATAGCAGACGGCGCGCGAGCCGATGCTGACGGTGTTGTTGTCGTCCAGCAGCACCGCCGGGATGCCGCGGCTCGCGCACTCCAGCGCCGCGGTCAGGCCGATCGGGCCGGCGCCGACGATCACCACCGGGTGCCGCTTCACGCGGCCTAGGCGCTGCTCCTCCGACTGCCGGTAGGCGAATTCGGGATAGGAGTAGGTCTTCTGCATCGCCGGTTCAGGCCGCGAATTCGCGCTCGTGCATCCAGGCCGCGTGCTTGGGCGCGCGCTTCGTCTTCGACCACTCCTCCAGCATCTCCCACTTCACGTCGTCGAGCTGCTTCTTCTGCTGCGGCGTCGCGCAGTCGGCGACCAGCTCCAGCCGGTGGCCGTTCGGGTCGCGGAAGTAGATCGACTTGAAGATGGCGTGGTCGGTGACGCCCACCACCGGGATGCCGGCGGCTTCCAGGCGCGCCTTCGCCTCCAGCATCACGGCCTCGCTTTCCACCTTGAAGGCGATGTGCTGCACCCAGTCCGGCGTGTTCGCGTCGCGCCCCATCTCCGGCGAGTTCGGGATCTCGAAGAAGGCCAGGATGTTGCCGTTGCCGGCGTCCATGAACAGGTGCATGTAGGGGTCGGCGGCCTTGGTGGAGGGCACGCGGTCTTCGGCGATCGCCAGCACGAACTCCATGTTGAGGTGCTTGCGGTACCACTCGACGGTTTCGCGGGCGTCGCGGCAGCGGTAGGCGACGTGGTGGATGCGGTCGATCTTCATGGCGGTCTCCTGGTCTGGTTGGTAACGGTGGTTACTATCCTAGGCCGTTCCGCCGGCCGCTGCAAGTTCGTTTGTCATATGCAAACGACGAACGGTGCCGAGCCGCATCGGGACCAGGCACGACGCGCGGCCGAGCCCGATTGGTAACGGGTGATACCATTGCCGGCGATGGATCTGGAGCAGTTCTTCCCCTACCGCCTCGCCGTGCTGGCCGAGCAGGTCAGCCTGGCAACCGCGCAGGTGTACAGCACGCGCTTCGCGCTCGGCCGCCATGAGTGGCGGGTGCTGGCCGCCCTGGCCGGCAGCGGCGACGTGCGCCCGGCGGACCTGAAGGAGCGCACCACGCTGGAGAAGATGCAGGTGAGCCGCGCCCTCGCGCGGCTGGAGCAGGACGGCCTGGCGACCCGCGCGCCCGATCCCGACGACGGCCGCGCCTGGCGCGTGCGCCTGCTGCCCGCGGGCCTGGCGCTCTATCGCAAGGTCGTGCCCATGGTGCAGGCGCGCGAGGAATACCTGCTGTCCGACCTGACGCCCGAGGAGCAGGCGACGCTCGCCAGCGCCCTCGACAAGGTGGAGGCGCGGGCGCGGCAGTTGACGCGCCAGGGCTGAGAGTCCGCCGGCGGGTACGGCACCGGCCGCCACGCTCGAGAGCCGGCCGGCGCGCACGGAGCCGGCCGCCAGCCGGGCGCCGCGGCCGGCCGGCCGGCGGATCAGGACAAGCCGCTCACCGGCAGCGCCGCCCCGTGCACGGCCCGCGCTTGCGGCGAGGCGAGGAAGCGGATCACGTTGGCGAGGTCCGCGGGCGCGACCCAGCGCGCCGGATCCGCATCCGGCATGGCCTTGCGGTTCTCGGGCGTGTCGATGATGGAGGGCAGCACGCAGTTGACGTTGATGCCGCGCTCGCGCAGTTCGGCGGCCATGCTCTCGGTCAGCCGGATCACCGCCGACTTGGAAGCCGCGTAGGCCCCCATCTGCGCGCCGCCCCGCAGCGCGGCGCCGGCCGCCACGTTCACCACCGCGCCGCTGCCCTGCGCCAGCATGCGCGGCACCACGGCGCGCACGGCATTGAGCAGCGTGCGGACATTCAGGTCCAGCATGCGCTGCCAGGTCGCGTCGCTCGTCTCGTGCACCGCCTCGCCCATGCGGAAGCCGCCCGCGAGGTTGCACAGGACGTCGATGCGCCCGAAGCGCTCGCTGGCGGCAGCTGCGACTCGCTCCGCGTCGCCGGCCTGCAGCAGGTCGGCCGCGACCAGCAGCGCGTCCGGGTTGCCGGCCGCTCGCTGTGCCTGGCGCAGGTGCGCCTCGTCGCGCCCGACGAGCACCAGCCGGTGACCCTCCGCCGCGAAGGCGGCGGCGACCGCGCGCCCCAGGTTGCCGGCTGCGCCGGTGATGACGACCACAGGTCGGTTCTCCATCTCAGGCCTCCTTGGCATCGGCGAGCGCTCGCTGTCTCACCGGAACACAGGCCGCGGGTTGCGCTCGACGGGCCCACGGCCGGACGCCGGCGCTGCGGCGGGGCTCAAAGGATCGCCGCCAGGTTGCGCCTGGCGGTTTCGAGTTCCGGCAGCAGCTTCGTGACGACCTCCTCGCGCGACATGCGGCTGGTCGCGACCGACAGGCTCATCGCGGCGATCAGTTCGCCACTGCCGGTGCGCACCGGAACGGCGATGGAGCGCAGGCCGATCTCCAGCTCCTGGTCGCACACGGCATAGCCGTGCGTCTTCACGAACGCGATCTCGCGCAGGACGTCGGCCAGCTTCGTGCGCGTGTGCGGCGTCACGGGCGGCCGCGCCATGCGGTTGAACATGAACTCCAGGTCGGGCCGGGCGTGTTGCGACAGCAGGACCCGGCCGGTGGCGCTGCAATAGGTGGGCAGCCGCGCGCCGACACCCAGGCCCGACGACAGGCTGCGCCTGTGCGTGGAGCGGGCGACGAACACCGCGTGCTCGGCGTCGAGGACCGCGAGCGAACACGATTCGTGGGTGCGCTCGCTCGTGACCTCCAGGATGGGCTGGGCGATCCTCGTGAGCCGATCGGACGCGACATAGGCGTGCCCGAGCCGCAGCGCGCGCGGGGCCAGCCGGAAGCTGCGGCCCTCCTGCGTCGCGTAACCGAGCCTGCAAAGGGTCAGCAGGCTGCGGCGCACGGCCGCCTTCGTGTGGCCCGTGATCTCCGCCGCTTCCGTGAGCGTGAGCGACGCTCGCCGCAGCCCGAACGCTTCGATGATGGCCAGGCCCTTCTCCAGGCCCATCACGTACTCCTTTTCCGTGGGCTGGAGGGCCCGGGACACGTCCTCGCGCTTCAACGTTGGTTCCAAGAGTTCGATATGCGAACTATATGCGCGAATTCGTTGACCTGGATCAAAGTGGCCGCAACACTCGGCGGACTCCAGCGCATCCGCATTTCGCCATCCAGGCGTTCGCAGGTGCTTTCCATCGCCCGGGACTCCGGGGCGCCCAGAAAGACGAGACATGCATCCCATCCTCCAACGACGCCAGCTGCTGACCTTGATGGCGGCAGCGGCCGCCGGTGTTCCGGCACTGGCCCAGCCCTCCAGGCCGCTGCGGCTGATCGTGCCCTTCCCGGCCGGCGGCACCGCCGACGTGCTGCCCCGCATGCTGGTCGAAAAGCTGCGCGCCGCCTACCCTGCCGGCGTGATCGTGGAGAACAAGTCCGGCGCCGGCGGCAACATCGGGGCCGACTACGTCGCCCGTTCGGACCCGGACGGCACGACCTTCCTCGTGTCGCCGCCGGGCCCGGTCGCGATCAACCAGCACCTGTACAAGTCGCTCTCGTTCGACCCGACGAAGTGGGTGCCCGTGACGGTGATCGCCACCGCGCCGAACGTGCTCGACGTGAGCCCCAAGCTGCCGGTCAAGGATCTGCAGGAGTTCATCGCCTACGTCAAGGCCAACCCCGGCCGGGTGAGCTACGCCTCGCAGGGCAACGGATCCACCTCGCACCTGACCGCTGCCCTGTTCATGCAGCTGACCGGCACGAAGATGATCCACGTTCCGTACAAGGGCACGGCGCCCGCGCTGGTCGACGTGATGGCCGGCAACGCCGACGTCTTCTTCGACAACGTCGGCTCCTCGGCGCAGCACCACAAGGCCGGCAAGCTGCGCATCCTGGGCGTGGCCGACAGCGAGCGTTCGTCCATCCTGCCCTCCGTGCCCACCTTCGCGGAGTCGCACCTGCCCGGCATGCAGGCTGTGACCTTCTTCTCGATGATGGCGCCCCCGGGAACGCCGAAGGAAGTCGTCGCCTATGCGCACCGCCATTTCTCGGCGGCCCTTGCGGCGCCCGACATCCGCGAGAAGTTCACGGAGCAGGGCGCCGTCCCCGGCGGCTGGTCGCCGGAGAAGACCGCGCAGTTCGTGAGGAACGAGTCCGAGCGCTGGAGCCAGGTGATCCGGTCGGCCAGCGTGAGGGTGGAGTGACATGGAGCAAGTGATCCGGTGGCCGCAGGCCGGCCTCACGCGCGTGCCCTACCGGCTGTACGGCGACGAGCGGGTCGCGCAGCAGGAGCAGGAGCGCATCTACCGCGGCGCGACCTGGAACTACCTGTGCCTGGACGCGGAGCTGCCCGAAGCCGGCAGCTACCGCACGACCTTCGTCGGCGAGACTCCGGTGGTCGTGGTGCGCGACGTCGACGGCGAGATCTACGCCTTCGAGAACCGCTGCTCGCACCGCGGGGCGCTCGTCGCGCTGGAAAAGAGCGGCC